>Ga0310811_10000525_pt1 | contig 49328 bp, 48 predicted proteins | sample YCmetagenome_FD_207642 | JGI IMG/M metagenome (GOLD analysis project Ga0310811, IMG submission 207642) | Soil microbial communities from experimental microcosm in Duke University, North Carolina, United States - YC | ecosystem: Engineered > Artificial ecosystem > Soil microcosm > Unclassified ...
GTCGCCCGCGGCTACCGCAACTTCGACCACTACAGACTGCGCCTATTGCTCAACCACGGACGAATCCGCGAAGATCACACACCGACACGAATCAGAACCCGCCGTCCCAGGTTGGCTGCGTAGAGCCTGGAATCAGGCGGGACCGCGGGTATCGATGTGCTGTTCGGGACGGTGGACGCACGCAAGGTATCGCCGCGCCCTTCGAGATGGGCGCCTGGCGGTACGGGACCCCTCAGGGTCACGTGCTACACGACCGGCGAGGCTGGGGTTGCGTCGACAATTCCTTGTAATCGAGGGCCCGGTTCCACAATCGCATCGACGACGTATCCGGCATCGTCCTCGCGCGCTGGCTCACGCCCGAGGTCTCGAGCAGCTCCGGCGGATGTCGGTACCCGGAAGGGGCCAATCCCTGCTCATCGTAGGCGAGGGAGGTGGTTCGAGCAGGGTGACGTCGGCTTGAGCTGGGTGCTCGTGAGCGAGGACGGGGAGCCGTCCTTCGACGCCTCCGAGGGCCGGCGCGCGATAGTGAGGGATTCATTCCTTATGCTTGTTGTCAGAGACTGGGACCGCTCGCCGACCGACGTGGCAACTGTTGGTTCCAGTTAGGCAAGATCGGCAGTGGAGGAAGACGTGCCTGGTGTGGAGTCTGCGGATCACAGCGGAGCCCCCGCCGCAGCGGCTGTCGCGGCCCGGCGGCATTCTCGCTTGCCCAAAGCGTCCGATGTGCTGGCCGACCGACTGCGTGGGCAGATCCTAGGCCTAGGTATGGAGGCGGGGGATCATCTCCCGTCCGAGGCCGCCTTGATCACAGAGCACGGATTCAGTCGGGCGACTGTGCGAGAGGCGTTGCGGCTCGTGGAAGCAGACGGGCTGATTGAGATTCTGCGCGGTCCGCAAGGCGGAATCAGAGTAGCCAGGCCGGATGTCAGCCAGGTAACCCGATCACTTGCGTTGTTGCTTACGCTCGCGGAGACCACGGTGCGTGCGTTCTCTCAGTTCCGCCAGCTCGTCGAGCCCGCCGCCGCTGCGGCTGCCGCGCGTTCGGCAACAGACGAGCAGCGCGGCTGGCTGCTGGCGCTCGCCGATGCCGGGACGTCCCGCAACGGGTCTTGGGAGCCCTCCGTGGAGTTCCACGAGGCTCTCGGTGTGTGCAGCAACAACGAGATTCTCAGGATCGTCATCGCTGCGTTCGGGCAGGAGTTGACGTGGCACGTCCCCGGGGAGCGGCTATCCAAGGAGGACAGGGAGGAGACACGGCGCGCCCACCGGAGCATTGCGCGGGCGGTCGCGGCAGGCGATGCAGACAAAGCGTCGGCGGCGATGCTTCGTCATCTGCAGCAGTTCGAGCGTGTGCTCGCAGCCAACGGTCGACTCGACGAGCCCGTCCTACCCAAGGAGCGTTGGCTTGGGTCCTGACGGCAAGTCTCCCGCGAGCTCGACGAGGCGGGCCGTCCTCAGCTCCACGATCTAGCAATGGCGCTGGTCAGCGCTGTCTCCGGAAGCCACTGACTTGAGCCGTCTCGTCCTCATACATTCGGTTCCCACGCCCGGCATCACCAAGCGTCACTCGTGACTGCCTCGTGTCCGGTCTTCAGCGCCGACTTCGCCATGAACTGCGTTGGTGAGCTGACGCCCAACCGAGGTGGAGAGACATCAGCCCGTTTAGTTTTCGCGCTGCTTCGCGCTGCTTCGCGCTGCTTCGCGCTGCTTCGCGCTGCTTCGCGCTGCGGCCCGGTCGACCTTGTAGCTGAATACGATCCAAGGGCAGGACCGGAGGAACCGCCCGCGCGGCGTGGATCTGCGCGGTGAACGCCTCACTCACCACCGCGCGGACCCCGACGCTACGCGCCTCCGCACGATCCCAGGGTCCAGGCCGGCGGCCGAAGCTGTAGGTAATCGCCCGAACACTCCGATATCGGATACATCCCCGCCATGCCAGGGGTGATGTATGACAATGCAGTCATCACCGAAGGCGAGGGAAATGGGTCGCGTAGAGGGCAAGGTCGCGTTTGTCACCGGAGCCGCCCGCGGGCAGGGTAGATCCCATGCGCTGCGGCTGGCCCAGGAAGGCGCGGACATCATCGCCGTCGACATCTGCCGAGACGTCGAAACGGTGCCGTACCCGGGGGCAACCGCGGAGGACCTCGAGGAGACGGTCGCCCAGGTCGAGGCGCTGGACCGGCGAATCATCACCCGCCAGGCCGATGTCCGCGATTTCGGCGCACTCCAGGAGGCCGTCACGGCTGGGGTCGCGGAGTTCGGACGTCTCGACATCGTGGTGGCCAACGCCGGAATCCTGTCGATGGCCCCTGCCTGGGAGATCACCGACGAGGAATGGGACACCGTCGTCGACATCAACCTCAAGGGGGTGTGGCACGCCGCCAAAGCGGCGATCCCCACCCTGATAGAGCAGGGCGAGGGCGGCTCGATCATCTTGACCAGTTCGATCGCCGGACTCGGGCCGCTCGCCGGCATGACCCACTACGCCGCGGCTAAGCACGGCGTGACTGGTCTGGCGCGCAACATGTCGAACGAGTTGGCGCAGTACAGCATCCGGGTGAACTCGGTCCACCCCACCACCGTGCACACTCCCATGATCGACAATCCGGCGCTGTACCAGGCGTTCCGCCCCGACCTGGACAACCCCACCCTCGAGGACGCCAGGGAGGGGTTCGCGACGCTGAACAAGCTGCCGGTTCCCTGGGTCGAGCCGGTCGACGTCAGCAACGCCGTGCTGTTCCTCGCCTCGGACGAGGCCCGGTACATCACCGGGGCACAGTTGCCGGTCGACGCCGGCTGGTCGCAGCGCTGACGGTTCGGTCCGAACTCACCGGCCCCCACGTGCGTTGCGACGCGGAGTCGACAGCGCCGCCGCCATCCCCTGTCCGTCGCCGACACACATCGTCTCCGGGGCGTAGCTACCGCCTCGGCGGCGCGGCTCATGCAGCGCGGTGGTCATGATTGGGACAGCGGTGGCGCCGATGGGATGGCCGAGCTGGCGGGGCTGCCTGCGGTGACCGTGCCGCCCGGGGTATCGACGAGGACGGCCTCACCCCTGCGCAACCGGCACGACCTCGTCGGTGAAGCGGCCCGCATCCCACGCCGCCGGCCGCCTTGCGGTGCCCGGGTGCCTGGGCGGTAGAACATCACTGTGTCAGGCCTGCCTGGTGCGGGCGTGCTCGTCGACGATGTCGGCGAAGGTGCGCTCGTCCCAGAGTCCGAGCTCGGACATCCCTGTTGTGCCGGTGTCCTCGCGGAGTCGGGAGGGAAGGTGCACTCCCTTGATTGCTGTGCCTCTGATGATTATGAAAATTATAAGAGTAATGAGGTCGCGACCGCAGTTGGCAATGCTCTGACCGGGGGTGTCCTCCGGGCCAGCCGCAGAGGCTGAGTTGGTCGCCGACAATCTCACGCCCCTAGTGGGGTGGACATTCCCGCCGGCAGAAACCGCCTCCCGCTTGGTGAGCGGACCTCGCGGCACCGCCGGTAAGCGAAATCCTCTGAATGTGTCCTGATAATGATCTACCTGTATCTTAGAGGCTGCAGAGAGGAACGTCACCCAGAGTAATGAGACCTGCGTAAACGCCGAAACAGGAGATTCCATGATCCGGACCGTGCACGTCATCGCGCTGCACCACTGTTTCATTACCAGCGAGTCGCTCATCTGCGAGGCGCTCGGTCTCACCTTGAGGGTTCAGGGCAGACGTTCTGGGCCGATGGCGACAACACCTGCGGCGGCCGGGGGCCTGCGTGGTCTCCCTATACGAGCGGGTGTCGCGCTGATGGGTGCCATCGACACGAAGGTCAACGGCACCGAGATGCCGGAGGTCAGGGCGGGTATCGAACACCGCTGGCTACGCTCGTGGGCCCCCGCGATCGGGGAGACTGACCCAATCTACGATGTGGACGCGGCGCGCGCCGCCGGTCACTCTGGCCTCCCGGTGTCGCCGGTATTCCTGTTCAGCCTCGTACTAGGCCGCGCCGGGCTGATCGTGCTGGACGGGGCGGGTCATGTGCCGATGACACACGAACCGGAGGCAATCGCACGGCTCAGCACTGCGGTCACCACCTCGGTGGATCGGCTGCACGCAATCGGTGCGGCGTGAGTATCCCTGGCCAGGTCTGGGGCGGGTCCACCCGAATGAACGCCATGGAATCACTGATGTGGCGCGCGGAGGGCGACCTCCGCACCCGCTCGTCGGCCGCGCTCCTGGAGATCCTCGACCGCGAACCGGACTGGGAACGTTTCCGGTCCGCCCACGAGCACGCCACCCGCGCCATCCCCCGTCTGAGGGACAAGGTGGTGGAGCCGCTGCTACCGGTGGTCACCCCGACCTGGGTGCCCGACGACCACTTCGACCTCGACTACCACGTGCAGCGGGTCGGCCTGCCCGCGCCCGGGACGATGCGCCAAATGCTCGACTACGCCGCCCAGATCCTCTCGCGCCCGCTCGACCCGAACCGGCCGTGCTGGGAAGCGCTACTGGTCAGCGGGTTGGAGGGCGGCAAAGCTGCGTACCTGCTCAAGCTGCACCACTCGATGACCGACGGCCTGGGCCTTATGCAGCTGCTGGATCTGGCACACAGCAAGTCGCCGGAACCCGGCCACTTCGCCCCACTGGCCGAACCCGACCCGGGTCCGGGAGCCACCCCGCTGTCGCTGGTCATCGATGGGATCGTCGACGAGGTCACAGGTGCGCCGGTACGGCTGGCCCGGGGCGCGGGAGAGCTGCTCGGCACCGTCGGGCGGACGCTGCGCGACCCGGTGGGCAATGCGACCCGGGCCGTAGAGTTCGGACTGTCGTTGCGTCGCATGCTGGCCCCGCCGGCGACGAAGCGCTCGCCGCTGCTGAGCGAGAACGGCTTCGGCTACCGCGTGGTCTTGCACGACCTCCCGCTCGCCGATCTCAAGGCGGCCGGCAAGGCAGCCGGCGGATCGGTGAACGACGCCTTCCTGGCGGGGATACTGGGTGCGTTCCGGCTGTTCCACGAGCACGCCGGGGTGCACGTGGACTACCTGCCGATGGCCATCCCGGTCAGCCTGCGAAATGCGGACGATCCGCTCGGCGGCAACAGGTTCGCCGGCGCACGGCTGCCCGGCCCGGTCGGCGAGGCCGACCCGGCGGAGCGCATCCGCCAGATCAGGGAGTTCATCCTGTCGGCGCGCGCCGAGCCCGCGATCGGGTTCCTTGAGCTGCTGGCGCCGGTTCTCGCGCGGCTCCCCTCGGCGGCGCTGATCGAGCTCGCGGGCAATCTGACGAACGTCTCCGACATCCAGGCCTCCAATGTTCCTGGCGTCGGCCGGCCGGTGTACCTGGCGGGGTCGCGGGTCCTGCGGATCTACCCGCTCGGGCCCCGGCCGGGGGTGGCTGCCATGGTCACGATGGTCTCCTACGACGGGATGTGCTGCATCGGGGTGAACCTCGACCCCGACGTGGTGTCGGACATCGACCTGTTCCAGAAGTGCGTCGTGGACGGCTTCGATGAAGTGGTCGCGTTGGCCCGCTGAGGGGTACGCCCATAGTCAGCCAGGGCGCCACGCGGCTCTCGTGGGCCGGTCGGGCGGGCGACCCCCAGGCCACACCAACCTCGACAAGCGGTCGGCCACCGCGAGGTTCCCGCGCGCGGTGAACACCGCCACTCCATCCTCGAGCTGGGCGGGGCGCGGGTGCTCAGGCACGCGACGTTGGTGCGACACGAACGAGGTGACCCCCAGAGCCTTCGCTCACGCCTCGATGCCCGGAACGCCGCCTACGACATCCTCGCGTGGGTCACGTCCTCCGGCTCGACCGTCGGTTGGTGCCACTCGTCGAAGAGGCTGCGGTACGGACGGATGGTGAGGTCTGGCGTCTCCGCGAGGATCGGCGTCCAGTCCGAGTACAGGGTCTTCCGGCCTCAGATGCCCGGGAGGCGGTCGCCGCTCGATTGTCGGAAGCGGACGTCAATGTCATGCTCCCTCGTAGTCGATGGCCTCGCTGGGGCCATAGGGCCGCGCCACCCCCAAATGGGCGCGGGCCTGTGGCTGCTCGCTTGGCGCGGTGTCTACTGCACCAAGAGCACATGAGTCGGGGTCTTCCTCGAGACCTGGAGGCTGATCGACCCGATCAGATGTGCGCCGGCGCCGCTGAGCTGGTGGTTGCCCATGACCAGCAGGTCGGCCTCGCGTTCGTCCGCGACCTCGAGCAACCCGCTCATCGCCTCTCCGCGTACCACGAGGGTTTCGACAGACTCCACTCCGGAGGCTCGGGCCATACCTTCCGCACGTCGCATCGAGGTCTCGATGGAGACCGACTCCTGTGCGATGTAGCTCTCCCGCTTCAAGGCGTCCGTGGCGTGGGCGAGGACTTTCCTGTCCGCTGCCACGTAGGCGCCAACCAGGACTAACCGGGCGCCCGCGTCGGCCGCGATGCTGGCGGCCCGTTCGACGGCCCGCATCGAACGAGTGGAGTCATGTACTCCGACCACGACGGTGCGCAGGTACCGCGACGGCGTCTTCCGGTGACGGCGGCTGATCAGCTTTCGCCAGCGGTCAGTTGTGGTGTGAACGATGAGCACGTCGCAGGCTGCCTCACCGGCAACGCCACTGGGCACCGACCCGAGCAGTCGGCCGGTCAGAGTCGACAGTCCCTGGCTGCCTACCAAGATCAGCTCTGCCCGGTGCTCGCGGGCAGTGCCCGTAAGCACCTGGACGGGCTCTCCTGCGACCGCGTGTGTACGGACATCCTCGGCACCCATCTCGGTACATCGTGTCGCGGCATTGGCGAGAACACTCTGAACGGCGCCGGCCGCTCCTGCCTCGTGAGCTGCGGTCAGAACCAGCGCGGCGCCGGTCTCAGCGGCGACTAGGCCGGCCAACTCCACGGTCCGCATGCCTGTCTGGCTGTCGTGTACTCCAGCGACGATCGTCTGATAGGTGGACATCGGTTCCTCCCGCGCTTGTTCGTCCGACAGTGAGGCGGTTGCTGGGGACTGTCGAATGCCGTGACCGGCTGTACATAAACTGCTTAGATGTACAGTTATACAGCGAGAGACGACCGTGCGTCAAATAGATGGGCATATGCCTCCAGTACGTCCAAGTTCGGTTCGACGGTTCGTCAGGGGCGCCGGGCCGGTAGCCGAGCCGGATCGCCGCCCGACCCGAGCTGCCGTTCGCGGTGGAAGCCCGGGTCCGCTCGAATCAGTAGTTTCCCCGGATGCCTGCCTCCGAGATAACGGATTTGATCGACTCGCCCGGCTCTCGGGTGCCTCGTCAACTCCGAGAGGGAGTGATACGGCATGACCGCGACGGTGGGTGCCATCACCGCGAGCGGGTCCTCGCGCTATGTCCAAGTTGATGACTGTCGGATCCATCTGCATGACACCGGCACGCGAAACAGCGTCGCAGCAGGTAACCCGCCGCTCGTGCTGCTGCACGGCGGTGGGCCCGGTGCCTCTGGGTGGAGCAACTTCTCGCAGAATGTCCCCGACCTAGCCGAGACCTTCCGGGTACTCGTGGTGGACCAGCCCGGTTACGGCCTGTCCGACAAGCCGGTGGTCACGACTGGGGTGTGGACGTTCAACGCATGCATCCTGCGCGGCGTCCTGGACGCTCTGAACATCGACAAGGTGCACGTGATCGGGAACTCGCTGGGGGGCGGCACCGCGCTGAAGCTGGCGTTGGACTATCCGGACAAGGTCGACCGCCTAGTGCTGATGGGCCCGGCCGGTGGCGCGCTGAATATCCTTTCCGCCGATCCCTCGGAGGGGTTGAAGGTACTGTTCGACTTCTACGCGCCTCCTGGGCCCAGCATCGAGAAGATGCAGAACTTGATCAATGTGATGGCCTACGAGCCGGCGAGGGTGCCCGACTCGGTGCTGCACGAGCGATTCGAAGCGGCCACGTCACCGGATGCGGTCGACTACGTGACCAGACTGTTCGAGGCATTCGGCGCGCAGGGAGCGGCGCTGCCCGAGGAGCTGTGGCGTGACGTGCACCAGGTTGCCCACAAGACATTGCTGACCTGGGGGCGAGACGATCGGGTGCTTCCGCTGGACTCCGCGTTCTTCATGCTCAAGAAGATGCCCGATGCGAGGTTGCACGTCTTCCCTCGCTGCGGTCACTGGGCACAGCTGGAATATCGCGTCGAGTTCAACGCCCTCGTCACCACATTCCTCACCGGATTCTGAGGGCGCGGCGCCTCGACCTGGGCCGCCAGCCGACCGAAAGGAAGATGGATGGGTACGAGCGTCGGGGGCGAAGTGGCGGTTTGTCCGGTCGGAGAGTTGGAACCGGGGGAAGCACGTGCGGTGGACTGCGTCCCGCCCATCTCGGTGTGGAACGTCGACGGGATCCTCTACGCCATCGATGACACCTGCAGCCACGCCGACGCATCGCTGGCTGACGGCGATCTCGAGGGATGTCTGGTGGAGTGCCCGTTCCATATGTCCAAGTTCGACCTGCGCAGCGGGGAACCGGATGGGCTGCCTGCCACGGTGCCGATCCGTACGCACGCGGTAGAGGTGCGTGACGGGATGATCACGGTTCTGGTCGGGGTGGCGCCCCGACCGAGCGGTACTCCGATCGACGGCTGATCTGGCTCTGCACCCACTACGGTGGGCCGGGCTGACGACTGCCAACCCGGCAGGGGTTCCACGACAAAGGTCGATGATGACGTCACGTTTCGCACCCACGGGTGAGCCCGCATCGCCAGTGGAGCTGCGATCGGGCCACGGGGTGGTCACCGAGCTCGAAACGAACGCAGACGGCTTGACCGTGTCAAGGAGTTTGGACCTCGCTCGGTCCTGGCCGTGGTCCCGGTCGTGGTTGGAGAATGAGCTGCAGGTGTCCGAGGGGGCCGGTTCCGCGCATGTCGTGACCGCGCACGTGCGCCTCCGCACAGCCGGCCAGCTCGTGCTCAGCAGACCGTACGTGCCAGGGCTGGATATCAGGAGTTGGGCGGGCCGATCCTCGTCAGCGACCCCGACGAAGCTACAGCGGCTGATGCGTGAGCTGTTCGTTGCGCTGGCGTCACTTCACCGGCTCGGGCTCGTCCACGGAGGAATCAAGCCATCCAACGTGCTCGTGACGGAGGATGACGAGCGCGTCATGTTGCTTGACGCGATAATCTCGCGCACCCAGCTCGGAACCGCCGATCCGAGGCTAGATCCGGACGACGTCCGATACCTGTCGCCCGAGCAGGCCGGTCTGGTCCATCGCACCGTCGGCTTCGCCGCTGACCTGTACGCGGCCGGCTGGGTACTCGTGGAGTCGTTCGCCGAGCTGGGCAAGGTCATAGATGCCTTGCCCACCAACCGCACCGCGCTCTGCGAGTCACCGGGTCAGCTGGCGCGAGCGTTGCGTTCAGCGGGGGTCCCCCGGAGTCTTATTCCGCTGTTCCGGGGACTCATGGCGCCGATGCCGGAAGACCGGTTCACCGACGCAGACGGCATGGTTGCCGCGATCGATCGGTTGAGCGTCGCGGCCGACCGCGAATCGAGGGGCTCAGGCGGGTTCGGGCTGGCGCAGGTCGCAATCCACGATGATGCCGACCCACCGCTTGTCGGCCGCGGTGGCGAGCTTGCCCGGCTCGTCGCCGCTGCGGATGGCGCCCGAGCTGGGCACCCTGCGGTGGTCTGCTTGATCGGTGACTCAGGGTTGGGCAAGACCAGACTGCTGGACACCCTGGAGTCGCATGCTGTCGGCCACGGCATGCGGGTGTTGCGCGGAGGTGCCTTCGACCACAGCGCGAAGCGTCCGCTGAGGCTGTTCCAGGGGATCTTCGCCGAATTGGTGAAGTATCTGGCGCATCATCCGGCCGAGACCACCAGGATCGCGGTCGAGCTCGATAGCCAAGTGCCCTCGGTCCTGACTTTGGTTCCGGAGTTGGCGGAGGTGTTCGGCGCCACCGAGGGAGGCGAGGCTACCGGTGGCGAAGGAGACACGGCGAGTATTGCGGTCGCCGCGCTGGCCCGACTGTTCGAGCTCCTATGCAGCCCGCACTGGCCCGGGCTGCTCGTCTTGGACGACTGCCAGTGGGCCGATGAGCTGAGTTGGAGTCTCTTGGCCACGCTTGCGGAGGTGGCGGGGCGGAGCGAGAAACTGCACCTGGCCGTGGTGTGCTCGATGCGCACGGAGGCTTGGCCGAAGGCTCGATCGTGGTCCCCGGAGAGCCCGCCGGCTGTGAGGTTGACGCCGTTGTCGGAGGCGGCGTGCCGGTCGCTGCTGTCCGGTGCAGCCTCACACCTGCCGGAGGAGATCATCGACTACGTCGTGGCGCAAGCGGAAGGCAACCCGCTGTACGCCCTGTCCACCTTGCGAGCGCTGATTGATTCGTCCGTACTGCGCGCAGATGGTGAACGGTGGGTGGTCGACGCTGGTCTGATGGATCGGCTACCCGGCGCGCGCTCGCTCGACATGGCCGAAGGCGGGAGCCAGCAGCGACCGCAGTCCTTCGTGTCGGCACGACTCGATCAGCTGACGGAGGATACTCGGCGCGCTGTGCGACAAGCCGCGATCCTGGGACGGACGTTCTCTGTGACCCTGCTTTCGGCCACCCTTGACCGTGAGGTCCAGGCCACCTGGGACGCCATTGGTGACGCGGCCCGCCGAGGACTCCTGCGGCCCCTGCCTGCTCAGGGACAAGATCACGTCGAGTTCGCACACGACCGAATCAGGGATGCGGTGCTCGACTCTCTCGACGAGCCGACCCGGACGTCGGCACACGCCGCGGCCGCCCGGGCACTGATCGCCCGGAGCACCCAGCCGCTCACCGACCTGCCCCCGCATGACTATGAGATCGCCTACCACCTCGACCGCTCCGCACGGGCCGAGGAGGCGTTGCCCTACGCGCTGCGGGCGGGCGAGGAAGCGTTGGCCCGCAATGCGCTCGACATTGCACGGACGAACTTCTCGATTGCGGCCTCGGGGCTGGACAAGACAGAAGCGGCGACCGAGAACAGAGTCCGCTTCCGGGTCTTCGAGGGTCTCGGCACCGTGCACATGTTGGCGGGGCGCTACGACATCGCGGCGTCTGAGCTCGAACAGGCGTACCGGATTGCGGCGGGGCTCGGACGGCCTGAGCTGGGACGGGTAGCGACGCTGCTCACCGAGCTGGCCTTCAAGCGGGGCAGCGTCGTTGATGCGCAGCAATGGACCATACGAGCCATGGACGGGTTCGGGCTCCGGATGCCGCGCGGCAGGGCAGGAGCTGGACTGGCTTCCCTCGCGGAGTCGGCTCGTCTGCTCGGCTTTCTCGTCGCTCGCCGGTTCGGTGTCATTCGGCGAAACCGAGCTCACGCCGGGCAGACCGTTGCCGCGCGTTTGTTCATCCGGTTCGGCTACCTCGCCTGGTTCACTCGGTCACCGCTATGGAACGTGTGGTCGTCGGTGCGGGGGCTCCGGCAGTCCTACGTCGCGGGCAGTGTGCGGGAACTGTCCCACGCGTTCGCCCTGGCCGCGGCCGTGCTTGCTGGATTGGTGCCTGCGCTCTCGCCGATTGCCCTTCGCCTGGCGGACCAGTCGATGCGGCTGCGTCGGCAAGCGCGCGACTCCTGGGGTATCGCGCACAGCCACCACTTTCGGGGTTTCGTGCTTCACGCGGCCAGGAGATACCCGGAGGCGATCGCCGAGTTCGACTCCGCGATCGCTTCGTTCGAGACCCTGGGTGATCGCTGGGAACAGATCGCGGCGAAGTGGCAGAAGGCTCTGTGCCTGTATCGGCAAGGTCGGATTCATGACGCGGGAGCGTTGGCCCGGGATACTTTCTGGGAAGGCAAGCGAATTGGTGATCTGATCGGAGCGGGCACAGCGCTTGCGATCTGGGTTCGATGCCTGCCCGGCGAGGTCAGCCCTGAGACGATGGAGCGGGAGCTCGCGCGGCTGTCCGCTGACCACCACACCACCGCATTGGGGCACGCCGCCGCCGGCTGGAACCTTCTGCACCGAGGCGACTTCGACGGCGCGGGCGCGGCCTTGCGACTAGCCGAGGAGCACCGTCGCTCGGGCGGTGTCCGCAACCACTTTCTAGCCCCTGTGACGACTGCTCAACTGCACGCTGCGCGATTGTCGTGGGACGCGGTCCCTCGGTGCGCCGTGATGCGGCGTCGAATGAGCTTGCGTTCGGTGCGCCGAATGCTGTCAGCGGCCCTGTTCACCACCCTGGTGTTCGGGGCGGAGCGGCCTGCGGTGCTACGCGAATGGGCGCAGGTGTCGTTGTGTCGAGGCCGGGTGAGGTCTGCGCGGCTGCAGCTCAGGCTCGCGATGCGAGCGGCGCGCCGATCCGGCGCCGAGGGCGAGCTAGCGGCGTGTTGTCACATCGCCGAACTTGCCTTCGGTACCGACGGCCGAAGCTGGCGGCCGTTGGATGGCTTGCCCTCCTCCGAGGAGGTCTGCCGACGGTTGCGGTTGCGAGTGGACCGAGGCTTCGTGGAGGCTCTGTCGTTGAAGGTGCTCCCCGACGTCGGCGATGTGGCACGTCATCGGGCGGTGTTGGAGTCGGCGCGGCGGATCGTCACCTCTGAGGACACCGGGCAGATCCTCGAAGCCGTGCGGGCCGCGGCCGCATCGATCACCACCGCACTGGACGTATCGATCGTGGCAGCGCCCGCCGAGGGCCTCCCGACACTCTCGGAGGACACCGAGATCGTGAGGGGTACCGAGCGGGTCATCAAGCTGATCACCACGTCCGGCCCGGTCCGGCTGGCCGTGGCGGTCGAGCTGCCTTTGGGTGAGGCCGCCAACCACGAGCAGTCCGTAGAGGTACTCGCGACATTGGCCGGCGCTGTGCTGGAGCGTCAGGAGCTGCGGACCGAATCGGCGCAGCGGATCGTCGCGGTCCAGGAGGCGGAGCGCGGGCGGATCGCCCGTGATCTCCACGACGAGCTCGGCCACCTGTTCGCCGGCGTGCTGGATGGGCTGAGCGTGCTCACCCGGTCCGCCGGGGCTGAGACAGCTGTAGACGCTCGGGTCGTGGACGGGATTCGGGCGCTCGCTCATCAGGGCATCCGGTCGGTGCGAACGGTGGCTTGGACTCTGCGTCCGGAGGGCCTGGACGATCTCGGCGTAGTCGGCTGCGTAGAACAACTCGTCGAGGACTGCGAGCGGATGTTCCGCATCCGGATCGACCTGACGACCAGGGTTGAGGCTGTTGAGCTGCCGGTCGCGGTGGAGACCGCGGTCTTCCGCATCATCCAGGAGGCGCTGACCAACATCGGCCGACACAGCGCGGCGTCGGAGGCCAGCGTGCTCTTGGTAGCTTCGGCCGACCAGCTGCGGGCAGTTGTCGAGGACAACGGCGTTGGCTTCGAGACGGCCGCGCCGCGTGGGTCCTTGGGACTGACAGGCATGACCGAGCGGGCCAGGCTGGTCGGTGGCCGCCTCGAGATTGAGTCACAGCCGGGCACGGGCACAACCGTGATGGTGGAGGTGCCAATCGGATGACTGCCAGTGTCGTGGTCTGCGACGACCACGGAATTGTTCGCTCCGGGATCGGTCGGATGCTCGCAGAGACTGATGACCTCGAACTGCTGGCAACCGCTTCTGACGGTGCCCAGTTGCTCAGGCAGGTGGAAAAGCTGAGGCCTGATCTCGTCGTGCTGGACATTCGGTTGTCCGACGGGAGCGGGCTGGACTTCCTGTCCCAGATAGCGAACATCTCGCCGCGCACGCGGGTGGTGATGCTGAGCATGTACGGCGCGCGCGGCTACGTCGAACGGGCCCGCGCCCGGGGAGCTCGCGGGTACCTGACGAAGGAGTGCCTGGAGGACGAACTGGTAGGAGCCCTCCGCGCGGTGATGCGCGACGAGGGGTTCGTCTCGTTCCGATCGAGTGCCGAGGTGGGTGCCCGGTCCGGACCTACGTCGGCGGCCGAAGAGCTGTCGCCACGTGAGGTAGAAGTTCTCGAGCTACTTGTGCTCGGGCTGACGAACGCGGAGATAGCCGAGCGGCTGGTCGTATCGCCCCGCACTGTGGAGAGCCACCGAGCCGGTGTACAACGCAAACTCGGCGTGCGCACCCGCGCCGAGCTGGCCCGAATCGCCCGCGAAGCCGGGCTGGTGAACTGAGTCGGTCATCGCGCCGCGGCTCGTGGTGCGGCCGCCTCTGCGCGAACTCCGTACTTTATCCGGATGCCCAACGGACGTATGCCCAGTTCACTGGTGGTCGCCCGACATGGATGAGCCAGGCTGGATCGGGTTCGGCATTCGCCGGTCGCGGGCCGAACTGGAGCTGTGCACAGGAGGACGTCATGACGATCGCACCGGACAAGTTGCAGGAGCTGGTCTCGCTCGAGCGCGGTGAGATCGATCGCCGGATCTTCAGCGATCCGGAGATCTTCGAGCAGGAGATGAAGTCCATCTTCGCAAGGAGCTGGCTGTTCCTGTGTCACGAGAGCCAGATCCCCAAGAAGGGCGACTTCTTCGAGGCTCCGATGGGACGGGACAACGTTCTCGTCGTCCGCCAGCGCGACGGCGGTATCAAGGCTCTGCTCAACACCTGCGCGCATCGCGGCAACGCGGTATGCCGGGCGGAGGAGGGCAACGCCAAGGTATTCATGTGCACCTACCACGGGTGGACCTACGACCTGGCGGGCAAGCTCGTTGGTGTCCCGGGGTTGGAGGAGCTCTACCACAATGAGCTCGACACGTCGACGGTCGGACTGCGGCCAGTAGCCCAGCTCGACACCTATAAGGGCTTCGTCTTCGCCACCCACGACCCGGACGCGCCGCCGCTGCACGAGTTCCTCGGACGCACCGGTCGGCTGTCCTTGGAGTACATCGCGGCGCAAGGCGACATGGAAGTCGTCCCGGGGATCCAGAAGTTCGTCATTCCGTGTAACTGGAAGTTCGCCGTCGACAACCTCTTCGACTGGTACCACCCGCAGATCACGCACCTGTCTGCCTTCCAGACCGGCCTCGTCCCGTCACCGCCGGACGCCACCGGCAAGAAGATGAAGACCTCGAGCGTGGCATCCCAGGACGGAACGGAGCTGCAGCTGCCCGGGGGAGTGGTCGGTGGCGACGCCGGCGACCAACTGGTGTTCATCGACGCGTTCGGGCACGCCATCTCCGGGCCGACGGTCGCGGCGATCGGGGACTTCGGGGGCCTCGTCGACCATTCCTGGCGGGACCGGCCAGACGTGGTGGAGTCCCTCGGCCCGATGTCGCGTCAATCCGTCGGCCACGGCAATATCTTCCCCACCTGTTGGATCACACCGCCGTTCAACCAGATCTCGCTGCGGGTGCCCCGCGGGCCGATGGAGACCGAGATCTGGTGGTTCACCTTCGTGCGCAAGGACCTACCGCCGGACCGCCGGGCGATGGCCATCGGCGGCGCGATCCACTCATTCGGACCGGCTGGTCTGCTCGAGCAGGAGGACGGGGAGAACTGGACCCAGAGCACGCTACAGACCCTGGGCTCGGCCAGCGGCAAGATCCCCCAGCTGCTGCACATGAACCTGCATCGAGGCAAGGTCGTACACGACGGCGACCCCTTGGATCCGCCGTACATCGAGTGTTCCATCAACGAGCACGGGCAGCTCTGGACCTACGCCGCCTGGGTGCATTGGCTGAGCGGAACCGACTGGGCGGAGTTGCGGGAGCGGACCACTCCGCCCGAAATCCTCTGAGCTCGGACGACCCGCTGACCACCGTCGAGAAACCGAGGACAGGATCATCATGACCGCGATCGAGGACAACACCAGGGTGGGTGGCGATCTACTCGCCGATGCGTTGCGCCAGTTCGAGATCGAGCGCTTCTATGCGGACGAGGCAGCGCTGCTCGATGCCCATCGATACGCCGAGTGGGTCCAGTTGTTCACCGAAGACACCCACTACTTCATGCCCATCCGGCGTACCAGGCTGCGCAAACAGTTGGACATGGAATTCACCAAGCCTGGCGAGATGGCCTTCTTCGACGATCCGAAGGAGGTGCTGCTGGGCCGGGTAGCCAAGTTGGCGAGCGGCTCGGCATGGGCGGAAGATCCGCCGTCGCGGACCCGGCATCTAGTGACCAATGTTCGCGTCGTGCAGGACCGGGGCGACGAGCTGGACGTGCACTCGAACTTCATCCTCTACCGGACCCGGCTGAAGTCGGAGGAAACCACCTGGATCGGTTCGCGCCAGGACGTGCTGCGCCGACAGGACGGATCGCTGCTGGTGGCAAAGCGGGTGATCTTGTTAGAGCAGACGGTGCTGCTCTCGCAGAACCTGAGCAACTTCTTCTGATCCGGACTCGGGCCACACCGGCGGCATGAACTCCAGACTAGGACGGACGGGACCATGGGTTGGCTCGAAGGCAACGTCGTACTGCTTACCGGTGGTGGATCGGGCCTGGGGCGCGCCCTGGTCGACAGATTCGTTGCCGAGGGCGCCAAGGTAGGTGTCCTGGAGATCAACAAGCAGAAGGTCAAGGAGTTGGTCCGCGACCACGGTGACGCGGTGTCGGTGACCGAAGGCAGCGCAGCCGACTGGGAGGACAACGCCCGTGCGGTGGCTGAGACCGTGCACGCCTTCGGTCGGCTCGACTGCTTTGTCGGCAACGCGGGACTGTGGGACTTCGGCAGCTCGCTGGAGGACCTGCCCGCGGAGGCGCTCCCCAGTGCGTTCGAGCAGCTGTTCGGCCTGAACGTGCTGGGTTATCTCCTCGGAGCGAAGGCGTCCATCGACGCTCTGCGCGAAAGTCGCGGCAGCATCATCTTCACCCTGTCCAATGCCGCGTTCTACCCCGGTGGCGGCGGCCCGCTCTACACCGCTTCCAAGCATGCCGTGCTCGGTCTGGTGAAGCAGCTCGCCTACGAGCTCGCACCGGAGATCCGGGTGAACGGTGTGGCGCCCGGCGGGATGCCCACGGACCTTCGTGGGCCCTCCGCGTTGGGACTGGCCGACACCTCCTTCGGCACCATGCCGGTCGACCAACTGATGATCAGGATGTCTCCCATGGAACGGCCGATCGGCGCCGCCGACTACACCGGCACCTACGTCCTGCTGGCGTCCCGGGACAACTCGGCGACCACTACAGGCTCGGTGCACAACTGTGACGGAGGGCTGGGAGTCCGCGGCCGCAAGTCGGACGCGGTGATGATGCAGGACCTGCTGACCGGCGAGTCCTGAGACGCGGGGGCGAACTCCGCCCAAGTCAACGTCGGACCAGACAACTGGGCCCGCCGCATTCGGCACGAATGGCCGGATGCCGAGGAGGACGCACCGTATGAAGATCACGTCGCTTGGTTACCTGCGGGTCGAATCGCCTGATGCCAAGGAATGGGCCACCTTCGGCCCCGAGGTTCTCGGAATGGCGGTGTCGCACGACCCGCTTGGCCGCCCGGACGCGGTCGCCCTGACCAACGACGACCGGCCGGGGCGCCTGCTGGTGAGCGAAGGCGAGCGCAACCGCCTGCTCTGCATCGGGTGGGAGGTCGCCAATGCCGAGCAGCTCGAGCACGCGACCTCGCAGCTGCATGATGCCGGGGTCGAGGTGCGGCGGGCCACCGACGAGGAGCGACGCGGCTCCCAGGTCCGCGATCTGGTCAGTTTCATCGACCCCGCGGGCTTCACCCACGAGATCTTCTGGGGCCAGCTCGTGCACCCGGGGTCCTTCCGACCGGGCCGAGCCATGTCGGGCTTCCTAACCCACGGTCAAGGCCTCGGGCACATCGTGCTCGTCGTTCCCGACTTGGCCGAGTCCCTCGAGTTCTTCCGACGTGTCCTCGGATTCAAGGTGAGCGATGAGATCGACATGTGGGGCCAGCGGGTGGTGTTCTTCCACGTCAACCCGCGACACCACACGCTGGCGCTGATCGGCATCCCGGGGATGCGCGGGCTGCACCACCTGATGCTGCAGGTGGGCGAGCTCGATGACGTCGGCATCGCGCACGACATGTGCCTGGACCGGGGCATCCCGCTGGCCATGACTCTCGGCCGGCACACCAACGACCGGATGTTCAGCTTCTACGTCCGCTCGCCCAGCGGGTTCGAGATCGAGTACGGCTGGGGCGCGGACACCGTGGATGAGGACGAGTGGGTCGTCACCCATATGACCAGCCCGAGTATCTGGGGCCACAAGCCCGGTGGCGCGCCCGCCCCAGGATGCATCGAACCGGTCGAGACCTGGGCGGCACGATGACCTCGGTGGTTGACGACCTCGGTGGTTGATCCGCTCCACTGGGGCAGCTCCATTCCGTAGCTTTCCCGGATGCGCTGACCGCGAGATCAGTGTTTTAGTGGCTTAGTTGGCAGTCTTCGGGAGGATTCGCATGGATACCGCTCGCTATTATGTAGTCACATTCATGGTGGCGATGAGTGTCATTGGCATTTGGATTGGCGGCCCATGGGCTTGGGTGGGCATTGCGACTTTTCCAGTCCTGCTGGTGCTCGACGTGGTCCTTCCTCCGGATCATGCAAGCCGTTCGGTGCGCTCCGCTGTGCTGGTCAATGTGCCGGTCTACCTGCATGTTCCGTTGATGGTTGCCCTATGGGGGGCGATGTTGTTCCGGCTGAGCCAGTGGCACGAGGGGGTGCTCTCGCTGTCCGGCGGTGAGCTCGCCGGGATCATCTTGTCGGTGGGGTTGATGGGCGCGGTCCCGAACGTTCCGGTCACCCACGAGCTCATGCACCGTCGCCACCCGGTTCCCCGGGCGCTGGCCAAGGTGGGCACGACGTTCTTCATGGACCCGAACCGCGACGTGGGCCACCGCCTGACCCATCACCTGGAGCTATGCACCCCGGCCGACAGCGACACGCCCACCAGGGGCCAGAGCATCTACTCGTTCATGTGGCAGGCCGCCTACGGAGCGTGGAAAGACGGAGTCACCACCAGCCTGATGGCGCTACGCAAGCGCGACCTGTCGTTCTTCCACTGGAAGAACGCGTTGTACGTGGAGCTCGGTCTGTCCCTCGGGCTGGCCGCGCTGACCGCCGCGGTGTCCGGCTGGGGTGGGCTCGCGGTCGCCGGCGGGGCGCTACTGTTCGCCAAGCTGCTCGGGGAGGGGTTCAACTACCTGCAGCACTACGGGATGGTACGGGTACCGGGCGCGCCGGTGCGGCTGCACCACGCGTGGAACCACCTCGGTGCGGTCATGCGCCCGGTCGGGTTGGAGATCACCAACCATATTGACCACCACTTCGACAGCCGCCACCAGTTCTACGAGCTGGCGCCGCGGGTGGACGGGGCGCAGATGCCGAGTGGTTTCCTGTGCTTCGTGGCCGCGCTGGTTCCGCCGGTGTGGGAGCGGTACATCGCGAAGCCGCTGCTGCGGAACTGGGACCTGAACTTCGCCTCCCCCGAGGAACAGCGGATGGCGATGGAGCAGAACGCCCGCGCCGGCTGGCCCATCTGGGTCGAGGTCCACAATGAGGCGAAGTCTCGCCCCGTCGCGGCGATCTGAGCCGGCAGATGGGACTGTTCACCCGGCGGGGACCGCGCGTGGTCACCCTGCCCGGAGGCAGGAGCTTCACCGCCGGGCGCGATTCGGTTCTCAACCACGCCCTCGCTGAGGGGGTGCCGTTCCCGCACAGCTGCACGGTCGGGACCTGCGGCAGCTGCAAGTCGCGGCTGGTCTCCGGCAAGGTCTGGGAGCTGACCGAGTCGGCGATCACGCTGTCCTCCGAGGAACTCCGATCCGGCTACATCCTGCCGTGTCAGTCGGTCGCCCGGGGGCCGCTCGAGCTCGACGTTCCGGGCTTCGCCGAGATACCCGACCACCCCCTGCGCCACACCAGCGGGGTGATCAGCGGGCAACGACCGCTCACCCACGACATCGTCGAGCTGCGCCTGGAGCTCGACGAGCCGATCGAGTACACCGGCGGCCAGTACGCCGAGCTGAGCACCGACCACCTCACCACCGGACCGAGGGCCTACTCCTTCGCGGAGGCCCCGAACCCGGCCGCGCTGGACCGTCCGTGCTTCTACGTCCGCCGCACGCCCGGGGGCGAGTTCACCGAGTGGCTCTTCGACGCCGACCGGACCGGCACCCGGGTGAACCTGACCGGGCCGTTCGGCAACCTGTGGCTGCGCCCGGGCGAGGGCCCGGTGCTGTGTGTGGCCGGTGGCAGCGGGCTTGCGCCGGTCAAGGCACTGGTAGAGACCGCGGCAGCGGCCGTCTCCGAGCGCGAGTTCGTGCTGGTCTTCGGTGCCCGCACGCAGCGCGACCTGTACTGCGTCGACGAGCTGGAGAAGCTGGCGGTGGCCGCGGGGTCGCTGCGGTTCGTGCCGGTGCTGTCCGAGGAGCCGGTGGACTCCGGTTGGACCTGGGCACGCGGCCTGGTGACAGACGTGATCGCCACCCTCGCACCGGAGCTGCTCGCCCAGTGCGACGCCTACGTGTGCGGGCCACCGCCTATGGTCGACGCGGTGGAGGACCTGCTGTGTGGTGGCCGGGCCGATGAAGGGTTCTTCCACGCCGACCGGTTTCTGGACAGATCGTTCCGTGGCAGGGCTGGGTGACCTCCGAATGGCGCGTTTCCGTTGTTGCGGGGTGCCGTCACTTTCTTTGTCCAACTCACTGCCCGGGCCTGAGCCCGGGGGAGCGTCGACCCACCATCGTTCGACGTAAGCAGCCTGCTCAGAGGGAGTTCATATGAGGTTCGCATCCGGCAAGCGAGCCGCCGGGAGGACCGGCGCATGACCACCGAAGCGCACGCCACGCGGGCAGATCCCGGATCAGCGCCGATGCATCCCTGGGTCGAAACCGCCCGGGTGCACCGTAATGCGTACCTGGACGAGCAGCTGTTCGAGCAGGAGCAGACCAGGATCTTCCACAAGACCTGGATATACGTGGGCCACGAGAGCGAGATCGCCAACCCGGGGGACTACAAGACCACCTATATCGGACGCCAGCCGGTGATCCTCTCCCGCGACGAGCACCACCAGATCCATGTCCTGATGAACCGCTGCACGCATCGGGCCGCGACCGTCTGCCAGGCCAAGCAGGGCAACTCGGCCTTCTTCCGCTGCGAGTATCACGGCTGGATGTTCCGCAACAACGGTGATCTGGTCGCGCCCACGTTCAGAAGTGGTTACGACCCGGCCGATTTCGATCCCTCGAAGTTCGCGTTGGGCAGGGCTCCACGGGTGGACAGCTACCGAGGGCTGGTGTTCGCCAGCCTCGCCGCTGAGGGCGAGTCGTTGCGCGAGCACCTTGGTCGCGTCACCGAGTTCATCGACCTGACGATCGACCTCGCACCCGAAGGCACGATCCGGCTGGGTGCCGGAACCCACCGGTACAGCTACCGGGGCAACTGGAAGCTGCAGAGCGAGAACGGCGTCGACGGCTACCATCCGAACTTCGTGCACCAGGCGTTCCTGGAGACCAGCCACCTCGGCAAGGGCCTGTTCGGACCCAACTCGAAGGCCAGGGCCGGCGCGCTGGGACATGGTCACGCCGTGCTCGACTTCCGCGATCTGATGTCGGAGATCCTGCGTCCCAAGCTGGACACCCCGGACGGCCGACGGACCGTCGACCTGCTCACCGAGCGTCTCGGCGACCGAGAACGGGCCACCCGCACCTTTCTGGCCGGCGGCACCCAGGGCTTCAACGTTCTGATCTTCCCGAACCTGCAGATCATCGGTGCGCAGATCCGGGTGATCCACCCTCGTACGTCGACCTTCACCGAGGTCGATCTCTACCCCTACCTGCACGACGGGGCCACCGAGGCCGACAACATCGGTCGGCTGCGGCTGCACGAGGCGTTCTACGGGCCGGCCGGCGGCGGTGGGCCCGACGACGTTGAGATGTTCGACCGGGTGGGCGAAGGAATGGCCGTGGAGGGCGTCGAGTGGCTGCCTTTCCTGCGTGGGCTGCGCCGCGAGGAGGCCGACGGCGAAGCCACCTGGGGACACGTCACCGATGAGACGCCGCAACGCGGTTTCTACCGGCAGTGGCTCGAGCTGATGGGAACGCGTCGGTGACCGACTTGCAGCGGCCGCCGACGCACCGGGCCGGCATCTCCCGTACTCAAGCCGAAGAGTTCCTGCACCACGAAGCCGACCTGCTCGACGACGGCCGCCACCGTGACTGGCTGGGGTTGCTTGCGCCGGACGCGATCTACTGGGTGCCCTCGAACGAGCTGGACCACGACCCGGACCGGCACGTCTCGATCATCTACGACACCGTGCCCCAGCTGACCGACCGGATCACCCGCTACGAGCTGGGCCGGGTGGTGCAGGAGATTCCGTCCCGCACACTGCACCTGTTCGGCAACATCAGGGTGGTGGACCCCGGGCCTGACGTGGCGCCGGACCTGGTGGAGATCCGCTGCGGGCTGGCCCTGTACGAGGTGCACGGGCAGCGCAACGTCACCTACCCCGCACACTGCCGCTATCTGCTGCGAGGCGAGGGCGACGATTGGCGGATCGTGCTCAAGAAGGTCGCGTTCCTGGGCAACGACCAGTACTTCCAGAATCTGGCGTTCGTCTTCTGATGGCAGTCGAGGAACGGCCCACCGGCAGTTGGCTGCTGCGCAACGAGTTCGCGGCGGTCGAGCTGACCGTCGACCACGACGCCAACTCGGCCCGGCTGAAGATCACCGACCTGCGCAACGGCCAGACGGGCTACCTCGACCCGCTGGAGCTCGAGCGGCTGTCCGCCGCCCGGCACGCCGATCTGGCCTGGATCGTCTCGCCCTCCAACGGCGAGACCGTCGACGGCCACCACCCGCGCTGAAGGGACGACCCGGCCATGTCAACGACCAGCTCGGCGGTACTCGTGGAGCCCCGCCGTATCGACCTGCGGACCTTCCCGCTACCCGAGATCGGCCCGGACGCGGCCCTGGTGCGGGTGGAGGCGACCGGCATCTGCGGCAGCGACTGGGCGCCGTACAACGGCACCTGGATGACCGAGCTCCCGCCGCTGATCCTGGGCCACGAGGTGGTGGGCGAGGTGGTGGCGATCGGCCCCGAGGCCACCAAACGGTGGGGCGCCACCGAGGGCGACCGGGTCGTCGTCGAGGAGTCCGTCCCCTGCAACGCGTGCCGGCTGTGCCGGACCGGGCGGTACCACATGTGCGACCCGCTACACAACAAGGTGGGTCTGCGCTACGGTCTGACGCCGGTGGACCTGGCGCCGCACCTGTGGGGCGGGTTCGGGGAGTACATGTATGTGCATCCCCGCTCGATCGTGCACCGGATGTCCCGCTCGGTGCCGGTGGAGCAGGCCCCGCTGTTCATTCCGCTGTCCAACGGCATCCGATGGGTCGAGCGCGACGGCGGGACCAGGGTCGGGGACACGGTGGTCATCTTCGGTCCCGGCCAGCACGGCCTGGGCTGCGTGATCGGTGCCCGGCTGGCCGGCGCGGGCACCATCATCATGGTCGGCACCGGGCACGACGCCGACCGACTGGCAGTGGCCAAGGAATTGGGTGCCCACCACGTGGTCAACACGGAGGACGCGCCGGTCGCCGAGCAGGTCGCCGCGTTGACCAACGGTGAGCTGGCCGACGTGGTCGTCGAGGTCACCTCGAATGCGCCCGGGGTGCTGCGCGATGCGGTCGACTGCGCCGGGATCGGCGCGACCGTGGTCGTGGCCGGCATCCGGGAGATGCAGCCCGCCACCAACTTCGCGCCGGACGCAATGCTGTTCAAGGAGCTGACGCTCAAGGGTGTCTACGGTCACGACTACCTGTCGGTGCGCCGCGCCATCACGCTGATCGAGTCCGGCACCGAGCCACTGGACAAGCTCTGCACCCACACGTTCTCGCTCAACGATGTCGATCACGCGCTGCGCACGCTCGGCGGCGAGGGCGACGCCGGCGCCATCCACATCACGGTAGTGCCCGGCGGCTGACTCCCGACCCATCACAATGAGAGGAACCCAGATGTCACTCACGGTGCGACGGACGGCCCTGGCGGTCGTGGTGCTGGGCTTCCTGGGATACACGGCGGTGGCGCTTCGGGCCGACGGTTGGGGCTTCTTCACCCGGCCCTTCACCGACAGCACCAGCGGCAGTCTCATCATCAGTGACCTGATGGTCGAACTGACCCTGCTGAGTATCGGCATCCACTACGACTCCCGCCGGCGAGGCCGTAACCCGTGGGGCTGGATCGCGGTGACGATGACCCTCGGCGCGGTCGGGTCTGCCGGTTATCTACTGGCTCGCACGTTCGATACCACCGCGCCCGCCCTGGCGTCCCGCGCGACCGCGAGTACCACCGACCGGGCCGCGAGCTGACCGAGCCGCGAGCTGACCGAGCCGCCATCCATCACGACGAGGAGCACACCATGTCAACGGCGACAGACACATCCGTTCACGAGCAGACAGTCACCGCGCGGGAGCTCACCTCTCACGTGTTGGTGGCCGGCGACCCGGGCAACCCCGCGGTCCTGCTGATGCACGGCGCCGGACCGGGCGCGAACGCGGCGGCCAACTGGCTGCACCTGATGCCCGACCTGGCCGAGAACTTCTACGTGGTCGCCCCGGACCTGATCGGCTTCGGCCAGTCGGTCATCCCGGACCCGTTCCCCACGAACATCATGGCCTGGATCGGGGTCCGGGTGGAGCAGATCCTCGGGCTGATGGACCACTTCGGGATCGAGCGGGCGCACATCGTGGGCAACTCCATGGGCGGGGCGCTGACCCTGCAGCTACTGAGCGAGGAGCCTCATCGGTTCGACCGGGTCGTGCTGATGGGCTCGATCGGCGGGCCGGTGACCGGCACTCCGGAGCTGCAGCGGCTGCTGTCGTTCTACAACGACCCGCGACCGGCGCGTTACCGGGAGATGATGCACAGCTTCGCCTACGACGCGGACAACTTCGAAGGCATGGACAAGATCGTCTCTGACCGTTACAAGATCGCCACGAACCCCGAGGTGATGGCGATTGCGGAGAAGATGATCGGCACGATGCGCGACGGCATGAACAGCCTCTGCATGCCGCCGTCGGTGCTGGGCAAGCTTCCGCACGAGGTGCTGATCCTGCACGGGCGCCAGGACCGGATCGTTCCGCTGGACACCAGCCTGTACCTGCTGCAACACCTGAAGCGGGCATCGCTGTTCGTGATCGACCGGTCCGGGCACTGGGCACAGCTGGAACGGTGGGACATCATGCGCCCGATGTTGGAACGCCACTTCGGTGTCGCGGGAGCCTCGTGAGGCCGGGTCGGCGGTGAGCCGGGGGTCTACCGAGCCGGTGTTCTCGGACGCGGTCGTGGCCGAGCTTGCCGGCGAGCTGCACGACGCCGAACGCGATGGTGTGCAGATCGACCAGTTCTCCGCCCGGTTCCCGGGCATGACCGCCGACGACGGCTACCGGGTGAGCCAGGCCTGGCAGGAGCTGAGGCTAGGGCAGGGACGCACAGTCCGGGGGCACAAGATCGGGCTGACGTCGCGCGCCATGCAGCAGGTCGCGGGGTTCAGCGAGCCGGACTACGGGAGCCTCTTCGACGACATGTTCTTCAGCGACGGCGATCAGATCCCGTTCGGGCGATTCATCGTGCCCAGGGTCGAGGTGGAGCTGGCGTTCGTGCTCGGCCGGCCGTTACGCGGGCCGGGCGTCACGATCATCGACGTACTCCGTGCGACCGACTACATGGTTCCGGCGATCGAGATCATCGACGCCCGGATCCGCAGAATCGACCCACGGACCGGGGCGACCCGACGCGTGCAGGACACCATTGCCGATAACGCCGCAAGTGCCGGAGTCGTCATGGGTGGTCGACCCGTCACCCCGGACAGTATCGATCCACGCTGGGTCGGGGCTCTGCTCTACCGCAACCAGATCATCGAGGAGACCGGTATCGCGGCCGGGGTGCTGAACCATCCCGCGAACGGCATCGCCTGGTTGGCGAACCGCATCGGCCGGTGGGGAGAGCAGCTGGAGGCCGGCGAGGTGCTGCTTGGTGGCTCGTTCACCCGACCCGTCGATGTCTCGCCCGGGGATGTCGTGCACGCCGACTACGGTCCGCTGGGTTCCATCTCAGTCCGTTTCGGTGACAAACCGTCCGATCGGGGTGTCCGATGAGCGGCACCCCGACCCCGACGAACCCGTTCAAGCAGGCACTGCGGCTGCACCGGGGCCAGATCGGCCTCTGGCTCGGCCTGGCCAGCGCCTACAGCGCGGAGATCTGCGCCGGCGCCGGGTTCGACTGGCTGCTGGTCGACTGCGAGCACGGCCCGCAGAGTCTGCCGCTCGTGCTCGCGCAACTTCAGGCGATCGACGCGGCCGGGGGGGCGCATGCCGTGGTCCGGGTGGCTTCGGACGACCCGGTGGGGCTCAAGCAGTGCCTCGATCTGGGTGCCCGCAATGTGCTGGTACCGATGGTCGAGACTGTCGAGCAGGCCGAGGCGGTGGTCAGGGCCTGCCGGTACCCGCCGCTCGGCGTCCGCGGTGTCGGCGGTGCACGGGCGAGCCGGTGGGGTCGGTACCCGGACTACCCGAACGAGGCCACCGAGCAGACCTGTGTGTTGGTGCAGGTCGAGACCCGGCTCGCACTGGACAACCTCGCCGCGATCAGCGCGATCGACGGGATCGACGGCGTCTTCGTCGGTCCAGCCGACCTCGCCGCCTCGATGGGCCATCTCGGCAACGCGGCGCATCCCGAGGTCCGGACGGCGGTGAGCGAGGCATTCCGGGTGATCCTGGCCGCGGGAAAGCCCCCCGGTGTATTGACCGCTTCCGAGGCACTGGCCCACGACTACCTCCGAGCAGGCGCGGTGTTCGTCGCGGTGGGGCTGGACACCCTGCTGCTGGCCCGCCAGACCGAGGCGCTCGCCGCGCGATTCCGCTACCCCGACGGTGTCAGACAGGCCAACGCCGGGGCAGCGGCTTGCGAGCCCCGGGAACTGCGGCAGGGCCCAGACGAGGCGAGCGGTGAGGGCGCCCCGCTTGGTTGAGCCGCGGCTTCGGTAGGACACACAGACAGGAAGGTGAGCAAGATGGCAGAGTTCCTGGGTCTGGGAATGACCCACTACCCACCACTGGCAGGCACTGACGAGAACATGGCCGGGATCCTGAGTTGGACGCTCACTGACCCCGACATCCCCTCGGCGGAGAAGGACGTCTCGAGCTGGCCGGAGCTGATGCGCCGGGAATGGGCCGACGACCGCGGCGCGGCCGCGGCGGCCGGGCACCGCAAGCAGCTCCTGGAGGGCATGCGCGCCTGCCGGACCGCCCTGGACGAGTTCGCTCCGGACATCGTGCTGGTGTGGGGTGACGACCAGTACGAGAACTTCAAGGAAGAAGCCGTCCCACCGTTCTGCGTACTGGCCTACGAGAACACCGACGTGGAGCCATTCGTCTGGCTGAACTCGATGGGGTTGCCGAACGTGTGGGGCGTGCCACCGGAACACACCTTCGAGATGCGAACGGACAAGGCCGCCGCACGCCGGCTCACCGACGACCTACTGCGTGCCGACTTCGACGTGGCGTACTCCTACCGCCAGTTGAGCGGGGCGAAGTTCCCGCACGCCATCGGCAACACCCAGCTGTTCCTGGACTACGACAACGCGGGACAGGGATTCCCGTACCCGATCCTGCCGATCACGGTGAACTGCTACGGCCAGCATGTGATCGCCCGCCGCGGCGGTCTCGCCCGGTTCGCCGACATCAACAACGAGGACCTCGACCCCGTGGGTCCGTCACCGGCCCGCTGCTTCGCCCTGGGCGCCGCGGTGGCCCGGGCACTGTCCAGCAGCGACAAGCGAATCGCTTTGGTCGCATCGTCGAGTTGGTCGCACGCGTTCCTGCACGATAAGGGCTGGCACCTGCGCCCGGACACACCGGCCGACCAGCGACTCTACGACGCGTTCGTCCGACGCGACTGGGACGTGTGGACCGCGACGACCGCGGACGAGGTCGTCGCGGCCGGTCAGCACGAGATGCTGAACTGGTTCTGCCTGGCCGGCGCCATGCACGAGCTCAACATCCCGTTGCGCTGGTCGGAGTTCGTTGCCACCGACGCATTCAACTCCAACAAGTGTTTCGCGATCTTCGACGGGAAGGACACTTCGTGACCACCACGGCCGCATCAGACACCGGCACGACGATCGACGCCGGCGGCATCGAGACCTACTACCACGACGTCGGCCCCCGCGACGGCGCCCCGGTCCTGCTGCTGCACGGCTCGGGACCCGGCGTTTCCGGGTGGGCGAACTGGCGGCTGAACATGGACGCCCTCGCGGCGGCCGGTAACCGTGTCCTCGCGCCGGACCTGGTCGGATTCGGGGCCACCGAACGACCGCCCGGCGTCCACTACTCGCTGTCCACCTGGGCCGGTCAGGTGTTCGCGTTCATGGACGCCCTTGAAATCCGACGAACCGCGCTGGTCGGCAACTCCCTCGGCGGCCGGATCTCGCTGGAGATGGCCGGACGGCACCCGCAGAGGGTCGAGAGGATGGTGCTGATGGGCGCCCCCGGGCCGGGCATGACGATGACCCCGGGGCTCAAGGCCGTACGGGAGTACGAGCCGTCTGAGGAGAATATGCGCCAGCTGCTGCTGGAGTGCTTCGCCGTCGACCCGTCGATCATCACGGACGACCTGGTGCGAAACCGGTACCAGGCCAGCATCGCGAACGGCGCGCACGAGACCTACGTGGAGATGTTCACCGACAAGCACAACGCGACCGCCCTGGGAATCTCCGAGGACGAGGTTCGCTCGATCCGCACCCGCACCCTGCTGGTCCACGGTCGGGAGGACAAGGTGATCCCGCTGGAGATCGCGCTGAACATGGTGCGGCTGCTCCCCGACGCAGACCTCGCGGTGTTCGCCCGGTGCGGTCACTGGACCCAGATCGAGCGCTCGACCGACTTCAACAACCTGGTCGGGCATTTCCTCGGAGCCAAGGAGTAAGCGACGTGACCCTCACCGACGAGTCCGCCAGCATGCCCCGGTCGCCGGGATCACCACTGGTCGACGAGGACGACGCGGGGTACCGGTTCCGGGTACACCGATCCACGATGACCTCGCCCGAAGTGTTCCAGCAGGAGCTGCGGCGGGTGTTCGATCACTCCTGGCTCTACGTGGGCCATGAGTCAGAGGTGGCCAACCCCGGCGACTACGTTCGGCGTCCGGTCGGCGGGCGGAACGTGTTCATGGTGCGCGGCGCGAAGTCCAAGCAGGTGCACGTCTTCCACAACACATGCAGCCACCGGGGGGCAGTCGTCTGCCGGCAGAAGGCCGGCAACGCCAAGGTGTTCCAGTGCTTCTACCACGCCTGGACCTTCGACTCCGAGGGCAAACTGTCCGGTGTACCGGACCGGGAGGGCTACGGCGCAGGCCTGGACTTCGCCGCGCTCGGGCTGCGCTCGGTCGCCAAGGTGGAAAGCTACCGCGGTTTCGTGTTCGCCAGCTACGACCCTGACATCGTCGGCCTGGTCGACTACCTTGCCGGCGCCGCGGAGTACCTCGACCTGGTGGCGGACTCGTCCGAGACCGGGATGGAGGTCATCAAGGGCACCAACGAGTACTGCATCTCCGCGAACTGGAAGCTGCTGGCCGAGAACAGCGTCGACGGCTACCACGCGCTTCCCACCCACGACACGTATTTCAAGTACCTGGTGGCGAAAGGCCTGGTCTTCAGCGGCGGGTTGGAAGGCAACGCCAAGGATCTGGGCAACGGACACGCCGTGATGGAGTACCTGGCGCCCTGGGGTCGCCCCACGGCCAAGTGGGGCCCTGACTTCGACGAGGACGTCCGTACCGAAATAGACCGATTGCGGGCGGAGTTGATCGAGCGGCACGGCGAGCGGCGTGGCACGAGGATCGCGGACACCAACCGCAACATGCTGATCTACCCGAACCTCGTGGTCAACGACATCATGGCGGTCACGGTCCGCACCTTCATGCCGAGCGGACCCGGCCAGATGGACGTCACGGCCTGGCAGCTTGCGGTGCGGAACGAGCACCCTTCGGTTCGTCAGACGCGCCTGGACAACTTCCTCACGTTCCTCGGACCGGCCGGTTTCGCCACACCTGACGACGTGGAGGCCCTCGAGTCCTGTCAGCAGGGCTTCGCCTCTGGCGGGATCGAGTGGAACGACATCTCCCGAGGTATGGCACGGGACGCAAAGGCTAACGACGAACTTCAGATGAGGGTCTTCTGGCGTCGCTGGGCCGAACAGATGGGAAGCTCCGAGTTCACCGCGATGGTGACACGGTGACGGTCGCAACAAACGCAGAGGCCGCCTCGACCGCCGCCCGGGTAAACCCGCCGGCGCCACTGCCCGCGGCGCTGGGCGCGGAAGCAGACCGCGAGCTGAGCGCACTGACCCGCTCCGAGATCGAGTCCTTTCTCTACCACGAGGCCGAGTTGCTCGACGCCTGGGACCTCGATGGCTGGCTCGCGTTGTGGTCATCAGACCGCGCCCGGTACGTCGTACCCTGCAACGATGCACTCGACGGCGATCCGTCCACCGACCTGGTGCTCATCGACGACGACGAGCTACGGCTACAGATGCGGGTGGAACGGCTCAACAGCCGCAAGGCGCATCGGGAGTACCCGCACTCGCGGACCAACCACCAGATCTTCAACGTCCGGCTCGGAGCGGTGATCGATGGGGAGCTACCGGTGACCGCCTCGTTCACGGTGTGGCGCTTCCGCAATGGCCGGACGAGCTCCTATGTCGGTCAGCACCACTACCGGCTGGTCGCAACCGAGGGTGGGGTGCGGATCCGGACCAAGCGTAGCCAGTTGGACATGACCGAGCTTCGGCCGGCCGGCGACCTGGCGATCATCCTGTGAGCGGCCCGCTGGCCGGACGCACTGCGGTAGTCACCGGCGGCGCCACCGGGATCGGGCTGGGCATCACCCGGCGGCTGATGGCCGACGGTGCGAAGGTGCTGGTCTCGGCGCTCACCACAGAGCAACTCGAAGATCTTCCGATGTCGGGGGTCGCCGGGTTCGTGGGCGACCTGTCCCGCCCGGGGGTCGGTGAGCAGCTGCTGGCCGCCGCCGTGGCCGCGCTCGGTGGTGTCGACATCCTGGTGAACAATGCTGGGGGCGGGGTGATCCGCCCAACCCTCGAGCACACCGAGGAGACTCTGCAGGCGACCATCGACAACAACCTCTGGACCACCATCCGATGCACCTTGGCGGTGCTGCCGCACATGGTGGAAAGGGGACGCGGCCGGATCATCAACGTCGGCGCCGAGTCAGTACGCAACGGGCTGACCGACCACGCCATCTACAACGCGGCCAAAGGCGGTGTGCACGCCATGGCGACCGGGTTAGCGCGCGAGTTCGCGCACGCCGGGATCGCGGTCAACACCGTGGCACCGTCCTATGTCAAAACTCCCGAACTGGCCGCCATGCTCGCCGCGGGCACTGTCCCGGACCGGTTCACCGTAGTACTCGAGGACGCGTTGCGGTTGATCCCCATGGGACGGGCGGGCGTGATCGAGGATGTCGCCGGCATGGTCGCCTACCTCGCCGGCCCCGACGCCGCGTTCGTCACCGGCCAAACGATCAGCATCAACGGCGGGAGCAGCATGGGCTGACGTCTGAACGAGGTTACGTGTGTCCCCCTGGCCGAGCACCTAGGTGGGTTCCCCGGGTCTGTCCTGGCTGCGATCGAGCAAGGGGCCACAGTGATGGTGATCGGGTGAGGCGTGTCAGTTTTGCAGCCGCAGCGCTCCGACGGGACAGGCCTCGACAGCAGCCTGGACCAGCGCGCGGTCCTGCTCGGCGGGAGCCTCGTTCAGCACGTCCACCAGGCCGGCCTCGCCCACCTGGAAGAAGTCGTGGGCCATGGCCTCGCACATGCCCAGGCCCTCGCAGGTCCCGTGATCAGCGATGATCTTCACGATCAGACCCCCGCAGTGTCCAGCGGGACGAAGTCGATCTTCTCTCGCACCCCGCAGTCCGGGCACGTCCAGTTGTCCGGGATCTCCGACCAGGGCGTACCGCCGGCGAACCCTTCCAGCTCGTTGCCCTCGGCGACGTCGTAGGTGTACTCGCAGCCGGGGCAGCGGGCGGCCTGGACGGTGTCCGCGACCTTCCGGGCGGAGGTGTCCGGACGGACGCCGTTCTCGTCCAGGACCGTGGCGTCCGTCGGCGGCGGGTACTTCTCGAGTAGCTTCTCGCGCTTGCTCGGCTGCAGGTTGGCCCGCCGGATATCGCCCTTGTAGTGGTCCACGACGCGTTGGTCCATCAGCTTGCGGAACAGCGGCGGGAACAGGGCCGCCACCATCATCCCGGTGTAGCCGGTGGGTAGCACCGGAGCCTCGGGGAAGTCGCGCAGCGTCTGGTAGCGCCGGGTGGGGTTGGCGTGGTGGTCGCTGTGCCGCTGCAAGTGGTAGAGCAGCACGTTGGTGACCACGTTGTTCGCGTTCCAGGAGTGCTCGGGCAGTACGCGCTCGTAGCGGCGCCGGTCGGGCTGGCCGACCTTCTGGCGCAGCATGCCGTAGTGCTCCATGTAGTTGACGACCTCGAGGATCCAGTAGCCGTAGATGGCCTGCACGAACAGGTACGGCAGGATCCCGATACCCAGCCAGGCGATCATGGCGCCCCACAGGACCACCGTCATCACCCAGGCGTTGAGTACCGCGTTGCGCAGCTGGAACGGGTGGGTGTTGCGACGGGCGTACCGCTTGGCCTCCAGGTTCCAGGCGCTACGGAGCGAGCCGATGACGGTGCGCGGCCAGAACGCCCAGAAACTCTCGCCCATCCGCGCGGACGCCGGGTCCTCCGGGGTGGAGACGCGCACGTGGTGGCCCCGGGTGTGCTCGATGTAGAAGTGGCCGTAGGCGGTCGGTGCGAGGGTGATCCGCGAGAGCCAGCGCTCGACGTTCGGCTTCTTGTGTGCCAGCTCGTGCGCGGTGTTGATGGCGATCCCGGTGGACGCGCCGATGCTCAGCGCCAGCCCGATCTTGCCGGCGATCGAGATGTCCTGCGTGGCGATGTACCAGAACGCGACGACGAACCCGGCGTACTGGATCGGGATGTAGGCGTAGAGGACCCACTGGTAGTAGCGGTCCCGGTCGAGTGCCCCCATCACCTCGTCGGGCGGGTTGGTGGGGTCGGTGCCGGACATCAGGTCGAGGGCCGGTACCACGCCGAGCAGCATGAACGGGCCGAACCACAAGGTGGCTTCCAGGCCGGTGAGCATGTGCAGACCCATGGCGATGAACGGCAGCATGGGCACCACCAGCCCGACCATCCAGAGGTAGCGTTTGCCGTCGCGCCAGGATTCCTGGCCGTCGACCGGCTTTGTCAACTTGTAGGTCTTCAAGGTGACCCTCCGATCGTCGTCGTTCCTGGGATAGCCTCTGGCAGTGCGTCGGGGATTGCGGCGGGTTCCTGCAGTAGGTCCCGTCGCAAACTTCGCATAAGTCTTGTACATGTCCAGCCTCAATGTCAAGAAGTTGGCCACCTTCCGTGTACGCGACAAGGATCAGGGCGCCTGAGCGTGCCGTCGGTGCATCCGCCCGCAGGTCGAGGTCACTCCTGCGGGGATACCTCCGTTAGCTCACCTACCTGAATAGGTCAATCCATCAGAGGGCCCCGCAGCCCCACTGCTCCGGACCTGGATGCCATCTCAGTGCACGAGCAGAACGTGGGCGGCGGTCTTGCGTGAGACCTGGGTGCTGATGGATCCGATGAGTGCTGACACCGGCCCGGTCAGTTGACGGTTGCCCACGACCACCACGTCGGCCTGGTGGTCATCCGCGACCTTCAGTAGTCCCTTCATGGCGTCGCCACGTACCACCACCTGGATGATGTCCTGTGCGCCCTGGGCGCGGGCCTTGGCCTCGGCGTCGCGCAGCACGCTGTCGATGGAGAATGACGCCTGCGCGAGGTGGCTCTCTCCCTTGAGCGTGTCGTTGGCGCGTTTGAGGTCGGTCCGCTCCATCGGTTCCTCCACTCCCACCAACACCAACCTGGCGGCACCGTCGGCGGCGATCGCTCCGGCCCGTTCAGCAGCCCGCATTGCGCGTGGGGAGTCGTGCACACCCACCACCACGCTGCGCTGATAACCCGACTGACGTCGGGCACGGCGGTTGCCCACGTTGCGCCAACGATCGGTGGTGGTGTGTGCGATCAGCACATCGCAGCTCGCCTCACGAGTCACCCCGCCTGGTACCGAGCCCAGTAACCGCCCACCTAATGTGGCCAGTCCTCGGCTGCCTACGACGAGCAGGTCGGCGTTGTGTTCGGTCGATGCGGCGACAAGTACGGTCACTGCGTCCCCGGCGATGGCAAAGGTCTGCACGTCGCCAGCGCCCAGCTCGGCGCACGTCGCTGCTGCCTTCTCCAGGGCCTGCCGTGCACCAACCTCACCCGCCGCTTCAAAGACCTCCGAGCCGTCCGGGGCCGAGCCATCCGGCGCCGAACCGTATGCCGCGACCAGTATCAGCTTGGCTCCCGTCTCGACGGCCAGTATTGAGGTGAGCCGCAGCGACCGGTTGGGCATACCTTCGTACACGCCGACGGCAACGGTGTTGTATGCGGACATGACTGCTCCTCTCAGCCCGACGCCTGTAGCGCCGGGGCAGGTGACGATTGCGTGAGTTCGCAGATCCTCACGGTGGACGGTCGGCAGGGGCTCCGTGGGAAGTGCGACGGCGACCGATGCGACTCTTCGGTCACCACGCGCATACGGAACGCTTCGTGCAGATGGACCGTCATGGGGCGAACGCGGTATTCAGACCTGTGACGAGAGCGATTCCGGCGACGTGGCGGTGAGGAACCCGGAATCGTGACACCACAACGCGACCCGTCCGCGCATCCGAGGCGGGGCAACGTCCCACTGTCCTGCTAATGGCCAACGTTGCGCACAGACGCATCCCTGGCCCGCGACCGGCTTTCGATGCGGTACTCCGTCACATCGACGCCTCACGTCACAACATGGTAATCACCCCATTCATATTGTTTCAATAATAACTGTATCAGTTAAAACTGGCGGAGTCTGCGTTCTGTGGCTGAACGCACCGGGTCGGGTGAACTCCGACTGGGGGGAGGCCGTGAGAGCCCGTCGCCGGCACAGGCTCACAGACCGGGTGCAGCCTCGTTTTCCATCCGGCGAGGCGTGATACCTCTGCGCTCGAGGTCGAATGGTGGAAATCCCTGTTCAGAAGGGACGCTCCGAGACCGACCAGCTGCGTCGTCAGGCTCTCTGAGAACGTGGCGGTGGTGGTGCGCGACGTCGGTCAGAACCCATAGTCCCGCTGGACCCATGATGCGGCAGTTCAGCCGGCCACCTCCCGGGCTCAGAAACATTCGGCTTTCGAGCGGCCGCTGGCCCATTGGACGTTGTTGACGTTGAAGTGGCTGGCTGTGAAGTAGCGGAGGGTGATGCTGATCGCGGCGAATACGCCGCCGAGTTTGAGGTCGAGGAAGCCGGGGTCATCGGAGCTGCCCAGGGGCGGGTTGTCCAGGGGTAGGAGATTGAGTAGTGGGCCGACGTTGAGTTCTTGGCCGAGCAGATCGAGGCTGTTGATGCTGTCGAGGGCGACGGAGAGGCGGGCGGCGGTGAGGGTGGATGCGGTGATGCGGAGCGTGTAGGTCCCGATCGGGGTGGCGACTCGGTTGGACAGGCAGAGCCCCCGGATTCTGAGGTCGGTCAGCCGGAAGACGAGGTCGGTGCGGCGGTCACCGTCGCGGGTTTCGTAAGGCCCGGTGCTCGGGATGATGCTGGCGGCGCTGAATGAGTCGATACGCAGTTTCAGGGGGTGGTGGTGTGAGGCGGTCAGCTGCACGGGGATGGCGCCGGAGGCTGTCGCGGCGGCGAGCATGGCCGTCATGAGCAGTGCGGGGAGTACGACGATAGAGAACCGGGGCCAGCGGGTGTGGCCACGCCGACGGATTGGGCGCGTCGGGGGTGGTTCGCGGCGCACGTTAGTCGGGTTCGGGTGGGACCCAGGCGAACCCGAGAGAACCCCCAGCGATGCCCAGGAGTAGCCCGATCACGTAGCCGCCGATGTTGGTGGTCACGAAGGACACCAGTGACAGCAGCACGGCGGCGATGCCGAGGATGCCGTGCAGGTGTGGGGAGAACAGCATGAACATCCCGCAGGCGATGATCAGCCCACCGAGGAGGAATCCGGACAGCCCTGCCACACCAGGCAGGACGATCACGGTGAAGCCCTTGTTGGGCAGCACAGCGATTGCGAGCCCGCTGAGAGTGGTGATGGTGCCGCCCAGCCAGGGCCGCTGACCGCTCCAGGCGTGCAACGCTGCGAAGCGAGGGTGTACGGAGTCCTGCTCGACCTCGTCATAGGTGCTGCCATAGGTGTCGTCGTAGGCCGACTCGTACGGGTGGTCCCGGTAGGGCGGGCCGTCGAAGGGTGATCCGTCCTCGGGCGGCCCATGGTTGGGAGGTTCGTCGAAGCGGGGGGTCATCAGTAGCACTCGCGTTGGCCGGTGCTACCGGCCAGGGTGAGCCCGTTGAGGTGTAGCTGGTTGGCGGTGACGTAGCGGATGTTCAGGTCGAGCCCGAGTTTGAGGTTGTTGACCTCAAACGGTACGTAGCCACGTGTGCCCGTGTCGGTGGGCGTCCCATCCGCTGTGCGTGCGCCGTAATTGAGGTTGACCGAGTCGCCACCGAAGTCGAGCCTGTCGATGGTGTCGACGCCGAACGTCACATCGCCGACCTGGATCATTGACCCGACGTCGGGGGAGGTGATCCGCAGGACGTAGTCACCGAGCGGGGTGGGCACCTTCGTGGATACGCATACTCCCTGGATCCGAAGGTTGCGCAGAGTGACGGGGACGACGGTGCGGTTCTGCCCGTCCTGAGTTTGGAAGAAACCCGGGAACGTCGCGGTGCCGTCGAAGACGAAGGTCTTCGCGGTGGCCCTGACGCCTTGTTTACCCTCGATTGCCAGCGCTACCGGCACGACTCCGATATAGGCGCCGACCGCGAGCAGGGCCAACGCGAGCAGCGCCGGCACGAACACCACCGTGAAGCGATGCCAGACGACATAGCCCCGTTTCTGGTGCCTGACCTGCCGGTCGGTAGGCCTGCGATGCCCTGCGGTCAACGTGTGGTCCTCCTCCGGATCGGGTGGTCACCCGATTCGCTGCACTCGATCACGGAAAGATACCTTCCGTCAACTTCAACTGATACAGTCATCATTAGGAACGTTGCAGTGATGTGGGTCACAATGATGTGCGGAAAGTGGAGGCTTGTGTGGCGGAGTACCGGATTGATGACCTGGCGCGGGCGGTGGATACCTCGGTGCGCAACGTTCGCTACTACCAGGACAATGGCATGTTGCCCCCGCCCCGACGTCAGGGCCGGGTAGCGCTCTACAGCGAGGCGCATCTGGCCCGTCTGCGGTTGATCGTCCGCTTGCTCGACCGCGGTTATACGGCGGCGAACATCATCGAGTTGGCCGGCGCCTGGGAGCAGGGTCGGGACCTGTCCGACGTGCTGGGTCTCGAGCAGGTGGTCAGTGGTTTCTTCAGCGAGGAGATCCCGGGGTTCCTCACCGCCGCGGAGATCCATGAGCTGTTCGCCACCCCCGAGGTGGAGTCGGGACTGATCGACAAGGTGGTACACGCCGGCCTCGCCGCGCCCGACGGTGACCGCTACCGGATCCCCAGCCCGAGAGTGCTGCACGCGCTCGCGGAGCTGATCAAAACCGGTGCCCCGTTGGGCGCGGTGCTGGAGCTGAGCGGGCAGCTGTTGCACGCCATCGACGACACCGTGCGGGCGCTGATCGGCGCGGTGGGGGAGTCGCTGTTGCGCGACCGGGAACAGGGCTGGATGCCCAGCCCAACAGAGCTGCCGGAGGTGGCGAAGCTGATCAGGCAGGTGAAGCCGCTGGCGGCCACCGCCGCGACGGCCGCGTTGAACCTGAGCCTGGACCGCCACATGGAAGACATCCTGGGCGACTACATCGCCCGACTCATGCCCTACCTCAAACAGCCCGGGTCAGAGGCCGGACCACACGCCGCGTTGGCTTGAGCCGTACGTCCGGCGCGCACTGACCTGGCGCGTCGACATAGCACACACATCAGTACTGACGTCAGGAGCACCGTCGCTCGTCGTCGCCGACATCACGGGGGAATTCGCAGATGCCGACAGCGTTGGAACGAAGTTATGAACGCACGGTCCGGATCGGGGCCCCACTGGATGGCCTCTACGAGGAGATGGACTCGGTGCACGGACTGGCCAGGTTCATCCCTCAGCTCGACAACTCCGTGCTGGGTTCAGACGACAATCGCGGGGCCTGCCGGGGGATGTTCTCGATCGGACCGCTGTCGTATGAGGTCGACGGCGATATGACCGTCGATCGGGTCGTTCCGCTGCACAGCCTCGAAGTCGCGCTGCGGGCCCCGAGCCTGCGGCTGGAACTCGAGGGGGCGTTCGAGTTCATGGTCAGTGCCCAGGACGAGACCACCTTGCGCTACGCCGCGACGATCCGTTCCACCCATCCGCTGCTGCGTCGGATGCCTAGTTCCCTGACCGGGGCGTTGGAAGAACACGTCGACTCCACCACCGACCTGATCGCGGTGCGGGCACGCCAGTACACCCAGGCCAAACGGCTCCTGGCCGAACTCGAGTAAATCCGCGATACCGCGCCGACCTCACAAAGGTCCCGCGCTCCTAACGGTGGCGCTCACCCACGCCGCCCGACCTGACCCCCGAATTCTCCCGGACCCCGAGGGGCTGCCTCGTGACCTATGTGATCGCCGAACCCTGTGTCGATGTGATGGACAAATCCTGCATCGAGGAATGCCCGGTCGACTGCATCTATGAAGGTGCTCGGATGCTCTACATCCACCCCGACGAGTGCGTGGACTGCGGCGCCTGCGAGCCGGTGTGCCCGGTCGAGGCCATCTACTACGAAGACGACGTCCCCGAGGCCTGGGCCCCCTACACCGCCGCGAACGTGAGCTTCTTCGACGAGGCCGGCTCACCGGGAGGTGCCTCGAAACTCGGCAAGCTCGATCGTGACGTCGACCCGGCGATGAGTCTCCCCCCGCGCTCACTCGCCGATGAGTGACCCTCCCGTATCTGTCGACGATCCGGCATGACGCGACATGACTAACCAAGCGAACACCGTGCCGAGGCTTCGTCGATATGCGGTGCGGATATGAGGAATCCTCGACGAGGAGGAAACAAGGCCGTGGATGATGAGCTCATCGAGGAGGTCCTCGGCCTGTACAGGCACGTGCGGGACCACAACGAGGCCGCCGATGACGACACCCTCGTTGGGCTGATCATGTGGGATCTGCGGGAGTGCGAGATCCTCGAGCTCGCCACCGACGCGCTCTCCGACGACGCCACCGGGGTGGATACCACCCGGGACCTGGCGATGACACGCATCCGCAGACTCATCCACGCATTCAAGAAGTACAACCCCAATGACGGCTCTTCGATCTTGACCGGGCAACCTGAGTTTTAGCTGGTCCGGCGCGCCTGAACGTAGGCGGCCCGCAGCTCACGAATCCTCGCTGTGTCTTGGAGCAGCGAGAGGAGAGCCACGGGCCGTGGTTGACCGTAGCGACGATGCGACATGTTTGCTGGGACTTGCCGGGTTGAAGGTCGAGGGTGTCGTACTCACATCGGCCGGGATCAAGATCGTTCAGTTGGTCACCGACGATCCGGACGCGGCCCGGTGTCCGGTGTGCCGGACGTGCTCGAGTTCGGGCAAGGACTGGGTGCTGACCCGGCCCAGGGACCTGTCCTGCGGTGGTGTGTTCGCGGCCGTGCAGTGGCGCAAGCGGCGCTGGCGATGCCGCACGGAGGGCTGTCCCCGGGCGACGTTCACCGAGCAAGTCGCGCAGGTGCCGGCCCGGATGCGGACCACGACCCGGCTGCGGGCGGCGCTGGCGGTCGCGGTGGAGGACGGCCGGGATCAGGCTGAGGTCGCCGCCGCGCATCGGGTGTCGTGGCCCACGGTGCAGCGCGCGGTCGTGGCTCACGGGGCGATCGAGCTGGTTGAACCGGAACCGGTGCGGGTATTGGGGATGGACGAGACCCGGTTCGGGCGGCCCCGGTGGCTGCCCGACGGTGTGCACGCTGACGGGCGGATCCGCTGGGCGCGTACCGATCCGTGGGAGACCGGGTTCGTCGACATCAGTACCGGGCAGGGCCTGTTAGGCCAGGTAGACGGCCGGACCAGCGCGACGGTTCAAGCCTGGCTGGCCGCCCGCACCCCAGAGTTCCGGGCGGCTGTCGAGGTGGTGGTCATCGACCCGCACGCCGGCTACGCCGCCGCCGTCCGCGCGGCGCTGCCCGCCGCCAAGCTGGCGGTGGACCACTTCCACCTGATCATGCTGGCGAACAAGGCGGTCACCGTAGTACGCCAACGCGTCACCCGCGAGTACCTCGGACGTCGGGGCCGCAAGACCGACCCGGCCTGGGCCAACCGCCGCCTTCTGCTGCGTGGACGCGAGCGACTGTCGGAGGCGGCGCTGACACGGATGTGGAACGGCTGCATCGACCACGACCCCAGCGGGCAGATCCTGACCGCTTGGATCGCCAAGGAAGAACTCCGGGCGCTGTGCGCCACCGCCGCCCGCGGCGGGCACCCCGGCGAGATCCGTGACCGGCTCTACACCTTCTACACCTGGTGCGCGGACGCCCAGATCCCCGAGCTGACCACCCTGGCAGAGACGATCGAGACCTGGTGGCCAGCGATCGAGGTGTTCCTGACGACCGGGCTCACCAACGCCCGTACCGAGGGCATCAACAGGCTCATCAAGCAGGTCAAGCGCGCCGGGTGCGGGTTCAGAAACCGAGAGAACTACCGACGCCGAGTACGGTTGCACTGCACCCGGCACACCCGCCGATTGTCAGCGAGGAAACCGACGGTGCCCGCCTAAAGTCGAAGAGCCCCAATGACTGACAGCCAGCGAACTCATCCCGGGCGCGTGCCGGGAGCCCTGCATGAGTCCAAACAGTCGCCGATCCCGATCCTGACCCCGACCTCGGATGCCGGTGAAGGCGGTGCGATGGGCCGTCGACGCCGAGCGGCTCAGAGCGCAGGCGGCGAGGAGTACCACGCCAAACGCCTGGAGGTTATCCACGCGGCGGCCATCGTCTTCGCCGCGAAGGGTTACCACGCGACTCATCTCGATGACATCGCCACCGCGCTGAACACCAACCGCGCGACGCTGTACTACTACGTCTCCAGCAAAGAGGAACTGCTCCGCGAGGCCGTGGCCGAGTGCGCTCCCGGACTCATCGAGCAGGCCCGATCCATCGCGGCGGGCCCCGGCACAGCGTCGAACAAGCTTCGGGCGTTCATCGGCTGGATCATGGCCGCCTACGAAGCCGACTACCCACACCGCTATCTGTTCCTGCTCAGGAATGACGGCCCTCGCGACGGCCCCAATTGGGTTCCCCAGATCGACCAGGTCGGCCGCGAGCTCCAGGCCCGGCTCGTCGACATCCTCACACAAGGCATCGATAACGGAGAACTACGGTCGGACGAACCTCTCGACCTCATGGCGAACGCCATCTTCGGAATGCTGAACTGGACAAACCGCTGGTTCACACCAGAATGCCGCTACCCCGCCGGCAAGGTCGCTGATTCCTTCGCCGAGATAGTCCTCGGTGGCCTCGCCCAGCAACACCCGCAAGCGCGGCGCGGGTGACCGCCGTCCGCGAGATGCGGGTAGCCGCCGTCGCGGTAGCCGTCCGTTCCCGTCAACCCCTACTGCTGCTGCAGGAATGCGCCGGCCACGAACGGGTATTGGCGATCGAGATCCGCATCTCAGAAGCCACCATGCTCGAGGACGAACTCGCCGGACGGCAGTCATCACGACCGGCGCCGCATCACCTCGCCGGAGACGTCATCAGCGCCTGCGGACGCCACGTGGTCGGTGTCTGCATCAACATGCCCGAGCACGACGTGTTCGACGCCGAGATTGTCTTCGACGCCGGTGAACCGTTCGCGGCGCGACCCGGTGACGCGGTCGCGCTCGCGCTGTACTCCAGAGTCCCCATCCTCGCCAGCGTCGACGCACTCAACCAGGCCGGCCTGAACCCGCGCCACGTCATCGACGTCGACGCAGGCGACGACCTCGCCGGCGACCTCGAACGATTCCGACAGTTCCTCAGCACGACCCTGCCCTCGGATTTCGAAGCCGGTTGACGAGCTCGGCCCCAGCACGCGCTGGACCATTACCGAGTGCGCCAGCTCAGGCTTCGCCGGGTGGCCAGATCAGCGGTTGCCAGTGCGATGCCCACCACGATGAAGGTGACGCCGCTCAACGCGAACACCGCGGCGGAGAACCAGATCTGCCAGAAGCTGTCGATCACCGCGTCTCGTGGCTTGTCAGGTGGGTAGAGCACCCGAACGTGGTCGCCGACCTGATAGGCGGGTGGGTTGGAGTCGACGTCAGCGGTGAATGGGACCGTGCCGCCGATGGTCGGGGTGAACTGGACGACCGGTGCAAACCCTTTGGCCCCACCGGTCAACGCGAAGACTGTGCCGTCAGCGTGCTCGGCGCCGGCCAGATCCGTGGCGCGCGCCGTGGCTGCCACACCCGCCACTATGAGCATGGCGAGACCCAGCGCGGCGAAGACGCGGGCGAGGATCGGTTGCGCCCGCCGTCCAGTCTCAGCGGCCACCCGTAGCGGCTCCGCTCAGGCTGTGGACCCTGTGTACGCGAAACCTGCTCGAAAGTCCGACTGGATCACAGCGTCGGGATCCGGCGAAGCTAAGACGACCAAGGAGGTCCCCCGCCTCCGATAGGTCGATCCGGCGTTCATCTGCCGCCTCGTCGCGGGTTGGGAGGTACGGGGGCATACCTAGACAATCGCCTGGAGCCGGTTGTGGGTTACCAGTTCCTACGGTGACGCGGCTTCGTGGTGCTCGCGAGGCTGATCGCCCCATCGGACTTCGCCGTTGAGAGCCTTAGCACGACCGACCATCGTCGTCTCCGCTCGATAATCTCGGCGATCAACGCTGACCGTGAGCTACTCCTGGCGATGCCCGGGGCAGCTACCGCGATCGCCCGACTCAAGGTCGCGGCAGCCCTCGGAACCTCCCGATGACTCGCACGGACGAAGTGCTCGAACGTGACCAGATCTGTGACCAAGACGCCCCGGAACTGGTCGGACCTCCCACGACGAACGAGACGTTCGCAAGCCACGCGACGGTCCTGACCTGGCATGGGACGGAAGCGTTGAGCCGATGTGGTACGACTCAAGCCCAACTCATAACCCAGAGGTCGTAGGTTCGAATCCTACCCCCGCTACTGATAGGTCCTTGTGACCAGCGGAAACGGCCCTCCGGATGATCTCCGGAGGGCCGTTCTGTATTGAGTGTGACCAAATCTGTGACCAGGGCGGCGTCGGGCTCCGTGCCGGGGCCGCGTCCAAGTGCCTCACGCCTCTGGATTCGGGAGGGGTCTCGGTGTTGCTCTCGGCGATCTTGATGAGTCGACGCAGCGGCTGTCACCAGCTACGACGGGCGAGACTTCGGTATGCTGATGCGGGTCGATGACCATGAGTTCCGACCTGGTCTGCGGCGGACAGGGATGCCGTTGTCGGCGTCGTTTTGATGCAGAACCCAGCGATCGACCCGCGGTTGGCCCGGATTGTGGGTCAGGCAGTCGGACTTCCACTCCAGCCCCAGTGCCGGCGCTGGGCGTCGATCGCCCACGTCGTCACACGGTCGAAGTCGGCTGTTTCGGGCAGGGGCGTCTCACCCTCGTCGAGTAGCTTGTGGACCGCCGCCTCGCGGTCGGCGATCTCCAGTGAGACGTCGAGGCGCGGTACCTCACCACGCTTCACCGCCAGCACGCGCTCCCGCTGGTGGACGGGGAGCGGCAGGCTCAGCGATCCGGTCGAGGCGATCTCGAATCCCTGGTAGGCCAGACGCAGCGCGTGGCTGCCGTACTTCACGTCCCAGCCGTACTTCTCCACGAGTTCGGGGCGTTTCGGCACGTTGCGTGTCGACTCGCCCAGCATCCGCTTGTGCTGGGAGTGCATGTAGCCCAGGAAACGCTTCACCGCCTGCTGCGACATCAGTGACGATCGCAGTGACCGGAGTTCCTCGCCCAGTGGCGTGACCACGATCAACGATCCCTCGGGGGCGAAGAGGGGCAGCATCACCGTCGGGTTGCCCTTGATCGCCAGACGCAGGAACTTGCGCAGGGAATAGAGGACCAGGTCGGTATCGCCGTGTCCGCTGCGGACGCCTTCGGGCTGAGTACGCCAGATGTAATCCTCGCGGCGTCGTTGAACGCCGAGGACGTGTGCGGGAGGCTCGATGTAGACGCCCATCTCGTCGTGGTCGTCGGTGCCCTCGATGGCGATTCCGTGAACGCCGCTCCGACTGCCGAGCGCAGGATCTCATTGGGCAGAGCCACCGTCGGGTCGCCGTATTCGACGTTGTTGACCACCGTCATGGTCTCCAGCGTGCCAAGAGGACCGACGTCGTCTCCACCGGTTTTCGCCGGTCGGATAGCCGGTGAATCACACAACCCTAGAAGAACTTGTATGATTGTGTTATGTCGAGTGTGAGTGTGGCCGAGGCTGCTCGGCGGCTTGGTGTGGGCGTAGCGCGGATCCACCAGAGGATCGCGGATGGTTCGCTGCGTGCCGAGCGCATCGGTTCTCAGTGGGTGGTCGACGAGCTGTCGCTGCTTCGGGTCGCCGAGAATAAGGAGCCTGGTCGTCCGCTGTCGGCTCGTTCCGCGTGGGCGATCATCGCGTTGGCCGAGAGTGACGATGATGTTGTCGCGGCGTTGGCTCCGGCCGAGCGTGCCCGGGCTCGGGCCCGACTGGAGGAGTTGCTGCGCCTCGTCGCCAAGCCGGCCAAGGCCGAAGCTGACGTACGGCGCGTGGCGACCGCCCTGCGCTCGGTATTTCGCAACCGGGCAGCGAGGGAACTTCGCAAGGCTGCCGCAGCCGACCTGCCTAAGCTCCGGGAGGACCCGCGGTGGGGGTCGATCCTCAGTCCCGCTGTCAGCGGGATTGCGTCATCTGACGTCGACGGCTACCTCGCCGCCGGCAAGCTGGACTCGCTCTGCCGAGACTTCCTGCTGATGCCGGCCGACGGCGACGCCAATGTAGTGATCCATGTTCTCGCTGAGGGGCAGAAACCGTACCCGGAGTCGAAGCTGTTGTTGGCGGCCGATCTCGCCGACCAGCGTGATCCTCGCGCGGAGCTGCGGGCGGCGGAGCTGCTTGGTGAGGTGTCGAAGGCACGAGCGGTGGCCAAGCGGTGATCGCCCTCCCGGCCATGCCGCCCGAGCAGACCGCCTCATGGGTCGGCCTTCTCGATCTCTACGATCACCTTAGCGATGGGTGGACACTCATCGGCGGCCAGCTCGTGCACCTGCACTGTGCCGAGCGTGGCCGGTTCCCGATACGCCCGACCAACGACGCGGATACGGTGATCGACGTGCGGGCCGACCCGACGATCCTGCACACGTTCACCAAGACGCTCACCGAACTCGGCTTCATCTCCGCCGGGATCTCTCCAGAGGGCCGTCAGCACCGCTGGGTACGCGGCCGAGCCTCCATCGACGTCCTCCTACCTGAAGGCGTCGGCGAGCGAGCCAGCGAGCTTCCGGGCGTCACCGGCAGCCCGACACTTTCGACAGCGGGTGGCACTCAAGCACTTCAGAGAAGCGAGACGGTCGCGGTCACCGTGGACGGGCGCGCCGGGTTCGTCAGACGCCCGAACCTCGTCGGTGCGCTTGTGGTGAAGGCCGCCGCCCACAGCAACCACAACGACCGCGACCCACGCCGCCACCGACGCGACTTCGTGGTCCTGGCCGGGCTGATCACCGCATCAGACTTCGCCGGTGAGGACCTCACCAAGACCGACCGCCGTCGCCTCCGCTCGGTCGTTTCGGCGATCAACGCCGACCGCGAGCTCCTCCTGGAGATACCCGAGGCAGCTACCGCCATCGACCGACTCAAGGTCGCGGCAGCCCTCGAAACCTCGCGGTGACCCCGCGCGGGCGAGGTGCGGGAACGGACGAGGACACAGCCACGGCGTGACCAGATCTGTGACCAAGACGCCCCGGAACTGGTCGGACCTCTCACGACGGACGAGACGATCGCAAGCCACGCGATGGTCCTGACCTGGCATGGAACGGAACCGTTGAGCCGATGTGGTACGACTCAAGCCCAACTCATAACCCAGAGGTCGTAGGAGCGAATCCTGCCCGCGATACCAGGCGAGACGGCGTTCCGGAGATCCTCGGGAAGGCCCTTTCGCATTCGCGTGACCAGATTTGTGACTCGTCCGGGCCTTGGAGCGGAGTGCCTCATCCCAAACCGTCGTCCGCCGCGGCGGATCCGCTCAGTTTCCCGCACCCGCTCACCCGACGCCGGGTCTGTCCGTGGCCGAGATAGAGCTGGTAGGACCAACTGCTGCCGCGCCCATAGGTCGGCCTTGCTCGCCTCTCTGGATCTTCCGGGGGTGACCTCGAATGCCACTCGACACGCTCCGCGACCAGCGGAATCCGAGGTCATGTTGAATTTGGGCAAGGTTGCCGCGCCACAGCGAAGTGCTGCAGCGTCTCGGAGATCGGCTAGTGGCGACTTGCGGTCCGACACACCGTGCGACCAGCGGAATCGCTCCACCGTCGTCCTACATCCGCATTGCGCAGATGGTGTGTCGATTCGGCGCGAGGGAACTGGGCGTTCCTAGCATCGGACTTGCACCGGAGAGCGGTTGATCGCTGTCACCGACAATCGCTCCGCGTACGGGAGCCCCAATACCGCTGCGGTGGTGTTTGATCGTGCCGACCGCCGACGGCACCAGCGCCGGCGACAAAGATTCGGCAAGCTGTAAACCTCCGATGTGCATTGCAGTCCAGACGGCCTAGCCCAGAGTGGTTATCCGGCGTCCACGAAGGTCGTGACCAGATGATCTCCGATCTGTACGTCCATCTCGTAGTCGCCGATATCGGTCTCGTCACGCCCAGCGCGGCGCAGTGCGCCGGTGAGTAGTCGATGCAGGACATCAGCATCATGGGGGTCGGCCCGGGCGGAGAGCCGCCGGAAGTCTTGGCCTCGGTACCGGATGGCGAGGTCGAGCAGCTCCAAGGAGCCGGAGGACTGGGCCGTAGGAGACAGGATCGGCTCGACGGCACGCGCGGGGACCGCCTCCTGCTCGGTCGCGATGACGCAGGCTCGTCGTCCTCGGCTCGCCTCGACCAGGCCCCACTCTTTGAGCAGCGTGACCGCTCGGTGCACGGTCCCGGCTGCTAGCTGGTGGTCGGCCGCAAGTTGCTTCATCGGCGGGAGTTCGCTGCCAACCGGGTACTCACCGGACAGGATGCGACCACGTAGATCGGCAGCGAGGTGTTCGGCCGGGGTGCGGGGCTCCACCTTTGCCCGGCGAATCGGGTCCGTTTCGGGTTGTGGCCGTTCGGGCATGCGGGCGAGGAGACCAGCGGCGGCGCGTTGGTCGACCTCGGACAACCATGCGGCATAAACGCGCAGGGTGGTAGCTCCACCGCCGCTGTGGCCGAGCCGACCGGCGACAGTGCGGACGTCGACACCAGCGGCGATGAGTTCGGTTGCGGAGTAGTGACGGAGCGCGTGCAGGTGCGTCTCGATGCCCAGGCGCGCAGCAAGGCGGCCATAGCGCTGGGTGACTGAGCTGGGCTTGAGCGGTTCGCTGCCGTCGGGCGCGTTGGAGAAGACGAAGGCGTCCCGGCTGAGGGTGAGTCCGAGTGAGGCCGCGCGGGCGACGCAACGATCCCAGTGCTCGGTAAGCATCTCGACCGTTTGGGGATCGATCGTGATCCGCCGCTTCTGGTGGGTCTTGGTGTCCTTTTCCTCAAGTTCTCCGTCGGCCTCGCTCAGCGCCCGCCTGATGGTCACCACGCCTGCGGAGAGATCGATATGGAACCACCGCAGTGCGCACAGCTCGCCGCGGCGAGAACCAGTGACCATGGTCAGCCAGACCATGGTGCCCCAGTCCGGGTCACGCCACGCCTCGTTGATGATCCGGGCGGCGTCCTCCGCAGTCGGCGGTTGCGGGTCCGGTCTCGGCGCGGGCGGCTTCGCGGCGAGGGCCACGGGGTTGACGGATACCCATCGCCAGCGAACCGCTTTGTCATAGGCGCCGCTGAGGAGGAAAAGGATTTGACGTACCGATGAGTTGGCCAGGGGCCGACACGCATGCGGTCGACAACGGTCGTCGCAGTCGTGTGGGCGTGGAGTCCGGTGATCGACCAGGCCACCGGCCCGTCTGGGGCAGTGTCGCCGGCACCGCCGCAGCTCGGCGATCAACGAATCGATGGCCTCGGCATCGAAAGCGCCGACCTTCAAGTCGCCGATGAAGGGCCGCACGTGGTTCTTGAGGTAACCAACGTACGTCGTCCTGGTCGTCCGCTCGAGGTCGAGTGTCTCCATATGGCGATCGAGTAATTGGTTGACCGTCGCGCTGGTCCGGGGATGCCGCTTCTCGTCGACCTGGTTGAGGAATCGCGTGCGGGCCGCCTCGGCCTCTTTCCAGGCGCGGGGACCCGGCGGGATGACCTCGACCAGATCATGACGCCTACCTGAGACCGGATCTTTGCCGCCGTAGACCCGTACCCGCAGCGCGCCGCTGGGCAGCTCGTCGATCGATCCGCGCTGCTTACGGGCACGTCCCTTAGCCCCGGCCATGGTCGGATCTTAGCGCACTTGTGTCATGTAGCGTGTCACGCGAATCGATCAAGATCGATTGTTCTGCGTATTTAAGCTGGTCAGAAGTGGTGCCCCCGGCAGGATTCGAACCTGCGACGCACGGTTTAGGAAACCGATGCTCTATCCCCTGAGCTACGAGGGCCTGCGCTGGAGATCCTAGCTGCTCAGCCTAGGTGTCCTGTCTCGGCCGGGGTGGGCGTGGCGGAGGGGCTGGTCACGGCCGTTTCGCAATAGTTTCGCGCTCTCCGTGTTTGTGGCCCCGCCACGCTCCCCGGCCTCGTTGGTGATCTCCTCGCGGCGCGGGTGCAACCCTGCCGGGCCGAGGGGCGGAGTGCAAGGTACGTCGTCCCGCCTTGTGCTCCGCCCCTCGGGCCGGCTGCCTTCTGGCGCGCCGTGAGGAGATCACCGGCCCGTCGCTCCCTGATCTCCGAAGCGGTGCCGGGTTCGGGCGGAGCCCGAGTTTGAACGTGTGACCCGGCGGTCCATTTCGGTGTTGCATCCGGTACCTAGGTACAGGCTTACCTTTGGGGTGGGCGCCGATGGCGGCGTCGGAAGGCCAGGTGAGTGATGACGTGGGTTCCGGAGGCGTGCACGTTGCCGACGCTGGAGCAGCCGTCGCGGGTGGCGGAGTTCGACGATGTGTTCGCGGTCTTGGTGCGGCCTGCGGATCGACTGACGCTGACGACGTTGCGGCTGCATCTCCCGACTGACGATCAGACAGTGTCGGGTGTTCGAGGCCTTGTCGCTCGTGAAGCGGGGTGCTGTTCGTTCTTCTCCTTCGAGCTGCGTCTGTCAGCCTCGGAGACGCAGCTGGAGGTACGGGTGCCGGTGTCGCAGACGGCTGTCCTGGATGCCATGCACCA
>Ga0310811_10000526_pt1 | contig 49322 bp, 51 predicted proteins | sample YCmetagenome_FD_207642 | JGI IMG/M metagenome (GOLD analysis project Ga0310811, IMG submission 207642) | Soil microbial communities from experimental microcosm in Duke University, North Carolina, United States - YC | ecosystem: Engineered > Artificial ecosystem > Soil microcosm > Unclassified ...
CAGCCCGGCCAATCCCAGGAAGTTGATGCCGTACGTTTGCGTGAAGGTGTACGCGGTATTCCAGGCTACCTGCCACAGGTTGTACTTGAACCAGACGACCGTTTTCGTGGCGGTCATCACATCGCCTAGGAACGCGGCGGGCAACGGGTTGTTGTAGTAGTCGCCAATATAGAAGGTCGCGGTGTTGGCGTTGATCTGTCCCGCGGTGTAGTTCTGCACGGGCTCGAGTGTGACCGTCGCATTGAAATGCCCGAGCAGATTGCGCAGCATGATGGCGTACATCATGCCAAGCTTCGAATACGGATCGTTTGCGGGGTTGTCATACAGAATCAGCGTGCTGGCGGTGGTGGCCTGCGCGTGCGCCGTACGTGGCGCCAAGAACTGTGTGAAGCCGGCCAGCAACGCCAGAACGAGGAATAACTTCTTCATGTCAGGTCTCCCTAGTCGCGTTCGACCGTACCGCCGACACGCTTGACGGTGTTCAGTTGGAACTTGGGACGACCTGTTTCCTTATAAGCGTCGTGCCAATCTTTTTTTGACATGCCGGGTTGTAGCTGAACGTGCTCCGAGCCCGCCGGCAACGGCGGTACTTTGAAACTCTTGGTTGGATTAGGGGCCTTCGCGGCATGATTCGCCGCGTCTTGCGCACTCGTTGCGAATGACGCGAGGCCGCTCGAAAGCGCGATCGTCAATAACGCGGTTCTCGCCAATGGAGCGAACCGGCGGCGAGGAGAAACGTGTCGGACGGGCATAACGGACTCCTTGTTGTTCACCAGCCTGCGATCTCTGCCGGAACGGCGTTTTTTTGACGTGCAGCAGTCCCTCGAGAGGCTCCAAGGGAACGTCTCGAACGGTGGTCTCAGGTTTGATCACACGGGGCGAACAGTCCGAAGGGGGTTCGGTCGCTATTCGCTACCCTGCCTTATCAGAATGCACGCTTCAGCGCGGGGGTGCGCGGTCAATTCGAATGAATATGTAGGACGGCGCACATTGATCGAGGCCGGTCAGTGATAGCGCAGTTGATATGTTGATAATTTGTTATTGAGAATTCAGCAGAGGCCCGCCATCCGTCAGAATTTATTCGACTTTTTCACCGCCCCGGACGGCATTCGACATTTCATTCGACCGCGAAACATTCGTACGACGACACGGTTAACATCGTCGTCATGGATCATCGAAACCCCACTCCCGCATTCACGCGCGACGTAGCGCGCGTACTCGCGACGGCAAGCGTCGCCTTCGTCGTCACACAGCTTGACGTGACGATCGTCAACATCGCGTTGCCGACCATCGGCTCGCAGTTGCACGCGTCCGTTTCCGTTTTGCAATGGATCGTCGACGCCTACACGCTGGCGTTCGCCGTGTTGATGTTGTCGGCCGGCGTGCTCGGCGATCGATTCGGCGCCCGGCGCTTGTTCGCCGCCGGACTCGCGCTATTCGCGGCTGCCTCGCTCGCCTGCGGATTGGCGCCGAATGCCGCCGCCCTCGTCGCGGCGCGCGCGCTCCAGGGCGTCAGCGCCGCGGCGATGATTCCCAACTCTTTGGCCTTGCTCAATCGCGCGTGCGCTCACGACCCGCGACTTCGCGCTCGTGCGGTCGGGCTATGGACAGCGTCGGGCTCCATCTCGATCGCGGCCGGGCCCGTGCTTGGCGGCCTGCTCATCGCGGCGTGGGGATGGCGCGGCATTTTTCTCGTCAATGTGCCGCTGTGCTTGGCGGGGCTCGCGGCGGCGTTCGTGCCGAGGCGCTCTCGCAAGGATGAAGCGGCGCAGGCGCATCGGCAGATCGCCATCGACCTCCCCGGCCAATGCCTCGCGATCGTTGCACTCACGGCATTTACGGGCGGCGTCATTGAAATGAGGCCGCTCGGCGCAGGCCACCCGCTCGTCGTCGGCGCGCTCGCGCTAGCCGTGGTGGCGGCGCTCGCTTTCGTCGCCGTCGAAGCGAAAAGCCGTGCGCCGATGGTGCCGCTGTCTCTGCTGCGCGACAAGACTTTTAGCGCAGCGGTCGTGTTCGGCGTTTGCGTGAACATGGCCTACTACGGCATGGTCTTCGTCTTGAGCCTGTACTTGCAGCGGGTGCATCACGACACGCCGCTGCAAGCCGGTCTCGCCTTCCTACCGCTTACCGGAGGGTTTCTCTTATCGAATGTCGCGAGCGGCTGGGTCGTCTCCCGCTATGGCCCGCGCCGCCCGATGATCATCGGTGCGGTCATCGCCGCGCTGGGTTACGGGTTGCTGCACGGCACGCAAGCCGATACGCCGGTTGGCGCGATGCTCGTTCCGTTCCTGCTGATCCCGGCGGGCATGGGTCTCGCCGTGCCGGCGATGACGACGGCCGTGCTTGCCTCGGTCGAGCACAAGCGCGCGGGTACGGCCTCGGCCGTGCTCAACACGGCGCGCCAAGCGGGCGGCGCCGTGGGCGTGGCCGCCTTCGGGGCGCTGGCGAATGCGGGGCCCAGCTCGGCCGTCGTCTCGGGATTGCAGGTATCGGCCGCCATTGCGGCCGCCCTGCTCATCGCGGGAATGGGACTGGCGACGCGCGTACATCCGTCATCGCATAGGCGAGAAGCTGCCGACGGCGGTGCGGCGCGCTAAAGCGTCGCGTTCTGCACCGCGCCCGTATCGAGTGCGCGCTCGATCAGCCCCTCATCGCACGCCCTTTGGATTGCGTCGGCAATGACCTTTTCCGGGGCGGCCATCTCCGCTTTCAGCGTGCCGATGAGCCCCGAGGCGTCGAAGATGACGAGCGTTTCTGCTGAATCGTCGCGGCTGATGATGACGCGATGCGTCGATTCGCCCTCGCCGAGGCTTGCGCAAAAATGCATGCTTCGTCCATCGATTTGCTGCTCGAAGCTTTGAATCATTGGTTTGTCCTCCTTCCGATGCGCACGTACCGCAGCAAGAAGCGCCAGCAAGGATCATGCACGAGCCGCACCCGCTGTTCGGTACGGACGGTCGAGCCGCCCCGAGCCTAGAGCAAAGGCCTTCTTGGCGCACGGGCGGCATCGATGCTGGCGCCGCCCGCCCCAGTCACGAACAGCAGCAGGAAGCCCCCTGCAATGCCCACGTTTTTCCAGAAATGAATCACCATGTCGTGCTGAAGCGCCGCGTCGGCGACGTTCCAGAAGTCATGACCGATTACCGCCGTCGCGATCGTATAGACGGCCATGACCAGCGCGAGCGGCCGCGTCAGGAAACCCACGACGAGCAAGATGCCGCCCAGTACCTCGATTCCAGTCGCGACGGCCGCTGCTACTTGCACGAAAGGCACGCCTTTCGCCTGCAGATAGCCGGCGAAAGCCGCATAGCCGAGCAGCTTCATCACGCCCGACCATACGAACAGCACGGAAAGCGCCAACCGCGCAATGAGAATGATTCCCGAATCGACGGCACGCGTCATGTACCTTTTCCTCCGAATGCGAATGCGCAAAAAGAAACGCGCGCCTCGCGGGCGCGCGGACGTCGAAGGTCAGGATATGCGCTGCGGGCGCGTTTTCCAAGCGCCGTGACGGCGCGCTTGCCGAAGCAGCGCTGCGGCAACGCGTTTAGTGGGCCTTAGGGCGCCATTTGCTCGATACCGCGCTGCGTCGGCTCGACGGCACACGGATGGTCGTCGGTCAGTGCACGCGGATGGCGCTGCGTCGGCGCTTCGTCGCGCAGGCCGATGGAGTTCAGCAGCCGATACAGCGTCGCCCGCGAGATACCGAGCTCGATCGCCGCACTCGATAGGCTATAGGCATGGCGTACGAGCGCCTCGCGTACGGCCGCCCGCTCGGCGTCGCAGCGAATTTCCGCCAGCGTTCGGCCCATTTTCGTTTCGACGCCGGGCAAACCCAGGTCCACCGCGGTGATGAAACGCCCTTCGGCCATCACGACGGCGCGGCGGACACAGTTGATCAGCTCACGCACGTTGCCAGGCCAGCTGTAGTTGAACATCGCGGCGATCGCGTCGCTCGAGAAGCCGCGAATCTTGCGCGCGCCGTCGCATCGATAAAGTTCGAGCGCGTACTGCGCGAGCAACTTGATGTCGCCGCCGCGCACGCGTAGCGGCGGCTCGTCCAAACGCAGCACGCACAGGCGATGATACAAATCCATGCGGAAACGGCCCGCTTCGATCGCGCTCGTCAAGTTCACGTGCGTCGCGGAAACGATGCGCACGTCGACCTTGATCGGCCCCGTTCCACCGAGCCGCTCGATCGTGCCTTCCTGCAGGAAGCGCAGCAAGACGGCTTGGCATTCGTGCGGCATATCGCCGATCTCGTCGAGAAACAGCGTACCGCCCGCCGCCGCCTCGATTCGGCCGATCTTGCGCTGCAACGCGCCCGTGAACGCCCCGCGCTCATGACCGAAAAGCTCCGATTGCAGCAATGACGGCGGGATGGCCGCGCAATTGATCGCGACGAACGCCTGCTTGGCGCGCGCGGAACGGTCGTGAATCGCGCGCGCCGTCAGTTCCTTGCCTGTGCCCGATTCGCCGGCAATGAACACCGGCGCCTCGTTGCGCGAACACTTATCGAGGCCGCGGTTGAGCAGCTGCATCGCCTCGCACTGACCGATCATCGCGCTGGTCGGCGCCGGAGGCTTGTCGTGACTTTCCGTATCGCGCAACGCCCACAGTCCGTCGGCGTGCCCCATCAAGATCGTCAGCCGCTCGTCGTAGCAAGGCAGCGTGACGAAGTCGAAGCAGAAATCGAGAATGAAGCGCCGTACCGGCGGGTGATCGGCCTGGCCAGGCCGCACCTCGGCGATCCAGGCGACGTCGCTGGGCGAAATGCACGATTCGAGTTCCGCCAGCTGCTGCGAATTGCAATCGATCGGCAATTGCACGAGACCGACGTGAATGGCGCCGCGCTCCACGGCGCGTTGTACTTGTTGGGGTGTCTTCGCGTGAACGACGTGCCACCCCGCTGCCACGAGCTGGTCGACACACTCGGTGTCGGGCTCGAGCGACACGAAAAGAACCGTGCGCTCCGTTTGCAGCGGATTAAAAGCGGTACTCATTTATTCCCCCCGTATCGAGACGCGAGCATTGCCCGAAGGCAGGTTATCTCGTCGAATCGAAGCCATTTTTGATCTTGATCAGTGTATCGGCACGCTCCATCTGCCGACCTACCGGTCAAAATCGCGTCGGCGCGCCATCTCACGCGGCGTTGCCAGCCATCACGCATCGGCGCCTAACCGGAAATGACGATCGGATGCCCCCGGTCGAATCGCCAGACCGCGTTGTTCGCCCCCACCCCGGAATCTCTCGTTCAAAGCGTCGAGCAAGCAGGCTATCGCGCTTTATTTCGTTATGCAATGCAACATAGCCCTCAACCTTACGAATTACTATAGGAAAAAACGCCATCGGGCAGAATACCGAGTCGCGGTATTTTTTACCTCTCCGTGTGGGCGTGGCCACATAAACAGCCTGCGGACGCGCCAGGCGGACGCCGTCTCAACAATGCGACATACGCGACACGTCGTTTTTTCCGCCACGGCACCTTTCAATTTCTTCCGCGCAAGCACGTAATTTCCTTGTTGCGTCAATGCTGTCGCTGCGTCGCGGCAATAGGCCAATTAACCGCGAATGCTCGTTCGATGCGGCCGCAATCCTCTGTTTATCGATCGACGCGACGTTTCACAAACGAAACATCCCCCCTTCCGCAGCCGCCAAAAGCGCTCCGGCCCGCCGACACGTGTCTTGTACGGCAAGGGTTTGCGGCCTCATGGCACACCCATTGCCTTATTGGCCCACACAGAAATTCGCCGCGGCCCGGACCGTTGAATGGGCGGCGGCAGCGAACTTCGGAGAAGGCCTGCAACACGAAAAACGCGGGCTGTTCGCCGGGGAAGCGACGGGGCCATCGACGTGCGATGCGTGCGATGCGGACAACGAGCGGTGCGTCCCGTGCAGGTTGTCGTTCCGTTAGGAACGACTAAGCATGCTGCGGCCAACTTCGATTGCCGCGGTTCTTTTGGTTGATTTCAACCTCTCTATCGGGGGCAAACATGAGCAAGCTTCAACATTTCCTGCGCGAAGAAGACGGTGCGGCCGCTATCGAATACGGCCTGCTGGCTGGGCTGATTGCGGTGGCGATTATCGTCACGGCTCGAGCGGTCGGCCTGAGTCTGCAAGCCATCTTCACCGCTGTCAGCGCAGCGCTCGACGCTGCGGCGGTTTAACTCAAGGCCCGACGGTCTCGAGCGCCCAGCCGCGCTCGAGACCCGCACGCCAACGATATCTCCGGGGGATGACATGAACAAGCTGCAAGGATTCGTCCGCTGTGAAGACGGCGCGGCGTCCATCGAATACGCCCTTCTGGCGGGCCTGATAGCCCTCGTCATCGTCGTGTCGGCAACGGCAGTCGGGAACAGTCTGCAAGGCCTTTTCGCTGCCGTGTCCGCGGGACTGGGTCTCGCCGCATAACGTGAAACACCGCAAGAACATGAGCGCTTCGCTACATGCGATCGAGAACCATAGCCATCGTGTCGCCGGCCGCTCTAACCAGGGCGCGGCGCGCAGGCAACGAGCGTCGAAGCGCCACTTTGAATTCGAATGCGACGAACGGGGAATGCAATGAACACAGTGCTCTTTCCTACCGGACCGTGTGTCCTGGCACTGGTAGTCATCGCCATGTCGTACGACTTGCACGCGCGTCGGATCCCGAATTGGCTCGTGGTCATTGCTTTGATCGCGGCGCTTCCGATTCAGATCGTCGCCAACGGGTTGCCCAACGGGCCGATCTGGTGGGTGACCGGTGCATTGACGGGTGGCCTGCTGCTTCTGCCGGGCTACTTGCTCCGGATGCTGGGCGCCGGCGACGTCAAATTGATGGCAGCGGTAGGTGCGCTGCTCGGGCCGCACGGCGCCCTACAGGCGGTGCTAGTCGCGACTGCGGTCGGCGGAGCGCTCGGGCTCTTTGCATTGATGCGAAAGCGCAAGGTGCGTAAAGGTGTGGCAGGGGCAATGTCGATGTTGATCACGATGTCCGCCGACGGCGCTGAGACACATCCGGAGCGCAAGCGCGGCACTGGACTGGATGTCGGTTCGCTGCCGTACGGGGTGGCGATCGCGATCGGATCGGTCATCACTCTGATCGCGAACACGTAAGCGAACGAGAACAACGAGTCGATATCGAATTTGGACTAGCAGGGGGCCGGGAGAGTCGATCGAAGCCGAACCGCGCGCTGTGCGCCGGTTACGAAGCCGAGACGACAGTGACAACGAGAAGCCGCGCGCGGGAGGTCGACGCGGACATCGAAGGACAGCGGTCATGCACACGAGAGATGCGCCGAGCCGCTTGTCCAAAGCACCGCTCGCCGGAAGGCGGGCTTAGTCGGGGGAAATGCAATGGGCACGAACGCCAAGCGGACCGCTAAGGCGGCGGTCACGACACATCAAGCTGCAATCGGCTCGCATGCGCGCCGTTCGCACTCGCAACGCAGGCCCGCGCCTCGTTGCATCCCTCCCCCGAGCTTTGATCTTTGACACGCCGCGGCGACGCCGCACGAGAAACGATTGATAGACGCCGCCTCGACGCGCATCACCGGCCACTTCATTGGCTCGGGATCGCCAAGAAGCAACCGATAGGTGAACGACATGAAAAACCTTCGCGCATTGTTGATGCTTCTAATCGCCGCGGCAGCCGGACTAACGGCCGTCGTATTCGCATCACGTTGGATGATGGCGCAAAGCTCGAGTTCGACGACCAAAGTCGTCGTCGCGACGGCCGATATCGATCTTGGTCAACGTATCTCGCCCGAGTATGTCAAGACGATCGACTGGCCTGCCGGCAGCGTGCCGCCCGGCGCCTTCCATGAAGTCGGCAAACTCGACGGGCGCGTGCTGAAGGAAACCGCGATGCGCGGCGAGCCCATCCTCGAGGCGAAGCTTTCGCCGCAAGGGTCGACCGGCGGGCTGTCGGCCGTCATCGATGAAGGTAAGCGGGCAATCACGGTCCGCGTGAACGATGTCATCGGCGTCGCTGGCTTCGCACTGCCGGGCAACTACGTCGACATCATCGTCAATACGCAGAAAGACTCCAATGCGCAGAACGCACAGAACGAGCAGAAGATCTCGAAGATCGTGCTCGAGCACATCCTCGTCCTTGCCGTCGCCCAAGAAGCCGGGAGAGACGAAACGAAACCTAAGGTGGTCGACGCCGTCACGCTGCAGGTCACGCCCGAACAGGCCGAGAAAATCGACCTTGCGCGCAGCATCGGCACGCTCTCGCTCGTGCTGCGCAACCAGATCGATCGGCAGGATCCGAACACAGACGGCGCGACGCGCGCTTCGCTGCTCAAGCTCCCGCAACCTGCCGCACCGGCGCCCGTGCATCCCGCCCCCGTCAAAGTGGCCGCGCATCACACACCCGCGGCGCCGCGCGACTGCGTACATGTGATCGATGGAGCGAGCAACTCACAGGAATGCTTCTAACAACCGACGTATCGATCGTTTGGGCTGGCAACGAACTGACCCGCGTTGCACTAGCAGCCGCCGAACGAAGGACCGAAACAACGCGACAACGCAAGCGCTGCATCGATGAACGCAGCGCATAAACGAAATGTGCATCACTTCTTGCATCACCGGGGGAACGACATGAAGACTCGAATCGAACGCCTTAGCCGCGCGCCGCACCGCGCACGTGTGCAGGCCTATCCGCAAGCGCGCGTGCGCTTTTGGAAGACTCGCGCTTGCGGCATGGCCGGTGCGCTGTTTTTTAGCGTGCTCGCGAACGTTCAGGCCCAGCCGGCCGCGGCAGGCGCCGCCGTTGCCCCGCAAGCGGCGGCGCGTGAAATGCCGTTCGCCGAGCATGGGCCGAACTGCGTCGGCGAAGTGGCAATGCATAGTTCCGTGGTCGTCCCCCTCGGCAAGTCGACCATGGTCGCGCTGCCCGAGCCCGTGCGCACCCGCACGGTCGGAAATCCGGCGGTGGTACAGGCCATGCTCGTATCGCCCCGTACGCTCTATCTGCTCGGCACGGACATCGGCACCACGAACATGATCGTGCAAGGGCGGAGTGGCTCGTGCAGCATCGTGGACGTCGTCGTCGGCACCGATCCAAGCGGTCTGCAGGCGGCGATTGCCGAACTCTTGCCTACCGAAACCGGCATTCAGATCAAGGTAGCCGCCGATACACTCGTGCTGACCGGCACGGTATCGGATGCAGTCAAGGCCCAGCGCGTGATCGAGCTTGCGAACGCGTTCGCACAGCGTCCCGTCAAGCCGCTCTCGACCCAAAGCCGAGCAGGCGCATCGGCCGCGGCCGCGCCTGCCGCAGCGCCGGCTGCAGCGGGCGCGCCGTCTTCCGATAGCCCGACGCCGCTGCACGTCATCGACATGATGCACATCGCGGCGCCGCAACAGGTGATGCTCGAGGTCAAGGTTGCAGAAGTATCGAAGACATTGATCGACGAACTCGGCGCCGCGCCGAACGTCCAGGGCGCCTTCGGTAGCTGGAGCGTTGGACTGCTTGCGGATTTCCTGTCGGGCGGTATGAGCGCACTCACGCTGTCCAAGGCCAACAACAAACCGTTGAGCCTGCTGCTCGACGCGGAGCACGACGATCAACTCGTGAAGATGCTCGCCCAGCCCACGTTGATGGCGATCAGCGGGCAGGAAGCTAGCTTCTTGGCCGGTGGGAAGGTATTCATCCCGGTACCGCAAAGCAACAATGGCAACGGCTCGACAACGATCACGCTGAAGGAAGAGGAATTCGGTGTCGGCCTGAGATTCACGCCCACCGTGCTCGAAAACGGGCGAATCAACTTGAAAGTCGCTCCGGAGGTGTCCGAGCTGTCGCCGACGGGCGTCACGGTAACGGCATCGAACAGCAATCTGAGTTCGATCCTCCCACTCATCACGACTCGGCGGGCTTCGACCACGGTTCAGCTCAACGACGGTCAAAGTTTCGCCATTGGCGGCCTGCTCAAGGACAACATCACCAGCACGATCAAGGCGATTCCGGGCGTCGGCGAATTGCCGATCCTCGGTGCATTGGCCCGCAGCACGAACTATCAGAACGACAAGACCGAACTCGTGTTCGTCGTGACGCCGCGTCTAGCCAAGCCGTTGCCGCCGAACTACCCCCTGCCGACCGATCACTTCGGCAAGGTAGGCGAAGCCGGCGTATTCGCGACAGGGAACATGGAAGGCCGCGCGCACGCGCCCTCGGCTCCCACGCCCACGCCGGCGCCGGTGACGCCTTCGGCGCCCGTCAGCGCACTGCCCGCGCCATCGACGCCGGCGTTGCCTGCCCCAAGTGCACTACCGGCCACTGCCGCGTCGCCCGACGCGACGACGCCGCCCGCCGTCCAAACGTCGCCCGTGGCCTCTGCGGACCCCGTCGCCACGCCGTTGCCGGAAGCGAGCACCAAGCTTGCCGACGATCGCACGCATGCGTACACCCATTAAGCGCCCGCGCGTTACGACCAAGACATCGGAGATCAACATGAAAATCCAGCAAATCGCGCTTCGCGTAGCGCTCATCACAGCCAGCGCAGTCCTGCTCGATGGATGCATGAGTTCGACGCCAGTTTGGGACCGTACATTCGGCGACGCCGTCAGGACCGTTACGGCAATGCAAGTGCTCAACCCCACCGCGTCGGCCAATACCGATCCGGTCGCCGGCATCGATGGCACGGCGGCCACGGCATCGCAGCAAAACTACGGCAAGTCGTTCATGGCGCCCCCACCGCCGACCAGCGTGTTCACGATCGGCGTAAGCGGCTCCGGCGGTTCGAACTGAAAGCGACCCAGCCAAGACACGCCCTACGCCGCCTAGCGGTAAAACGAGGTAATACCATGCTCGACATTCTGTTGATCTCGTCAGACGACGAGCGCGCCGGCCGAATTGCCGCGCTCGTCGCTAAGGAAAATACCGGTCACCGGTTGCGCACCGTTCGGGCGGGCGCCGCGCGGCTGGCCGAGTACCGCGAAAACGCTCAGAAGGCCGACCTCCTGATCATCGATGACGTACATCTCCAGCAGCGCGATTTGGCTGCGGTGGAAGCCGTCGCATCCAGTGCGCCTCGCCTCAGCTGTCTGCTCGTGACGCCATCCCTGTCGCAAGAGTGGCTCGTCGCAGCCATGCGCGCCGGCGTTCGGCACGTGCTGTCTTGGCCCATCGACGAAGCGGCCTTCGGCGCCGAACTGACGCTCATCGGAGAAAAGAAGTCCGCGGGCATGGGGCGAGAAAGTCGTGTGCTCTCCTTCGTGTCGCCACGCGGCGGCAGCGGCACGACGCTCCTCACGATCAATCTTGGCTATGCGCTCGCCCGCGATCGCGGCAAGCGCACGCTCATCGTCGACCTGAGCCGACAATTCAGCGACGCTCACTTGATGTTGGCCGACAAGCCGCCGGCTGCGACGATCGTCGACTTGTGCTCGCAGATCGATCGGCTCGACGGCGCATTCTTCGACGCCTGTGCCATGCACGTGCACCCGAGTCTCGACGTGCTTGCCGGCGCGAGCGATCCGATCAAGGCCGCCGACTTGAGAGCGCCGCAGGTCGAGCGGATCCTTTCGTTCGCAATCCCACGTTATGACGCCGTACTCGTCGACCTCGGTCGCTTCGTCGATCCGATTTCGATGCTGGCGCTCGACCGCAGCAGCGACATCGGCGTGATGCTGCGTCAAAGCATCCCGCACCTGCATACCGGCCGCAGACTCGTCGACATCTTGCGAGAGCTTGGCTATTCGACCAGCAAATTGCGCGTGCTGCTCAACGAATACGACAAGAACGCTAGTGTCGACATAAGCACCTTCGAGGAAGCACTCGGCGTACGCATCGCGCATCGCTTACCGCGCGACGACAAGCACGCCGGGCAGGCGATCGAGCAAGGCATGCCGCTACTCGAAGTTGCGCGATCGAGCGCGCTCGCGAGCAGCATCGATGCATTCGCAGATCTGCTTTGGCCCAAGCCGCTCGATGCCACGAGCGGCATCTTCTCGCGCCTCTTCACTTCCAAGCCGGCAGCGGCGCCAATGCGCACGCTCAGAGCCGAGTCCTGAACCTTTGAACTATCTCGGAGACAGCCATGTCCTTGCGTGAGCAATTGATGATGCAAAGCGGCGGCGTCGCGTTCGACGCGCCCGGCTCGGCCCCAGCCTTCGCAACGGACGCGCGAAGCGGCGGCCTGGGGTATCAGCAACTAAAGATGCATGTGCATCAAACGATCATCGAGCGCGTCGAATTGGACAAGCTTCAGCGCCTGACGCCCGAGCAGGTGACGCGTGAACTCGCCCAACTCGTGGAGCGCATCGTCGAGGAAGAAAAGATTCCGCTGAACGAAGCGGAACGGCGCCGCCTCGCGCAAGACGTGAATCATGAAATGTTCGGCCTGGGACCGCTCGAGCCTCTCCTTGCCGACCCGACTGTGAGCGACATCCTCGTCAACACCTGGCGCCAAGTCTACGTCGAGCGCCGCGGCAAGCTCGAATTGACGGACATCACGTTCTTCGACGATGCACACCTGATGAAGGTCATCGAGCGCATCGTCTCGCGTGTCGGTCGTCACATCGACGAATCGACACCGATGGTAGACGCACGCTTGCCCGATGGGTCGCGCGTCAATGCGATCATCCCGCCCTCGGCAATCGACGGGGCGCTCGTCTCCATTCGGCGGTTCGCGGTCAATCCGTTGACGGTCGACGATATGATCCGCAACCGATCGTTCACGCCCTCCATCGCTCGCCTGTTCGAAGCGATGAGTAAGGCCAAACTGAACATATTGATCTCGGGCGGTACCGGCAGCGGCAAGACCACGCTGCTGAACCTCATGTCCGGCTTCATCCCCTCCGACGAGCGCATCGTCACGATCGAAGATGCAGCGGAACTCCAACTGCGCCAGCCACACGTGCTGCGCTTGGAAACGCGTCCGCCGAACATCGAGGGCAAAGGCGAGATCCCACAGCGCGCACTCGTACGCAACGCGCTGCGGATGCGCCCTGACCGAATCGTGCTTGGCGAAGTGCGCGGCGCCGAAGCACTCGACATGCTCCATGCCATGAACACCGGGCACGAAGGATCGATGGCGACGCTGCACGCAAACACGCCGCGAGACGCCCTGACCCGGCTAGAAAACATGGTGGCGATGGCTGGCTTCTCGCTGCCGATCAAGGCGATGCGGCAACAGATCTCGTCGGCGATCGACGTCGTCGTCCAGGCGGCCCGTCTGACCGACGGGACTCGCCGCCTGATGAGTATTCAAGAGATTACGGGCATGGAAGGCGAGATCATCAATATGCAGGAGATCTACGCGTTCAAACGCACGGGCGTGAACGCAGAAGGCAAGATCACAGGCTACTTCAGCGCGACTGGCGTTCGACCGAAGTTCTGCGACCGGCTGGCTGCATTCGGCGTCGCGCTGCCCGATGATTTGTTCGACCCCTCCCGCCGCTTCGAGGCGTGATCGCCTCACGGAGAGCGCCATGAATACGACGTTTCTTTCCTTCGCCGTCTTGCTCTTTTTGGCGACGGTGCTGGCGATCGAAGGCCTCTACCTGTACTGGACGAGCCGCTACGGGGCGCAGGCCAAGCGCATCGCCGCGCGTCTCGAACTCGGCACCGGAGCCGGACAGGGCGGCAGCCAGCCGCTATCGATTCTTAAAGATCGCAAATTGAGCAACTCGCGGTGGCTCGTGCAACTGCTCGCGGACGTACCGGGCGTAAATACGCTCGATCGCGCGCTGAAGCAGGCCGGCATGAAGATGACCGTCGGCCGCTTCATCGGCTACACGCTCGCCTGCGCCGCCATCGGCCCCGTGCTTGGCGTGTTGCTATCGCTCAAGCTTCCGGTTCAGATCGTGCTCGGCTGCGCGTTGGCTGCGGCGCCCTGGCTGTCCGTGCGCCGCAAGCGCAGCCAAAGGTTGAAGCAGCTAGAGCGCCAGTTGCCGGACGCCACCGATATGATCGCTCGGTCGCTGCGAGCGGGACACTCGTTCGCGACCGCACTGGGCATGCTCGCCGATGAAATGGCCGAGCCGCTTGGCGCGGAATTCCGCACGGCGTTCGACGAGATCAACTACGGCGTATCGATGAACACGGCGCTGCACAACATGACCCAGCGTGTGCCGCTCGACGATCTGCGGTATTTCGTCATCGCAGTGCTGATCCAACGAGAATCGGGTGGCAATCTCGCGGAGATCCTGACCAACATCGGTTTCATCATTCGCGAGCGGTTGAAGCTTTTCGGGAAAGTCCGAGCACTGTCCGCAGAAGGACGCATGTCCGCTTGGATTCTCGCTCTGTTGCCGTTCGTCATCGTCGGCATATTGTCGATTCTTAGCCCCGAGTTCATCAAAATATTCTGGACGGATCCCGACGCCGAAAAACTCGCGTACGCGTGCGTAGGGATGATGGCGCTCGGCATTCTTTGGATGCGCAAGATCGTGCGCATTCGCGTCTGAGCTCAGGGCCACCTTAGGAACGATCATGAAAACCGAACAAATCGTCTTGCTCGCGGGGATGTTCTTCATCGTCTTCGGCGTCGTCTTTCGAGCGATGCAACTGATGCGTCCCGATCCGCTGAAACGCCGCATCGAAGGCCTCTCGATGCCGTTTTCGGGGCAAGGCGCCTCGGGCTCGGCCGTAGGCGGCCTCGATGCGTCGGACGAAAATAAATGGGGCGACCGAATCGCCCAAATGTCCAACCGTGTCGCGAAGCTTTCTCTGCCGAAAGACGACTGGGACCGCTCGGCGCTGCGCCGCCGCTTGATGCATGCCGGGTTTCGAAGCGCATCGGCCCCCGCGTATTACTTTGCGGCGAAAACCGTACTCGCACTCGCCCTGCCCGCCGCGGCACTTGTTTTCGCGGCCCCGAGTTTTTTGGCCGGACACAGTCTATCCGCGCTGTTCGTTTTGCTCGGCGCGTCGGCTTTTGGCTTCTATGGCCCGAGCGCCGTCCTGTCGCGGCTCACCACCAACCGCCAACGCTCCATCGTTGAAGCCCTGCCTGATGCCGTCGATTTGATGACGGTATGCGTCGAAGCGGGGCTGGGCCTCGATGCTGCGATGCAACGTGTCACGGAAGAGCTTGGGGCAAAAAGCCCGATGCTGAAAAACGAGCTCGAGCTCATGCTGCTCGAATTGCGCGCCGGCTCGGGTCGAGAAAAAGCGCTGCGAAATCTAGCCGCCCGTACGGGAGTCGAGGACATCGACACGCTCACGACCATGTTGATTCAGGCCGATCGCTTCGGCACGAGCATCGGTGATTCGCTGCGCGTCTATACCGAGAGCATGCGCACAAAGCGGCGTATGAAGGCCGAGGAACAGGCGGCGAAGATCGCGCTGAAGCTGCTGTTTCCGTTGATCTTCTTCATCTTCCCGACACTGATCGTCGTTCTGGTCGGGCCCGCGGTGATCCAGATCGCTCGTCAGCTTCTGCCGACGATGACGCACATCAGCGGGGGTTGAATGAGCTCGCCCAATGACGGTTCGATTGCGCCGACGCAACCGATCGACAAGCACTTGATAGCGGATATTGCGCTAAGGGCCGTGACGGCCGTAGTCTTCGCCGAATTCGCGATTTCCGCAATATCCCATTGGCTGGCTACGCCGACCCGCGTCACGCTCGTGTTGCTGGTTGTCGCGAACTGTTTCACGACAGCCTTGGTGCTCTTCGCCCGAACGCCGACGCGGCGCGACTGGCGGCCGCTCACGCTTTTGATGTCGCTCGGGGGCTCGTATGCATTTCTCTTCTACAACTTGAACGGGGGCATCAAGATCGTGCCCGAAGCCGTCGGGGCGCTCCTGCAGATGGGGGGAATAGCCTGGCAGCTCTTCGCCAAAATCTCGCTCAAGCGTTCGTTCGGCATCCTGCCTGCCAACCGTGGCGTGGTATCTCGGGGCGCCTACCGATTCGTTAGGCATCCGATGTATCTGGGCTACCTCCTCACTGATGTCGGTTTCCTGCTTACCAATTTTTCGCTGATCAACCTTTCAGTGCACGTTACGCAGGTGGCTTTTCAAATCGGCCGAATCGTTCGGGAGGAGAAGATGCTGGAAACGGATGTGGCCTACCGTTGCTATCGCAACACAGTGCGGTATCGGCTGATACCGTTGGTGTTCTGAAATACCGGCGTGCTTGTGCAATGAACCTCCCGGTATGGCATCGAGCCGCACGCGCGACGCGGGCATAGTGTGCCCCATCGCGCGTCCTCGCCACCTCAAGCCGACGTGACCTCGATTCGCCGCGGCAACGCGGCCTCGCGCCGCGCAATCCGCAACGTCAACACGCCATCTTGCAGGCTCGCGTCGATCTTCGACGTATCCAGATCCGGGCTGATCGAAAACGCGCGAGCATAGCGCGACGTACGGACCTCGCTGTGCGTCACGCTCATGCCGGCTGGCGTAGGCACAACCGCTTCCGCTTCGATCGACAGATTGTCGCCGTGCACCTTGATGTCGAGCTTGTCCTTCGGCACACCCGGCAAGTCGGCCCAGACTGTCACGCCATACTTGTCTTCGATGATATCCACCGCGGGAACGAGCACGGCTCGCCGTCCCGCCGCGTCGCGCTGGCCCAATTCGCCGGCATCGCGCCGGGTCACTTCAGTTTCGTTGCTCATTGAATGCTCCTTCGCCAACCGTAGGCATTACAGGACGGTGATGCTTCTCGGCTTCGACGATTCGTGCTTGCCGACACGAATCAAGAGGCAGCCGTCCGTATATTTCGCTTTGACGTCGTCCGGGTTTGCATTCGGCGGCAATTCGATTACACGCCTGAATGCACCCATGAATCGCTCTCGTGCATACGAGCGGGCTCCCTCGCCCGTTGCAGCTTCAGGACGCTTACGCTCCCCAGCAATGGTCAAAAGACCCTTGTCGATGGAAAGCTCGAATTGCGATGAAGCGAAGCCCGGTGCGAAAACGACGATCTCGATGGCATCGTCCGTGGCGCCGATGTTCACGGGCGGGAAGTAGCTCTGGTTCGAGCGCAGGCTTGCGGGAAAACCGCCGGCCAGCGTCGACATGTGATGCTGCAAGCGATCGAACTCGCGAAACAAGTCGCTTCCGACGTGTCCAAATAGAAAGTCACTCATGATTGTTCCCTCTCAGTTCGCGGCACAGCAACCAAGAACGACCTGCTGTCCGACTACACCCCAAACATATTGGCGACGTTCTCGATTTCAAGAGGTCGATTCGCAGAAACGAGCGGCCGGCGGCCGAGCGTCGCCGACGGGCTCCGGTGAGATCTGACGTTCAGTGTGCGCCGCCCAACAGCAATGCCGACCTACTCCTCCTACATTAAGGCCAACCGGCGCATAAACGACATTTCACACTGCCGGGGAAATTGCGCGGTAGCGCATTTCGATGCTTCGCAAAAACGTTGAAACCGGGGGAAGTATGCGGACCATTAAACGTCGAGCCCTAAACCGCAGCCGCGGGGTCGGGTCAAATCGAGCAACGCAGCGCGGCGTGGCGGCGGTGGAATTCGCCCTTGTGCTGCCGATCTTGCTGCTGGTCGTATTCGGCATCGTCGAGTTTGGGGTTGCCTTTTACGACAAAGCGGTGATCACCAACGCCAGTCGCGAAGGCGCGCGTGCGGGCGTGGTACTGAAGAGTCCGAAAGCCACCTCGGCCGACATTCAAAACGTCGTGCAGAACTACACCTCATCCCATTTGCTCACGTTCGGTACACAGCGCACTCCGACGGTCACCACTACCGGTCAGGGCGGTACTTTCGGTACACCCCTTACCGTGACGGTTTCTTACCCATACACGGGGTTGGCGCTAGGCCAACTGGCGGCGGCGCTGTCGGGGCAGATCACCCTGTCCGCGGTCACTGTCATGAATAACGAGTAAGGGGGCTGCCATGCGCGCGTGGGAAAGGGGAAGCAGAAGGAAGCAGGAAGGGGCCGTCGCCATAACGGTGGCCGTTTGCTTGGTGATGTTGTTGGGATTTGCTGCACTCGCCATCGATGTCGGTAATGTGATGGTCACACGCAACCAACTGCAAAATGCGGCCGATGCGGCGGCGATGGCCGGCGCGGGCTGCCTGATACGTCGCACGGCGTGTAGCAACACGACCGCCACGCAGCCGGACTGGACGACCGCGACAGCCAAAGCATCCGCGTTTTCGACATCGACCAGCACCAACCAGGTTCAAGGCGCGGCGGTGAAAGTGAGTACGGTGTCGACTGGCTATTGGAACGTCACGGGAACACCGTTCCGCTTGGAGACACTGCCGTTCACACCGGGCCCAAACGATTTGCCCGCGGTTCAAGTGCTCATCCGCAAAGATGGAACGAACGCCAACGGAGCGGTTGCGACATTTCTGAGCAACGTCCTCGGCGTGCAGACCTTGAAAGCGAGTGCGGTGGCCACGGCCGTGCTGTCCCAGCCGGGCAGCGTCGGCCCCGGTGGGCTGTTCCCGTTGGCCATGTCCAAATGCCTGTACGACAACTACTGGGACTCGACCACCAGCGCCCCCAAACTTTCGCCCAACAACAACACGCTACCCGGCACCAGCGTCGCACAACAAACAGGCCAGCCCTACTTTTTCCAAATCGGATCCTCGTACCACTACGGCGCCTGCGACTCCGGGCAATGGACGACGTTCGATCAGGACAACAATAGCGCCAGTTATGCCAGAAGCCTCCTGACGAGCGGCAACACGACCACCTTCGCCATCGGCGCCTCGCCCGGAACCTGGATTCAAACCGGCACGGAAAACACGCTCTTCAACGGCACAGCCGCGTGCAGCGCAGCGGGCAACGGACAGTGCGCGTGGGTGACCGCGCCGGTGGTGGACACACCGTCGACGAGCGGGTTCCAGCCCGTCGTGGCGTTCGCTTGCTTGCACGTTCTGAATGCCCAGAATGGCACTAAGCCGTATGTTCTCGTGCAAATGACCAACGACATGAGTCATTGCGAAACGCCCAATGCGGGCGGATTCGGCACCGGCTACGGCGCTTACACGCCACCCCGATTGGTGCAGTAAGCGATTCATGGCATAGTCACGGCATCTCCCCCATCTAATCCCAAAAGGAGGCGATGCCGTGATCCGCAAGACGCTGAACGCATCGAGACTGCAAGACGAGGTGAGCCGCCGCCTACACCGCATTCACGAGATCGTGGAAGACGGCGTCAAGATTCGCGTGCCGCGGCCGCAGTTGCAGGAACCTGACAAATCGGGCTGCAATTGGACCATGAAGCATTTCGGCAATGCGGTCGGGTTCGAGCGCTTCATCGACGAGGTGCTCACTGCCGCGCGAGCGGAATACAACCTGTCCGACGGCGACGACGGCAAGGATATTCGCAGCCTGTTTAGCGAGTAGTTCCGACGCCATGCGAAGCGCTTCGCTGCGACCGGGCACGCTTTGGCCCACCCTCCTCGATCGAACCGAGCATGCGCTGCGATGCGGGGCGCTTCGCCCGATCGAGACGGTCCGCACGGTCCTTGAGGACGGCGGCGTGCGCTTCGTCATCCGGCAAGTCTCTAGCTTGATGAACAAGCCGCGCGCCGATCCCGGTCAGTCTGGAGAGCCGCGGCCGTTCGTCGACCCATTCCTGCCTTACGACCCCGATCTTTTCGTTGCCGACGTGTCGCCCACACACGTGGCGTTGCTTAACAAATTCAACGTCATCGATCACCACCTGTTGATCGTGACGCGCGCATTCGAGCCGCAAGAGGCCTTGCTCGACTTGGCCGACTTCGAAGCATGGTTCGCGTGCCTCGGCGAGTTCGACGCACTGGGGTTCTATAACGGCGGCCGGGAAGCCGGCGCGAGTCAGCCGCACAAGCATCTGCAAATCGTCCCGTTGCCGCTCGGCGATCATGGGCAGTCTTTGCCGATCGATCCGCTCATCGAAGCCGCGCCGATCGAAGGCGAACTCGCCAAGCTGCCGGGGTTCGTCTTCGATCACGCATTCACGACATTGCCCCTGTCGCCCCGCGAGCAAGCGGCAGCCCAGGCCGTCGGCCGCTATCGGATGCTGCTGGAAGCGGTCGGATTGGGTGCGGAGCCGACCGACACGCACCCGCATCAATCAGGCGCCTATAACCTGCTCGTTACACGGCGCTGGATGCTGCTCGTGCCCCGCCGCGTCGAAGCAGCCCACGGCGTGGCCGTCAACGCGCTCGCCTTCGCGGGTTCGCTGTTCGTTCGGGATGCGGAGCAAATGACGACAGTGCGGCGCCTGGGGCCGATGTCGATCTTGCGCGATGTCGCCATGCCGCGGTCGAACACACGCACCAGTGCATAGCCTGCCGGCCGAGGCGCTTCGGCCGTATCATGGCGGGCTCTAGAGACCTTTTCGTCGCATGGCTTTCGTTATGTCCGTCAAAGCAGATTCGCCTCGGCGCCCTCGGATGATTCGCGCTGTCGTCATCCCGCTTACGCTGGCGCTCGCCGCCTGCGCCGCGAACCCGCCCGCCGCGCAGCGCCCCTACGTCGACCCGATCGCGCTCTTTCCGATGGAGCACTACGATCAGAACGTCGATCATTGGATCGACCCGACGAATGCACGCTATGACACGCCATTCTTGAGCCCCGCCGAACAACACGCGCATTGGGACGCCTATCTCGCGCGTTACTTCGGCACGCGCGAGCGCGATCCGTCGCCGTGGAATCCCGCCTTCATCAATCGTCGGCTCTACGGCAACGGCGGCGCCGACATCGTCGATCTGCAGCTTCGACGCGTAGGCAGTTACGACAACGCGGGCAAGTCGGTTCGCTCGATCGGCTACGGACAGAACTACCGGCCTCACACGGCCCAATGGCTCGACGACATCGAGCGCAACATGAACCTGCAGCAATTCGGGCAGGCGCCGGGCTATCGCCCCGACGCGCGCGCGATCGCCACGAATGCGCTGCTCGTACGCGAGTTGCCGACGATGGACCCGTCGTTCTATTTGCATCGGCTCGCAGGGGAAGGCTACCCGTTCGACAATCTGCAGATCTCATCGGTGCGGCCGGGGACGCCGCTGTACGTGCTCGGACGAAGCGTCGACGGCGCATGGGACTACGTGCAAACGCCCGAGGTTCAAGGATGGGTGCAATCGAACGGCGTGGCGCGCGTCGACGATGCATTCATCGCAGCCTGGTCGCAGCGCCCCTCCGATGCGTGGGGCGTGGTCATCTCGGCGTCTGCGCCGGTACGCGACGAGCAAGGCGTGTTTCGCTTCGATGCGACGGCCGGCACGTTGCTGCCGTTGACGCAAGGTGCGGCGACGCCCTCACAGCGGGCCGTACTCGTGCCGGCGCGCGACGTCGATGGACATGCGGTATTGCGCAAGGCACAGCTTCCGGCCACAGCGCTGGCGCCCGCCCCCATCGCGGCAACGCCGCGCAATCTCGCGGTGCTCATGAAGTCGCTGATCGGACGCCCCTACGGATGGGGCAACATGAATTTCTACAACGACTGCTCCTCCGAACTTCAGAGCATTTTTTCCGCCTTCGGCGTATGGCTGCCGCGGCATTCGTCGTCGCAAATGGCGGCGGGCGAGATGACCGATCTTTCTTCGGACACCCCGGCGCAGCGTCTGGATTATTTGATCGAAAACGGCAGGCCGATGCGCACGCTCGTGTATATCGGCGGCCACGTCATGCTGTATCTAGGCAATACGACACGCGACGGCCACACCGTGCCGCTCGTCTATCAGGACATTTGGGGCATGCGGCCGGCCGACAACAGCCGGCGCGCGGTGATCGGCGGTTCGGTGATATTTCCGCTGTTGCTTCGGGTTCCTGAAGACCCGAGCCTGGAATCGCTTGCGGCGACTCGGATCTTTCAAGTAAGCGTGCTAGGCATGCCGAGCGGCGCGGCGCCGCCGCCCGACGAGGAGAACCCGGCGAGTTGAAGGCGGGCGCAAACCCGCCCCCGGATCGTCCGGCAATGCCGGATCAAACCTTGGACGGCCCTCGCGCTACCTAGGCGTGCGCATGTCCTTCCGGCTCAACCGAAAGCCGCATGCCGATCGTCTTCAGGATGGCAAGCAGCGTCTTGAGCGTTGGGTTGCCTTTGGGTGACAGCGCCCGGTAAAGCGACTCGCGGCTGATTCCTGCCTGCGCCGCCACTGCACCGAGGCCGCCGTACGCTTCCGCCACCGTGCGCAAAGCCAGCAAACCCGCGGCTCGGTCGTCCGGGTCGTCGAGCGATTCCATGGCAGCCTTCAAGTATTCGACCGCCAGCTCATGGTCGGCTCGCAGTTCGGCGACCTCGGACTCATGGTGCGACACCACGCCTTTGAGTTTGCTCATGACTGACTCCGTTTCCATTCCGACCACAGTTTCTTCGCTCGCTTGACGTCGGCCGCTTGGCTCGCTTTGTCACCGCCGCACAATAAGAGCACGACGGTTTTTCCATGTCGGCCGCAATATACGCGATACCCTGCCCCGACATGCACACGCAGTTCGACGACGCCTCCGCCCACCGGCTCGCAATCGCCGAAGTTGCCCGCTTCAACTTGGCGCATCCGAATACGAATGCGCGACTGAGCGACCTTGTCTTTGATTGAGTGCAGCCATTCAGAGAAGGGCTCTCGACCATCCATGCAGTACCGTAGAAGTTGGATCATGACACACTTGTAGCTTAAAAGCTACTCTTCTACCACCGCACAGACGGCAACGGTCCATCAGAGGCGAAAAATCCGACTAACGGCACCTCGGCAATCAGCCAACGCATGGCTGACCTGGGCATAGGAGCGTAGCGTGGCGCCGCGCGGTCGAACAGCACCGGCTTTGCGGCGACACGCCCTGACCCGACCCTCCTACTGCGGCAACGTCTCCCCCTTCGTCTCCGGGGCGAAGGGAATGATGAGCAGGCCCGCCACGAACGCCACTGCCGTCAGCGCGACCGGCAGCCCGAGCGTATGCGTATGCAGCACGGCCGCGCCGAGCAAGAAGTTCACCCCCGCCCCGATGAACCGGCCGAACGAGGTGCAGAAGGCAAACGCGGTCGCACGGACGCGCGTTTCGAACTGTTCCGGCAACCACAGGCTGAACAGCGCGAAATTCCCGCCGAAGAAACCCAGCGCAAACAACCACGCGATGAACGGGGCCAGCCCGTTCGGCTGATAGAACGCCCATCCGAAGCTACCGACGATCGACACGGCCATCCCGGCGAAATAGACGGCCAGCGTTTTCTTGCGCCCGATCCGCTCGGCGAGCGGCGGCAGCGCCAGGCAGCCGAGGATCGTGCCGATCGAAAGCAAGCCGGTGGCGAGCGAAGCAGTCTTGATCGCCCCCGCCTTGTCCATGCCCGACTTCATCGCCAATTGAATGACGGCCGAAGGTTCATACACGGCGCCGGCCCACAGGCCGACGATCGCGATCGTCAACAGCGCGCAGGCGACCCAAGTGCGACGGCGATACCCCGGCCCGAGAATTTGAGCGAGCGGCTTCGCATGCACGACGCGCGCCTCCGCTTGCTTCCACTTCTCGGGCTCCTTCACCCGCAGCAAGACCAGGATTGCGATGACGACGGGAACGGCGCCCGTCAGGAACATGGCGCGCCACCCGAAGTGAACGCCGATCGTATAGTTCAGCGCCGCCGCCAGAAAGAACCCCGCGTAGTACCCGGTTTGCAGATACCCCGCCCCCATTTTGCGGCGATCCTCGGGCCACGCCTCCGCTACATAGGTGCCGGCCAGCGCCCACTCTCCGCCGATGCCCACTCCGGCCAAGAAGCGATAGATGCCGAGTTCGTACACGCTGTGCGCGGTCGCCGCCAATCCCGTGAAAATGGCAAACGTGAAGATGGTTCCGGCCAGCACCTTGGTGCGCCCGAAGCGATCGGCCAACGGCCCCCAAATGAACGAGAGCCCCCAGCCCACCAAGAACAATGCGAACAAGATCGAGCCGGCAAGGCCGATGTTCGCGGGGCTCGCCTCGATACCCGAGCGCGGCAGCAATTCCGTCAGCGCCGGCGTCAGCACGAGCGCGTAGATGAACGAATCCATGCCGTCGAGCGTCCAGCCCGCCCAAGCACCCCAAAACCCCGCTATTTGCGAGCGGTTGAGCGGCGTTCGCTGTTTCGCGACCCGCGCGCTGTCTGCCATTGAACTCATGTACTCCTCCGGTGAAACGGTTTGGACTGCCGATGTTTAATGACTACGCGAGCGCGCGGTGCTTGCCGCGCCCGGCTCGAGACCCCTGGCATCCTCGGGTTTGCCCGATTCTTAGATCGAATATTTTGTATATAATATCGACCATCATGGATGATGCAACGAATCGTTTTCCCCTAGAGGCCGACGCCGACGAAGGTCTCCCCCTTGCGGCGGTGGCGGTCGCGCCGCGCACCAGCGCTTCGCGCATGGTGGCCGACGCCCTGCGCGCCGCGATCGTAGATGGCCGTTTGCGCCCGGGCGCGCCTTTGCGTCAGGACGCAGTCGCACGTCACTTCTCTGTCAGCGCGATTCCCGTGCGCGAGGCGCTGCGCCAGCTCGAAAGCGAGGGGTGGGCTAAGGTCGAGATGCACAAAGGGGCGAGCGTCGCGCCTTTATCGGCCGACGAAGCGCGCGAGATCTATGAAATTCGCGCCGCGCTTGAAGCGTTGGCGCTGACGCTCGCGATTCCCAATCACACGGAAGCCACGCTGAGCGAGGCGCAGGCGCTGTACGAAGCCGCCGAGCGCGAACGCGATTCCGAGCAGTATGTGGCGCGCAACGAGGCGTTTCATATGAGCCTTTATGCGCCCGCGGCCCGCCCGCAATTGATCGAAATGATCGCCACGCTGCATCGTCGCGGCGAGCGCTACCTGCGCGTGAAATTGGGCCTGCCCGACCATAAGCGGGTGTCCGATCGCGAACACGGCCAGCTGATGGAATACGTGCGGGGCCAACGCATCGACGCCGCGCGAAAGCTCATTACGGATCATTTGCTCGGCACCGGAGCGCTGCTTTATCGTCTGTTGAACGAGCCGGCGCCGGAATCGAAAACACCTAACGGCAAGCGCCGACACGTCGACGATTCGGAGCCGGCGGCGATGCTCGCCCCGAACAAGCGCCGCGGCGCCCGCCGCACCCCCGATTGAGCCGCCCCCGGGTGCGCAACCGCCCCACGTATAGGAGCCGATTCGCCCGATGATCTCCGCAGCCGAACAACCGGTCCCTCGCTCATGGACTACCTTGCGCGACGAAAAAGCACGCCGTCTCGCCACCGTTGCTCCATGGCTCGAAGACGGCATCCTGCCGTCCGAACGAATCGTCGATGCGTTGCAGGCGCTCATCCGCCCGGGCGATCGCGTCGCGCTCGAAGGCGACAACCAAAAGCAAGCCGATTTCTTGTCGCGCTCGCTCGCGCGCGTCGATCCCGAGATCGTCAACAACGTTCATCTCTTGATTTCGAGCATCAGTCGCCCGGAGCATTTGACGTTGTTCGAACGCGGCATCGCGCATAAGGTCGACTTCTCGTTTGCCGGACCGCAGAGCTTGCGCGTGGCGCAACTGCTCGAAGACGGCCTGCTCGAAATCGGTTCGATCTATACCTATGTCGAACTGTATGCGCGCATGTTCGTCGACTTGACGCCGCAAGTCGCTTTGCTTTGCGCGGAAAAAGCCGATCGGCACGGCAACCTTTATACCGGCGCAAACACGGAAGACACGCCCACGATCGCCGAAGCTGCCGCGTTCCGCCACGGCATCGTCATCGTGCAGGTGAACGAAATCGTCGACACGCTGCCGCGCGTCGATATTCCGGGCTCCTGGGTCGACCTCGTCGTACAGGCCGATCGCCCCTTCGCCGTCGAGCCGCTGTTCACGCGCGACCCGCGGCACATCGGCGATTTGCAGGTGCTCACGGCCATGATGGTCATTCGCGGCATCTACGAGCCGTACGGCGTGAGCTCGCTCAACCATGGGATCGGCTTCGATACGGCCGCGATCGAATTGATCTTGCCGACCTACGGCGCCGAGCTCGGGTTGAAGGGAAAGATCTGTCGCAATTGGACGCTCAACCCCCACCCTACGCTGATTCCGGCCATCGAATCGGGCTGGGTCGAAAGCGTGCATTGCTTCGGCAGCGAAGTGGGCATGGAGGCTTATGTCGCCGCCCGCCCCGATGTCTTCTTTACCGGACGCGACGGCAGCTTGCGCTCCAATCGTGTGCTCTGCCAGTTGGCGGGACAGTACGGCGTCGACCTCTTCATCGGTTCGACATTGCAGATCGATGCGGACGCCAACTCGTCCACCGTGACGCGCGGCCGGCTTGCCGGCTTCGGCGGCGCGCCGAACATGGGACATGACCCGCACGGACGCCGTCATGCGAGCGAAGCTTGGCTCAAGCTCCTGAAAACGACCGAAGGACCGATCGCGCGAGGCCGCAAACTCGTCGTGCAGCTGGCGGAGACCTATAAGAAGGGCGGCGAGCCCACCTTCGTGGACGAACTCGATGCCGTTGCCGTCGGCGCCAAGAGCGCGATGCCGATTGCTCCCGTGATGATTTACGGAGACGATGTCAGCCACGTGGTGACCGAGGAAGGTATTGCTTATTTGCATAAGGCCGAGGGTGTCGAGGAGCGTCGCGCGGCGGTTGCCGCCGTGGCCGGCGTGACGCCAATCGGCTTGCGCGCCAAACCCGAACGCACGGCCGAACTTCGCCGCCGCGGCATCGTGGCCTATCCGGAGGATCTGGGTATTCGGCGCGCCCAGGCGAAGCGCTCATTGCTCGCCGCGCGCAGCATCGACGATCTCGTCGCCTGGTCCGGAGGGCTCTATGTGCCGCCGGCTCGCTTTCGGAGTTGGTGACGATGCCCGCCCATGCCGTTTGCCCGGCGCCGCGCGCCGGGTTCGTTTCATGCGGTGGCGCGCTCGTTGAAGACGATGCGATGCGACTCGCGCGCTTGGCTACGAATGCGCTGATCGAAGAAGCCCACGTCACGCCGAAGCCCGCCCTCGTCGACCGGCGCGGAAGCGGCGCGCATCGCGATTTGAGCTTGGCCATCATGGAGCGATCCGCGTTTTCGCTCGAACCCACCTTTGTCGCGCTCTCGCGCGCGTCGCAAGGCAAACGCCCTTCGGCCGTCTTGCGCGCCGAGCTGGCCGCAATCGGCCGCGACGGCGAAGCCGTGATGATGAACGCGACACAGGGCAGCAACGCACATCGTGGCGCAATTTGGATCGTTGGCCTATTGGTTGCGGGTGCAACGATTTGCGGCTACGACGAACGCACCGCGGGAGGCCACGCTGAAGCGATCTGCGCCACGGCGGCGCAAATCGCTTGCTTTCCCGACCACGGCGCCCCGCTTGCGGAAAGCAACGGGGCGCGCGTGCGAGCGCGTTACGGGGTGGGCGGCGCGAGGCGCGAAGCGCAGGAAGGCTTTCCGCACGTGCTGCACGGCGGGCTGCCCGCACTGCGTGCGGCGCGGCGGCGAGGCGCGAGTGAGAACGCCGCCCGGATCGACGCGCTGCTCGCGATCATGGCGACGCTGGACGACACATGCCTGCTTCATCGCGCCGGGCTCGATGCGCTCGACGCGGCGAAATCGGGCGCGCGTGAAGCGCTCGCCCTGGGCGGCAGTGCGACGCCGAGCGGGCGCGCCGCGCTCGAGCGCCTCGAAATTCAGCTGTTGAGATTGAATGCATCGCCGGGCGGCGCAGCCGATCTGCTCGCGGCGACACTCTTCATCGATGGATTGGCGCCCGTGCGCGCCGACGGGAGAACACCAGCATGGAGCATTTGACGTTCGACTACCCCGCGCGCCGCGTCGTTGCGGCGCGCTCGCACGTGGGCGTCGTGGGTTCGGGCGACCTCGAAGTGCTGCTCGCACCGAACGATGCGATGCAAGCGCGCGTTGTGGTCAATACGAGCGTCGACGGCTATGGGCACATATGGAAAAGCGTGCTCGACCGGTTCTTCACGCGCTATGACGGCGCGGCGTCGATCGAAATCAACGACTTCGGCGCGACGCCGGGCGTCGTGGCGCTACGGCTGGCAGAAGCCGCCGAAGAAGCGGAAGGCATGCAAGGGGCGCGCGCATGAACCTCGCATCCACCATGGCGGCCCCCCACTTCGCCGCGACTGACAGCTTCATCGAACTGGCGGCGCGCGAACGCGCCCGGCGCCTGCTCGATGCCGATACATTCCGCGAGTTGCTCGGGCCGTTCGACCGCATCACATCGCCCTGGCTGCCGCTTCAGGGCATTGTCTGCCAAGCCGACGACGGCGCGATCGTTGCGCGCGGAACGATCGACGGCATGCCGGCGGTGGTCGCCGCGATCGAATCGGCGTTCCAGGGCGGAAGCATCGGCGAGGTGTCGGGCAGCAAGATCGCCGCCGCCCTCGAACTCGCGCTGCGCGATTGCGAACGCGGGAAAATCGTGCGGCCCGTCATCGTCTTCGAAACGGGCGGCGTGCGCCTGCAGGAAGCGAATCTCGGCTTGGCCGTCATCGCCGAAATACAGGCGGCGATCGTCGCGTTGCGTCGATACGTGCCGGTCGTCGGCGTGATCGCCGGCATGGTTGGCTGTTTCGGCGGCATGTCCCTCGCAGCCGCGCTCTGCACGCGGTTGATCATGACGCGACAAGGCAGGCTAGGTATGAATGGGCCCGAAGTGATCGAGCAAGAGGCCGGAATCGAGGAGCTCGATGCGAGCGACCGTCGGCGGATTTGGCAATTGATCGGCGGCGAGCAGCGCGTCGCCACCGGGCTTGCCGATACGCTCGTGGACGACGATGCGCAGGTCATAGGAGCCGCCGTGCGCGCAGCATTCGCAGCCGGGGTGCCCGACGTGCACCGTTCGGAGGCGGTCGAGCGCTATCTGTCGCTACTGTCGGGGGTGACGCCCGAGACCGTCACGCCGGAAGCAATGCGTGCGCTGTTCGGCGGCGCATCGTCCAATCGCGACGAACGCCGCCTTGATCGTTGAGGACTCCCGATGAACGAAACGACTCCCCTGTCCCGCGGTCAGCGATGGTTTCGCGCCCTCGCGGGCGATGCGGCGGGCAACGCGCCCGTCTCGCCCATATGGTATGCCGATGCCCCGCTCTGCGACGAATCGGCGAGGTTCATCGCGGTCGTTCCCGATGCCGATAACCGCTTTCCGCGTGCGCGGGAGAACGTGGTGGGACTCGAGCAAGGCTGGCGGCTCGCCCGCGCGGTGCGCGAGGTCGTCGATGCCGATGCTCGCGCCGAACGACGCCGGCCAATCGTCGCGATCGTCGACGTTAAAGGCCAGGCGTACGGGTATCGCGAGGAAACGCTAGGTATCCACCTCGCCTGCGCGGCGGCCGTCGATGCCTACGCGTCGGCGCGTCTGGCCGGGCATCCCATCGTTGCATTGATCGTCGGCCCCGCCATGTCGGGGGCATTTTTGGCGCACGGGTATCAAGCCAACCGCATTCTCGCACTCGACGCGCCGGGCACGATGGTGCATGCGATGGGCAAGGAAGCCGCCGCGCGCGTGACGCGCCGCTGCGTCGAGGCGCTCGATGCACTGGGCGAAACGATTACGCCGATGTCGTATTCGCTTGCCGCGTTCGCCAAGCTGGGGCTACTCGATCGCCTCATCGACGGCGTGGACGCCGACGCGCCCACCGACGAACAGGTTGCGCGCGTGCGGCAGATCCTCGCGGATACGGCGGCTTCGGCCCGTTGCGGACCTAGCGATTTGTCACGCCGGCTCGATTCCGATACCGCGCGAACGACGCGTGCGGCTTCGATCGAAGTGCGGCGGCGAATGGCGATGCAATGGGATGCGGGCGAATCGGCGTGAATGCCGTATCGCAGCGAAGGCAACGAACCCAGCGGCAACGATGAGCGGCGGATGAAAAGCGCAACCTCTTTCCGACATGTCGGCCAATACGAAGCGCATGATCTGCTGCGCTTGCGCGCGCTGCCCGCGGCGGACGACATGCCCACCTGGTTGCGCCATGCTTTCGCTCAATGTCCATTCGCTGTCGTGCGACGAGCAGAGGCGCCTTCGGGCTTCGTCGCCGTGGGCTTTCGCGGCGCCGATCGCGCGCAGCGGTACGGCGCCTTCGCTCCAAGTGAATCGGTCGAACTCGTGCTGCGGCCGGCGCAGTTGCGAGATCGGCCGGTTTCATCGGACCGAATCAATCTCAAGGCATTCGCCGCATTTCGCGCACTCGTCGAAGACGCGCACTTCGATACGCTGGCTTGGGGTCCGACCGGCAGCGTGGGCTTCGAACTCGCGACGATGCGCCAGACTGTCACCGAGGCGAGCGATTTGGATATCGTCATCCGCGCGCCTGCACCACTCGCGCGCGAGCGTGCTCGTGCGCTGCGCGAACGTGCAACTCGCATCGAACGGACCTTCGACGTGCGCATCGATGCTCAACTCGAAACGCCGGCCGGCGGCGTTGCGCTGAGCGAGTGGGCGGCGAGCAAACCGCGCGTGCTGGCGCGCTCGGCGGGCGGTCCACGCATGACTGCCGACCCGTGGCGGGACGACGGCGCTGCTCGTGAGGACAGCCGCTGATGCTCGCCCTTCTCTATCCGGGTCAAGGCGCGCAAAGCGCCGATTTTCTGCATCGGTTACCCGCACACCGTACCGTCGCGGAAACGATCGAGGAAGCATCCGACGCGTTGTCGCTCGACGTCGCCTCGCTCGATTCCAACGATGCGCTGCGATCGAGCGTTGCGGTACAGATCACGCTCGTCGTAGCCGGTGTGGCGACGCAGCGGCGCCTTGCCGATGCCGGGATCGAGGCGCAGATGCATGCGGGGTTGTCGGTTGGAGCCTATGCGGCCGCGGTCGGCTGCGGCGCCGTCTCGTTCGGCGACGCGCTGCGCATGGTGAAGCACCGGGCTGTCTTGATGGAGCAGGCCTATCCAAGCGGATATGGGCTTTCGGCGATCGAAGGCCTCAGTGAAGCGCAAGTCGAAACGTTGATCGGCGCGATGACGAACGCTTCGGGGCCTCGCGTCTTTATCGCCAACGTCAATGCGCCCAGGCAAATCGTGGTCGCGGGTAGCGACGAAGCGCTCGATGCATTCAATAGACAGGCGACAGCGGGAGGCGCGCATCGGGCCAAGCGCCTTGCCGTGAGTGTGCCTTCGCACTGCGAACTGTTGGCCGAAGCGTCGGAAGCACTCGTTGCATACGCCGCCGATTTGCCGTTCGGCACGCCAAAGCAGCTATACGTCGGCAACCGGCGCGCGCGGGCATTGCATAGGCCCGACGATATCCGCGACGATCTGGCGACCAACATGCGCTACACCGTCCGCTGGTTCGACGCGCTGACCACGATCGTCGAACGCGGCGCAACGTTGCTCGTGGAAGGGCCACCCGGGCAGGTGCTGACGGACATCGCGAAAGCGGCCTATCCGCAGGTCGAGGCGCTCGCCGCGTCGTCGTTTTCCGATGACCGGCTGGTGGAGGTCGTGCGGCGAAAAATTGCAGCTTCGCCTTAGCAAGCAAAGGCGCCGCATTAAAGCGAAAGGCCGCCGCACCGCCCTACCGAATCTCGAACTCGATCTTCCCCAACCCTTCGATCACGCCGCGCACGACACCCGGCTCGGACGCGATGTAAAGCGGCGTATACGAGCCCGTCGTCAACACCGTTCGCGCCGGAATCGAATGTCCGGTTTCGAGGGTGCGCGCCACGAGCCAAGCGATCAAGCGCCGTGGATCGCCGGCAGGGTGCTGCGCCACGCCTTGAAAGATTTCGTGATCGCCACACGAAAAACTCACGCGCGGCGCACTGAAATCGAACGCGCGGTCATACGGCAACGTATCGCCGATCACGAGCGCCCCATTGTTCTGCGCATCCGCCAACTGAAGCAGCGGATCGACATTCGGCCAGCCTTCGTATCGGCTGTCGACGATCTCGGCAACTACCGACATCGTGTCGATTGCATCGATCATTTCGTCGGCCTGCTCGGACAATCTATGATCGACGTCATCGGCGAAGCTGAACGCGATTTCAAGCTCGAGCCCGATGCGCGCGTAGTCGCCGAGGCGAATTCCTGTCGTAGCGCCGAATACCTTCGTAGCCGGCAAGGAAGCGCACTGCGGCGCGGCGGTAGGCGAGCCCGCGCCTACCTTGTAGCCGGCGCAACCGCCCATCTGATCGAGCACGAGTTGCTGAACGACATACGCTTCGTCGGCATTGGCGGGCTGGCATGCCTCGAGCAAACCCGGATCGAGCAGCGTATGTTCGCGACGGGCTTGCAGCAATCGTGCGGCAAGTTCTTGCGCGTTGGCCATGGTGTCTCCCTCCTTCCCCTTTTGTCCAGGCGATGCATCATGCGATCGCCGCCAGGAATACGCCGCTTCGCAAGTTGCGCGCCACATCGATCATGCCGCATCCAAAACCGGCGCGCCCATTAAAAAACCCACCCGTGCATGTGCAACGGATGGGTCGAGACGAAACACGCGACGCGGAACGCGCCGCAATCGTTCGTTCTTATTAGAACTTGTGTCGAATACCGACGCGCGCCACCGCCTGCTTCGAGTTGCTCGACACATCGTCGGCGCCCGGTATGAAAGCATGGTCAAGCGAAGAGCCCGTACTGTCGCCCGCCACCTTCTGGAAAGCGCCTTGAATATAGACGTCGGTACGCTTGGACAAGTTGTAGTCGACCATGAGCCCAAACGTATGGATCTTGGGCTTTACGCCGCCGAGCGTCGTGTCGTAATTCTCCATCGTGTAGACGTACTGCGCGCCGACATACAACGCGGGCGTCAACTGGTACTTGCCGTTCAGTTCGAAGTTCTGGAACTTGAGCGTCGTGACGGTCGAACCCGCGAGCGGCCCGGTGATCGGCGCGAGCGAATCGGCCGCCGTCAAGTACGCGCTCGACGTCGGATTCGTCACGTTCGTATTCGTATAAACGAAGCCGGCCGTTGCCGGGCCGAACGTATAGTTGACGCCGCCGCCGAAGATACGCAGGCGCGTCGAGGCGAAGTTCGCGTCGTTCGTCGCGATCGCTCCGCCCGACGTGATACCCGGGTTATTGGCATGCAGGTAAGCCGCGGCGATCAGCAAGCCGCCGGTCTGGTATTGGCCGCCGATGCTGTATTGCCGGTTGTTGGAGAAACCCGGGTCGTTGCTGAAGCTGTACGTGCCGCCGAATTGCAGGCCCGCATAGTTGTTGCTCGCGTATTTGATCGTATTGTTGACGCGGAACGAGTTATCCGTGTTGTCGTTGTCGAACGGGTGCGAGAGCAAGTAGCCGCCCCAATTGCCGTTCGCCGTCGTGGGCGCGAGATAGTCCACGAGCGAGTCGTATTGACGACCGAGCGTCACCGTACCGAAGTCGCTCGACAAACCCACGTACGCCTGCCGCCCGAACATCCGGCCGCCTTGATTCAGCCGGCCGGAATTGACGTCGAAGCCGTTTTCGAGCTGAAAGACCGCCTTAAGGCCGTTGCCCAGGTCTTCCGAACCCTTCAAACCCCAGCGGCTGCCCTGCGCGAACCCGCTCGCGAGCTCGTAGTTGTGGTTGCCGAGCACATTATTGGTGTAGTTAAAACCTTCATCGATTACGCCGTACAGCGTCACGCTGTTTTGCGCGAACGCCGGCGCGGCGAACGCCATCGCCGCGGCGAGAGAAAGTGCGTGCTTGTTCATCGAAAACTCCAAACCGGCCACTGGTTGGAACGATTCCGCCCTCGGGCTTCGCCCGTCTTTTTATCTTGGGCGGCGACTGAATCGCTCTCGGTATCTTTTTTTGTCCTGCTCGCTATCGCTAGCGGAATGGACAGAATGGTTGCACGGCCTCACCGCCAAGTCCATTAGGGTGCACGCATGCCGGCGGAGTCGTTGCTTATTGCCAACTAGTGGCCCGGCGCGTACGCGGATACCGTCGCGGTTTCCGGTAAGAATCACGTCGATTTAGGTAAAACCCTAAGAAGAAACTGCCAAGCAGACGCAACGATAACGGACTCTTGGCTAACGCCGATCCAAAAGAAAGCAAATAGAAAGCTACGGCGTGTCTTCGGAAGATGGGGGATCCGTCTGACAGAAGATAGCGGTAATGAACGGGCCGACATGATGGACGATGGCTGTGCTGCCGGCCGCCCTCACCGCCGCCTTCACTTTGTCGCTCGACCCCAGCACGACCGCCCCGTAAGCGGAATCGGCCAGCGGTTTGCCGTTTCCCTTCTCGAACAACGGGTCATCCTTCTGAAACCCGACGATAGCGAACACGTGATAGCCGAATGCCGTGAGACTCACGCCGTGCGTCGGGTCGAAAGCATTGATCGAATTGGGTTCGACGCGCGACGGATGCGGGTCGATCAACCCTTTCGTCTCCAGCGCTCCGATGAATTCGTGCGCGGGCCGGTCGCAATGAAGCGGCTCGTCGAGGGCGGCGGCGAAGCCTCGGATCGGCAGCGCGGCAATAAAAATGAAAGCGACAAGGGCTAGACGTTTCATAGCGGCAAATTACGTCCCATTACGGCCGGACGGATGGCGATGGATTCGGAACTGCGCTAGTGCACGCAGCGTGCCGGAACCGCGCTGGGCGGGACAGGCACGCACTTTACCGCGTTTGATCGGCCCCGGTCGTGTACGAGCGTCCGCTCCACAGCGCACGAAGCCGGATGCGCCCCTGGAAGACAACGCTCCGTAAAAACGTATATATTGCTGAGGATGGAAAATCGCGTCGAATCTCTCCCTCGCGCCATCGCTCCCATCCCACGCACGTGGGATGCTCGTCTTGCGCGCCGTCTCGTCACCCCGCTCATCGATACCCGTGTCACCCCCAACCATCTCACGACCCTACGGCTCGTCGTCGGCATTGCGGGCGCCGCGGCCCTTGCGCGCGGTTCGTTCGTGTGGACGAACATCGGCGCGCTGCTCATCGTGCTGTCGAACTTCATCGATCACACCGACGGAGAACTTGCACGCATCAGCGGCAAATCCAGTAAGTTCGGCCACTTCTACGACCTCGCGAGCGATGCCCTCGTCACGATCGCGCTGTTCGTCAGCATGGGTATCGGCGTCGCGCGCATGCAGGGCGACGGCATCCTCGCTCAGTCGACGGTGCTCGGCGGCGTCGCGGGTATCGCCGTCGCATTGATTTTTTATCTGCGGATGCGCATCGAATCGATGGCAGGCAAGGCCGGCACGCAACAGGCGTCGGCCGCGGGTTTCGAAACCGAAGACGTGCTTTATCTGCTGCCGCTCGTCACGCTTTTCAGCATCGTCGAGCCGTTTCTGCTGGCGGCGTCGATAGGCGCGCCGCTTTTCGCAGTGTGGGTCACGATCGAGTACCGCCGCGTGACGCGCAAAACTCGACCGAGCACGCCCAGCGGCGAAGCGTGGGTGTCCCGTTGAATGCGCGCGTCGCCCCCGGCGAGGCGCCGGCATCGGCCTCTACGTTGGACCGGCCTGCCGCCTCACAGTCGATCGACGAGCGCCTGCGCGCAACGATGCGCGAACTCGATGCTATGCCATTGCGCGCGCGCTTCGTCGAACAAGGCGCGTTTCTGTATCTCGACCGCTTTCTGCCGCGCGACGTCACCGCGCGGCTCGCCGAACTCGCCCGTCGGCTCACCCCGGCCGTCAATCGCAACTACCTGCCGGGTCACAAGCAAGGCGGAAGCGTCAGCAGGCACGCGATCGATCGGCTGGCGCCGGACATCGCCGAGCTCTATCGCTCTCGCGCGTTGATCGAATGGCTCGAGGCGATCACGGGCGATACCCTGCTGCCGTCGCCCGACGACGATCCTCACGCCTACGCGCTCTACTACTACACGCGCGAAGGCGATCATATCGGCTGGCACTACGACACCTCCTATTACGACGGCCGCCGCTATACGGTCCTGATCGGCGTCATCGACGATACGTCGTGCAGCCTCGACTACGAGTTGCACACGCGTACGCCGGAGCGGGCCACGGTCGCCGGATCGATTCAATACCCGCCGGGTGCGGTCGTTCTGTTCGACGGCGACAAGCTGCGCCATCGGATCACCCCGCTCGAGACCGGCACGATGCGCGTCTCGTTGACGTTCGAGTACGTGACCGATGCACGTATGCGTCCTTGGCGACGCTTCGTTTCGAACATGAAAGACGCGATCGCCTATTTCGGATTTCGCCAAGTGTTTCGCTTCCGCTCGGGCCGAGGCAAGGATAGCGCATGACGCGTACGGCGGCAGTCCTGCTTTCGTTGGGGGCGGCGCTTTTCGTCGCGCTACTCGCGTGGCAAGGCGCCGGCGCGGTGGCGGCCACGCTGGCAGCGGCCGGGTGGGGACTTGCGCTCGTCGCGGCGTTCCATCTCGCGCCGCTCGTCATCGATGCGGCCGCGCTCGCGGTGCTCGTCGAGTCGCCCGCGACGTTCGTCGATGCCTTGCGTGCGCGATGGGCCGGCGAATCGGTGAACAGCTTGATGCCTGCCGGGCAAATCGGCGGCCCCGTGTTGATGGCGCGGCACTTGGCTCAACGCGGTACGCCGATGCGTGACGCGGCGGCGGCCGTCACGGTGTCGACCACCCTGCAATCGGTGGCGCAAATCGGCTTCGCACTGCTTGGCTTGACAGCGTTCGCCGCGTTTTCGGTCGCGCACAGTGCGCAGGCCGCGCACGCGCTGCACGTCGCCGCGCTCGCCGCAAGCGCCGTGCTGGCCGTGGCAGTCGGCGCGTTTTATCACGCTCAGCAGCGCGGCCTGTTCGGTCGCTTCTCGCGTTTGTTCGGCAAGGCATTCGGCGCGCGCGGCGCCGCGCAGGCATCGGCGCACGCCGATGCGATCGACGACGCCGTGCGCAGGCTATACCGCGACCGCAAACGCGCCGCCGCTTCGTTCGCTTTGAGTTTCGTGGGCTGGCTGGCGGGCATCGGCGAAGTGTGGCTCGCGCTCAAGTTCATCGGTCACCCCGTGAGCTGGCTCGATGCGCTGCTGCTCGAAAGTGTGGGACAGGCGATACGCGGCGCCGCGTTCGCGATTCCGGGGTCGCTCGGCGCCCAGGAAGGCGGCTACCTGCTGCTCGCACCGCTCGTGGGCCTGACGCCCGACGCGGCCCTCGCCTTGTCGCTCGCCAAGCGAGCGCGCGAACTCGCACTGGGGTTGCCCGGCATCATCTATTTGCATTGGAGTGAAAGAGATTGGCGACGCCGGCGTACGGCCGGCGTGCCGCTTGCCGATTGACGCGAACTGGCTGTGGCGTCGTTCGGCTTCTGCAAGGAGAAAAAGAACATGCGAGCGATCATTCTCGCCGCAGGCCTTGGCCTGCGTCTGCAACAACCACCCGAGCAGCAGTTTCCGAAATGCTTGCTGCGCTTTCAAGGCATGACGCTGCTCGAGCGTCACTTGCGCGCGCTGCGCGCGTTGGGGGTCCACGAGGTCGAGCTCGCGCTCGGCTTTCAGCCCGAGCGTATCGATGAGGAGCTCGATCGCATCGGCTGGCAGCCCCGGCCTCGATCCGTCATCAACCCACGCTTCGACCTTGGCAGCGTCCTGACCGTGCATACGATGGCGGACGCACTCACGCGGGGCGGCGACGTGTTGCTGATGGATGCGGACGTCTTGTACGACGAGGCCATTCTGCGTGCGCTCGTGCAGGGAGAAGGCGCCGACCGTCTATTGATCGACCGCGACTTCGAAGCGGGCGACGAGCCCGTCAAGCTGTGCCTGCGCGACGGCGTGCCAGTCGAACTACGCAAGCAGTTAGCGGTGGGCCTGCAGTACGACACGATCGGCGAATCGGTCGGCTTCTTCCGTTTTCGCGAAGGCACCGCGCGACGCCTGGCTCAAATCGTGGACGGCTACGTTTCGAGCGGGCGGCAAAACATGCCGCACGAAGAAGCCGTGCGCGATCTGTTGCTCGAAGGCGGACGCCCGTACGAAGTGGCGGACGTCACCGGGTTGCCGTGGATCGAAATCGACTTTCCGGGCGACGTCGCGCGCGCGCAAAACGAGGTGCTCCCGCGCCTTGCGCAACCGGCGGGGGTGGCGCGATGAACGCACGCGATTCGGCCCCTTTCGCACGCTCCCGTTTCGAGCGGCTACGCGACATGCTCGTCAGCGACGAGCTCGAATTCTTGATGGAGGCGCACAACGGATTGTCCGCTCGCATCGTTCGCGAGGCAGGGTTCAAGGGCATCTGGGCCTCCGGTCTCGCCATCTCCGCGCAGTTCGGCGTGCGCGACAACAACGAAGCGAGCTGGACCCAGGTGGTCGACACGCTCGAATTCATGGCCGACGCCAGCGACCTGCCGATCCTGCTCGACGGCGATACCGGGTACGGCAACTTCAACAATGTCCGGCGCCTGGTACGCAAGCTCGAACAGCGCGGCATCGCGGGTGTCTGCATCGAGGACAAGCAGTTTCCGAAGACGAACAGTTTCATCGGCGGGGAGCGCCAGCCGCTGGCCGACATCGACGAATTCTGCGGGAAAATCAAGGCCGGAAAGGATTCCCAGTCCGAAGAGCATTTCTCCATCGTGGCGCGTGTCGAAGCACTGATCGCCGGATGGGGGCTGCACGAGGCGCTCGAGCGCGCCGAGGCTTACCGGCTGGCCGGCGCCGACGCGATCCTGATTCACAGCAAGCTCTCGCGCCCCGACGAAATCCTCGCATTCGCCCGGGAATGGGCCGGACGCGCGCCGCTCGTCATTGTGCCGACCAAGTACTACAGCACGCCCACGGAAGTCTTCCGCAAGGCCGGCATCAGCACCGTGATCTGGGCCAATCACCTCGTGCGCGCGGCCGCCTCGTCCATGCAGGCGGTGGCGAAGGACATTCACGACAACGAGACCCTCGTCAACGTCGAAGAGCGCATTGCGAGCGTAGGCGAAATATTTCGGCTGCAGGACGCCGACGAATACGCGGCGGCAGAGCGTGTTTATCTTTCTGCGTCCCGCCGGCCCGGCGCGGCCGTCGTCTTGGCGGCAAGCCGCGGGCGCGGCCTCGAAGCCGTCACGGCCGACCGTCCGAAAGTCATGTTGCCGGTGGCCGGCAAGCCGCTGCTTCGCTGGCTCGTCGATGCCTTCAAGAAGCAAGGCGTCAACGACATCACCGTCGTGGGCGGGTATCGCGCCGATGCGATCGATACGGCCGGCATCAAGCTCGTCGTCAACGACGCCCACGCGCAAACGGGCGAGCTCGCCTCGCTCGCCTGCGCGGTGGACGCGGGCGGATTGACGGCCGACACCGTCATCTCGTACGGCGATCTGCTTTTTCGCAGCTATATCCTGCGCGACCTCGCGGAAAGCGACGCCGCCTTCACGGTCGTCGTCGATTCGTCGCATTCACCCGCATCCAACCATACCGTCCGCGATTTCGCCTATTGCTCGGCGCCGGACGACCGCGCGATGTTCGGCCGCAAGACGCTGCTACAGCGCATTCGCAGCGGCAAGCCCGATACGGCTCCGCCCGACGGGCGATGGATTGGACTCCTCAGCGTTCGGGGCAAAGGAATCGAGCGCCTGCAAACCATGCTGGCGGAGCTCAGGCGGCGGCCCGATTTCGACGCGCTCGACACGCCGGCTCTCATCAATGCGTTGATCGATGCGGGGGAAGCGATCGACGTGCAATACGTCCACGGACACTGGTGCGGGGTGAACGACCTCGAGGACTTTCGGCGCGCGGGCGATTTCGCCCATGCACAGACCCCGTTCGCGCTCGGGCGCGGCGGCAACGGCGATATCACATGATCGAAGCAGCGCAGTTCGTCGAAGCGGCACGGCGCCGCGGATTCACTTGGTATGCGGGCGTGCCGTGTTCGTTTCTCACGCCCTTCATCAACTATGTTCTGCAGGACCCGGACCTGCGTTACGTCAGCGCCGCCAATGAAGGCGATGCGGTGGCGCTGATCGCCGGCGTCGCGCTCGGTGCGCGTGACGGCGAACGCGGCGTCACGATGATGCAAAACTCCGGGCTAGGCAACGCTGTTAGTCCGTTGACGTCGCTAACGTGGACGTTTCGGTTGCCGCAACTTCTGATCGTGACCTGGCGCGGCGAACCGGGCGTGGCCGACGAACCGCAGCATGCGCTCATGGGACCGATCACGCCATCGCTGCTCGAAACCATGGAGATCCCGTGGGAGGCCTTCCCGCGCGAGGCCGAAGCGATCGAAGCAGCGCTCGAGCGCGCCGTGGCGCATATGGACAAGACAGGCCGGCCGTATGCGCTCGTCATGCACAAGGGCAGCGTCTCCCCCTATCCGCTTGCCGATTCCGCCTCTCCTCGTTCCACGCCGTGCCAGCCGCAAACACGTTGGCGCGGAGCAACAGAGGATGGATTGCCTTCTCGGCGCGACGCGCTCGAACGCGTGGTCGCCCTCACGCCGCCCGCGTCGACCGTGGTGCTCGCTTCCACGGGGTTTTGCGGACGGGAACTCTACGCCCTCGACGACCGCCCCAACCAGCTCTACATGGTCGGATCGATGGGATGCGTGATGCCGCTTGCACTCGGCCTTGCCCTCGCCCGGCCCGATCTTCATGTCGTCGCGCTGGACGGCGACGGGGCCGCGCTCATGCGCATGGGCGCATTCGCGACGATCGGCGCCTACGGGCCCGCCAATTTTTCTCATCTGCTGCTCGACAACGGCGCGCACGACTCGACCGGAGGCCAAGCCACCGTGTCGGCGAACGTATCGTTCGCGGGCGTCGCCGCGGCGTGCGGCTATGCGTCGGCGATCGAAGGCGACGATCTTTCGATCGTCGACGCCCTGCTCGCTCGGCAATCCGCCGGGGACGCGCGCGTCGGCCCTCGTTTCGCTCGCCTCACGATACGGCGCGGCACGCCCGACGGCTTGCCCCGCCCCACGATTACGCCCGCCGAAGTCAAAGCACGTTTGATGCGCTACATCGGCGCCGCATGAGGAGTGCCTTCGATGAAAACGCTGTTGCTCAACCCGGGCCCCGTCACGTTGACCGAACGCGTGCGCCGCAGCCTGCTTCAACCCGACCTTTGCCATCGCGAGAGCGAGTTTTACGACCTGCAGGACGAAGCGCGAAGCCGGTTGCTCGACGTCTATGGGCTCGCAGCCGACAATTGGTCCGCGGTGCTCATGACCGCCTCGGGCACGGGCGCGGTGGAAAGCATGATCGCTTCGCTCGTGCCGCAAGACGGCAAGCTGCTCGTCGTGCAGAACGGCGTGTACGGCGAGCGCATCGCGAATATCGCCAAGCAGTACGGCATCGCGCATGAGACGATCGTGCACGATTGGATGAGCGCACCGGAGCTCGCGGCCATCGAGCGTCGCCTTCAATCGGCGGGGCCGTTTTCCCACGTCGCCGTCGTACATCATGAAACGACGACGGGCCGCCTCAACGATCTGACCGAACTCGGCGCGCTGTGTCGCGCGCACGGCGCTCGATTGCTCGTCGACGCCGTGAGCAGTTTCGGCGCCGAAGCGATCGATTTCGACGAAGGCAATATCGCGGCCGTGGCGGCTACCGCCAATAAATGTTTGCACGGCGTGCCGGGCGCTTCGTTCGTCGTGGCGCACCGCGAAGCGATCGAACGCGCGGCAAGCCGCACCTACTATCTCGATCTCGCCCGGTTGGCTCGCATGCAGGCGCAGCGCAACACGCCGTTCACGCCTTCCGTTCATGCCTACTACGCCCTCGTCGAAGCGCTGCGCGAGTTCGAAGACGAAGGCGGCATGAGCGCACGGCACGAGCGCTACGCGGCGCTCGCCGAACAAGTGCGTAGCGGCCTCGCGTCGCGCGGCATCGCCCCGGTTATCCCGCCCGAGCAATCGTCGGTCGTGCTGCGCTCGTACGACCTGCTGTCGGGCGTCGCCTACGAGCCGTTGCATGACGCGCTGAAGGCTCAGGGGTTCGTCATCTACGCCGGGCAAGGCGATTTGTCGAAGCGCCTTTTCCGCGTGTCCACGATGGGCGATCTGCACCCGGCCGACATCGAGCGTTTGATGCGGGCGTTCGATGGGGTGATGCGGTAGAGACATTCGCCGGCCGCCGATCGAATAGCTAGCGTGCGGCGATATACGGCATTAATGCCTTCAACCAGCATGCGATCGCCACGGCGCCTCCGTCAGGGGAACCAATGGCACGCGCACCCAGATAGCTGGCGCGCCCCGCGCGCGGCGTCATATGCGCCGTGTCGCCAGCGCCGGACTCGGCTGCATTGACAGCGGCCGCCCAGGCCTTGCCGGCGTCGTAACCGGCATTGAGCTCACGGTTGAATGCTTCGGCGGCGGGAACCAGCGCATCTAGCATCGTACGATCGCCTGGCTTCGCCCCGCCCAATTCGCCAATGGCATCAGCCGCGCCCTTCATGGCCGCAGCCCAGTCCGCGGCAGTGGGATTCGGATGATCCGCCAGGATTCGAGCGGCCCGAAGCAGGGCCGTCGCGTAGAACGGTCCCGAACTGCCCGCGATCGCCCGACGCAATGCCATGCCGATCGCAGCGAGCGCCTTATCGGGTGCAACGAGGGCTTCACCCGGCACGGCGAGAATCGCCTCCGCGGCGCGCTTCATGCTGGCGCCAAGATCGCCATCGCCGGCCTTGGCGTCGAGGTCGGTCAGGATGGCCTCTTTATCGAGCAGCGCGTGCGCGACGGCTTCCAAGGCGGGCTTGAATCTGCCGGACCATTCGCGACCGCCATCGGTCATCGTCGATGGCGTGCCCTCCCAAGCAGATGCCGTGACCGTGGGCTCGATCCGAATATGATGATTGACTGCCCCGCCGCCAGGCCACGCACGCGCTTCGGTGTCGGCATCGAGCAATGCCAGCGTTTCATCATCGAGACGGAGAACCGAAATCGAGCAGCCCGGCATATCGAGCGCCGAGAGGAGCGTGCCGGCCCACGCTCTCTCGACTTGAATGCCCCGGCGGCACAAGCTAGCAAACGCATCGCGCAGAACGACCGCCAATTCCATCTCCGGCGTAGCGCCCAGGCCGTTCACCAGCAATGCAACACGTTCGCCGGCCTTCAATGCGAGGTCTTCTATGATATTGGCGAGCAAAATCTCCGTGAGCTCGCCCGCTTTCATTGGAACGGTTCGCTCTACCCCCTTCTCGCCGTGAATGCCCAGGCCGAGCTCGATCTCGTCATCCGCGAGATGAAAGCCCGCCTTTTCCGCGCCAGGCAACGTACACCCGCCGAGTGCGACGCCCATCGTTCCAAGGTTACGCGCGGTCTTTCGTGCAATGGACGCCACCTCATCCAAAGATCGCCCTTCGGCTGAGGCGGCGCCGGCGATCTTATGCACCAGCACTGTCCCTGCAATACCGCGACGTTGATGGCGGTCGATTCGTCCGCGCAGCGAAACGTCGTCCGCGACGGTCACGATTTCAACAGGTATTCCTTCCGATCGCGCCAATTCAGCGGCAAGACCGAAGTTCAGACGATCTCCCGTGTAGTTCTTCACGATCAGCAACGCGCCCTTGTCTCCGGCTGTTGCGTGAAGCGCGGCGAGCACGGCGTCGGTGGACGGCGACGTGAACACCTCGCCGCACACGGCCGCGCTGAGCATACCGCTGCCCACGTAGCCTCCGTGTGCGGGCTCATGCCCGCTGCCCCCGCCCGAGATCAAGGCGACGGGACGTTCCGACGATTCCAGAAGCCGCCGGCGGACCAGGACGTTCTCATCGCCGAGAATGGCAACATGCGGCGCTTGTCGGGCGATTCCTTCGAGCATCTCGCGGACGACCGCGGACGAATCGTTAATCAGTTTCTTCATTGGCATTCCCTTGGCAAGGTGTGAGAAGCGACGGGCGAAACCATCACAAAGCTCGGGCGCTGCGGTCACATCATCCCAGCCACCCTGGCTATGCCGATCGCGCTGATTCCACCAAGAATCGGGCCCACGACAGGCACCCAGGCGTACGACCAGTCAGACGAGCCCTTGCCTGGAATCGGCAAGATCGAATGGGCGATACGGGCTCCGAAATCTCGAGCGGGATTGATGGCAAAACCCGTCGGACCGCCCAGCGAAAGACCGATGCCATACACGATCAACGCCACGGTAAGCGGACCCAGCACGCCCGTCGTCCCGACCGACTTGTTGAAAATCGCTACGACCAAGAAGACCAGCACGAACGTGCCGATGAACTCCGTGAGAACGTTGGCAAACGGTGCGCGGATGGCAGGGCCGGTCGAGAAGCAAGCCAGCTTGACCCTGGGATCTTCGGTGTTTTTCCAGTGGGCGAGATACGCCAGCCAAACGAGCACGGCCCCTAAAATCGCGCCGATCAGTTGCCCCGACAGATACGGCAGAAGTTCGTCTTTCGGAAAATGCCCCAATGCGAAGAAGGCCAGCGTAACGGCCGGATTGAGATGTCCCTGACTACCGAGCGCGACGGCAGTGACCACGCCAGCCAGCACCGCGAAGGCCCAGCCCGTGGCAATCACGATCCAGCCGGAATTTTGTCCCTTCGACTTGTTCAACAACACATTCGACACTACGCCATTGCCCATTAGCACGAGTAGCGCCGTTCCGACCAGCTCGCCAACAAATCCGTTTTCCATGTCTGTCTCCATCCGATTTGGATTAACCCCAGCTCAGCGCCGCGGTGCGAACCGGCGCATCCCAGAGCCTTGTAAATTCACTATCGAGTTCCGTCAGCGTGATCGAGCAACCCGCCATTTCTAGCGAGGTCACGTAGTTGCCCGTCAGAAAACGCGTCACCGAAATGCCATGACCATGCAAGATTCGCTTCGCGGCATTCACCATCAAATAGAGTTCAACCAGCGGCGTGCCGCCGAAACCATTGACGAACAACAGGCAATCGCGTCCTCTGCTCGGCCTTAAGTCTTCGATGATCGACTCGACCAGTTCCGCCGCAATCGCATCGGCGCTTTGCAGCTTGACGCGTCGACGGCCGGGTTCGCCATGGATGCCCACGCCCATTTCCATTTCATCGTCGGCGAGCGTGAAGGTCGGGCTGCCGGCAGCCGGCACCGTGCACGAACTCAGCGCGACACCCATGGAGCGGGTGCGGCTATTGACGGCCTGCCCAAGCGCATGAAGCTCCTCGAGCGTGCGACCTTCTTCGGCTGCGGCGCCGACCAGCTTTTCCACCACGAGCGTGCCGGCTACGCCGCGTCGCCCCGTGGAGTAAGTCGAGCGCTCCACGGCGACGTCATCGTCGACCAGCACGGTCATGACGTGCCCATCGGCAAGCTCGGCCGCCATGTCGAAGTTCATCACATCGCCTTCGTAGTTCTTGACGATGAGCAGGCTGCCGGCCCCGGTATCGGCGTCCTTGATCGCTTCAGCGATTTGATCGGGGGTCGGCGAAGTAAAGATCTGGCCCGGGCATGCGGCATCGAGCATCCCGCCGCCGACAAAACCCGCATGCAGCGGCTCGTGCCCCGCTCCGCCTCCCGAAATGAGCGCGACCTTTCCGGGCGTCAAAGTCTTGCGGCGAACGAACTTGTGCTCGGCCCCGACGGAGATCAAGTTCTCATGCGCCGCGGCAAAACCATCGAGCGACTCGAAAAGCACTTTTTCCGGCGCGTTGATCAGCTTTTTCATTGCGTCTCCTCCTTATCCATTGGCGATGCGGCAAACGTGCTCGCCATCTGCGTCAGTGTTCGAGCGAAATCGGTGATCAAGTGCTCCATCTTGAGGTTGAGTTCGGCATCGTCGAGGTCCGGCAGCGTCACGCTGAACGTGCGGGTGCGATGCTGGCCCCCGGTCGGCAATTGGCGTCGTGGATGCGCCCGACGATAGAGATCGAGAAACGCCCCCCTTTCGGCCGCGGAGAAATGGCAAACGGAAAAGATCGTGTCCAGATGGTCGACCGGAATCGGCGTCGTATACGCGGGGTTCGTGATCTGGGAAACGAACGAACGATGTTTTCCCAGCGCCTGAGCCAAATGTTGGCGCGTGCCCGAAGGCCGATTGTCTAGGACGCCCGCCAGGACTCGCTTATATTCGGCTACCAGATCCTGTCGCGCAGGAGACTTCTCTTCTTGATTCATGATGGAGATTTGAAAGAGTGTTCGACAATGCGGCGAGTGCGACGGATGTCACGCGCTCAAATCAATCTTCGCGATCGCGGCCTTAACGCGTGCGACGCTCGCAATGCCGACCGAGACCGATCTCAATCCGCACGCAAGAAGCCGAGGCAGCATGTCCGGATCGGCCGCCGCGTCGCCGCACAGGCTCGTGCCGATGCCCGCGCTTTCTGCGTATCGGACCACACTCGCAATCAAGCGCAACACGGCTGGGTTCAGGGAATCGGCCAGGGCGCTCACCGCTTCGTTATCGCGCCCGGCGGCCGTCACGTATTGCGTAAGGTCATTCGAACCGATAGAGAAGAAGTCCGCCTTGAAAGCATCTGGCGCGATCGCCGCTGCCGGCACCTCGATCATCATGCCCAGGGGGGGCACTGTGGCTTCGACCCCTGCCTGCTTCAACGACTGCACTTCCTCGTGAAACAGAGACCGCACCGCTTCCATCTCGGCGGGCACTGTCACCATCGGCACCATGACTTTCAAATTGCCGTGCACGGCTGCGCGAGCGAGCGCGCGAAGCTGGACACGGAACGGCGCCGGACGTGCGAGCGACAAACGCACCCCACGTACACCGAGAAACGGATTGCGCTCGCCGTCGATGGTCAGACCTTCAATCGGCTTGTCTCCGCCCGCATCGAGCGTGCGGACAACGACGGGTCGCCCGGCCGCCCAATTCAGAATGCGGCAATACGCGCTGTACTGAGAATTTTCGGTTGGCTGAGCGCACTCGTCGGCAAAGAGCAATTCGGTGCGTACTAGACCCACCCCGTCGCAAACGTCGGGGTTCAGCTTATCGAGTTCCGCGAGGCCGGCGACATTGATCGATACAGCCACGGAAACGCCGTCTCGAGTGACAGCCGGCCGGTGCGCGGATCGCTCGATCGCCACGCGCTCGGCCGCGTCGCATTCCATGCGTCGGTGAAACTTCTGCCGGTCGGCATCGGTCGGCGCTACGATTACCTTTCCGTCCACGGCATCGACGAGAATGTCCTTCGCATCGACGGGAATGCTGCCCTGCAGACCGACGATCATCGGCACGCCTCTCGCCCGCGCCAACATGGCGACGTGACTCGTCGCGCTGCCCTCGGTCAGCACGATGGCGCTGCCGCGGGTCCAGTCGACGGAAAGGAAACGCGAAGGCGACAGATCCTTGCCCACGATCACCGCGCCGCTCGGCAACGCCTCCGGTGCGGTGACGCCGAACAAATAAGCTAGAACTTGATCGCGCAAGTCTTTGAGGTCGGAGGCGCGAGCCCGAAAGTAGTCGTTCTGCGAGCCCTCGTACGTCTCGATCTCATCGTCCATTGCACCGCGCCATGCTTCGTCGGCGGCAACACCCTGCCGAATCGCCGCGAAGATCGGTTCGCACAGTTCCTCGTCCTCGGCCAATGCGATCTGAAACCCAATGATCTCGGCGCCGTGCGGGTCGGCGCGTGCCGTCAACGACCGCAATCGACTCGTGACGGCCTCGATCGCCGCGCGCAAGTCCGCTAGTTCCTTATCGGAATCGGCGTGAGGCGTCCGGCTTCCCGACACCGCATCACTTGCCGCGAGCCTCATTTGCGGGCCGGCCGCCAATCCCGCGGATGCCGGCCGCCCGTGAATAACCAAGCTAGCCATGACTGTCTCCGTCCGCGCCGCGCGGATTACCTTCGCCGAAGTTTCGCTCGACCAACGCCACCATCGCCGCGATGGCGTCGCTAGCGCCCTCGCCCGTCGCCCGAAAATACAGCGACATACCCGTTTCGGCCTGAAAACTCATCACCTTCACCGGACTCTTTGCGTTGATCCAAGGACCATCGGGCGAAATCGCCAACTCGATATGCCCATGAAACGATTTGGCGAGCTGCGTGAGCTTGACGCTCGGCCTAGCGTGTAGCCCTGTTTCGTTGATCAAGCGAGCGCTCCCGATGGCAACCGCATGAGACATGTATCGTTCTCCCCTTTCTTTCACTGCCGATGCATCTCTTCGGCCATGCTCTTGACCTGTTCGATCACGGCGCCGCCGGACGCTTCCGCAGCGGCAATGATCGAACCTTCGACGAGCGGCGCATCGCAAAGAAGGACCTTGTTGCGCCGATCGGCTTCCAGCATTTCAATGGCCATCTCGCTATTCGTTTCGGCGCCCCCGAGATCGACGAGAATGACCACGCCGGCATCCGACCAGGCCCGATCGATCGCATTGATGATCGCCCCTACATCAGTGCCGAGCCCCCCATCCGCATTCCCGCCCGTGTAGGCCACAGGCACGGCATTGCCCACCATTTGATGCACCATGTCCGCAACGCCTTCGGCGATCTTCGCCGAGTGCGAGACGATGACTATTCCGACGTTCGACACAATTCAATCTCCAAGGAAATCGCATACCGCAGAAATAACCAGCGCGGACGAGCGCGCGCCCGGGTCCATGTGCCCGATCGATCGCTCACCGAGGAACGACGCTCGGCCACGCACGGCGAGCATGGGGATCGTGGCGTCGGCCGCCGACGCCGCCCTGCGTTTGACGCGTTCGAGGACATTCGCCGTGCCGGCGGAAAGCTCTTCCTGTACCGGCACGAGCACATCGAGCAACGTCTTCTGTCCGGGGGACGATTTGCCTCGCCGTTCGACGGCGGCGATCGCGGCATTGAAGGTAGCGCTGATATCGGCGAGGGTGGGATCGAGGGGCAGCTCTTTTCCGAGCGTCATGAAGAACGTGCCGTAGAGCGGCCCTGATGCGCCGCCGACGGTCATCACGAGCGTCTTGCCGATTTCAGTCAGCGCTTGTGGGAGCGGCTGTTGCGAGATGCCGTCGGCCAATTCCGCGACGCGCTCGAAACCGCGCTTCATGTTGAGCCCGTGATCGCCGTCGCCGATAGCCTGATCGAGCGCAGTCAACTCCTCGGCATGCGCGACCACGGTCTGCGCGACTACCCGAAGCAACGCCTTGAGTGTCTGTTGTTCCACTGCCCGTCTCCGTTGTTGATGCGCGCCAGGCGATTTGCCTACTCGTTGCCCCGTATCGGTGCTCTGTAGGCTTCGCTTCGCTAGGCTTCCGCGCATGTTTAGTGACGAACAAAATTCACTAAACTTTGATCGAAGTTTAGCAGGAGAGTTTAGTGGTGTTAGTAGGGGAAACCCGCTGGATCGGCGATCAACATTGATCGCACGGGGATGTGCGGGAGCCGACGATTCTATTTACTGAACAAAAGTTGAGTTCAGTGATAAGCCCCGCCTCGGCTGGAATTTGGGTTGCAGGGTGGCCTAGTACCCTCCTGTGCACCGATCAACGGCCTGACATGGGGGATAAGGCGGAGACGGCATGTGCCTCGCCTTACGTGGCATTCGCCGCCAGCTCCCCCAACCGCCTTACCGCGCCCTCCAGCTCACTCGTCCACCGATTGCCCGCGTTCAACCGCAGGCAATCGTCGAACACATCGCCTTCCCCGAACAAATGCCCCGGCGCGAAGCTGATGCCTTCCGCCCGAGCCAGTTCGAACAACTTGCGCGTGCTGGGCCGTCGCCCATCGATTTCGGCCAGCTTCGCCCACAGCACGAAGCCTCCGGCCGGGT
>Ga0310811_10000527_pt1 | contig 49185 bp, 44 predicted proteins | sample YCmetagenome_FD_207642 | JGI IMG/M metagenome (GOLD analysis project Ga0310811, IMG submission 207642) | Soil microbial communities from experimental microcosm in Duke University, North Carolina, United States - YC | ecosystem: Engineered > Artificial ecosystem > Soil microcosm > Unclassified ...
GTCGCCGTAGGCGGCGACGTACCACTGGTCGCGGACGATCGGGATGCTCGGTGCGGCCACTTCGGGACTCCTTCACTCGCGCCCACCACGGTGTGGGGCGTCATGGAGGAGGTTCGGCGAGGTCAGGGGGTGGCGACAAGGCCCGTTTTCACTGGGTGGAAACGCCGGGATCGGCGTCGCGGGCTCACGTGGCCGTGGCGGAGGCCGCGTGGTCCGTGCCGCCGAGGTAGCCGAGGGCGCGGGAGCTGCCTCGGGCGGCCATCCGGATCGCGGGGATCAGGGCGGCGGCGTTCGCGGTGGACGGAACGACCAGCGAGAGCGCGGCGACGACGTTGCCCGAGGCGTCGCGGATCGGTGCGGCCACCGATACCGCGTCGGCGGTGATCTGGCGGTCGCTCACGGCGGCGTCGGCACGACGGACCTCGGCGAGCTTGGCGCGCAGCTTGGCCGGGTCGGTGATCGTGCGGGACGTGAAGCGTCGGAGGGGCGCGGCGAAGACGCGTTCCTGGACGGCCGGGTCCGCGAAGGCGAGCAGGACCAAGCCCACGCCGGTGGCGTGCAGCGGCCAGCGCGAGCCGACGGTGGTGCGCACGACGACGGCGGAGCGGCCGGAGATCAGCTCGACGTAGAGGGTGTCGAGGCCGTCGCGTACGGCGAGCTGGACGTTCTCGTGCGTGGTCTCGTAGAGGTCTTCCATGAACGGCAGCGCGGCACGGCGCAGGCCCGAGCTGCGCGGGGCGAGCGTGGCGACCTCCCACAGGCGCAGTCCGATGCGGTAGGCGCCGGACTCGGCCTGCTCCAGCGCTCCCCACGCCGTGAGCTGGCCGATCAATCGGTGCGCGGTGGGGGCGGGCAGGTCCGCGCGCCGGGCCAGCGCGGTGAGCGTCAGCTCTCGATGGTCGGCGTCGAACGCGGCGAGCAGGGCGAGGAGGCGTTGCGCGACGCCGGGGCGGGAGGAGCCGGACCTGTCCCCGGAGGAGGCCGCGCCGGGGTTCTCGTCGGTCATGCGGTGGCGGGGATCAGGGGCCGTACGTCGAGGAGGCGTTCCGCGATCCTGGCGGCCTCGGCGCTCAGCCGGCGGTCCACGCGCACGAACAGCGCCTCGGCCTCGGCGGCGGGCCAGTCGGCGGGCAGGTGCTCGACCGGCAGGCGCGGGTCGTCGCGGATGACGCGCAGCCAGTCGGAGTTCATCACGAGCGTGACGGCGAGCGGGTCGGCGCCCTGGTCGAGCTCTGCCTCGATGTTCTTCCAGCGTTCGGCGAAGGCGTGGTAAGGCGCGGCGACGGCGTCGAGGTCCCAGGTCTCGCGGATCATCTGGTCGACGTCGGTGCCGGGGATGGTCGAGGCGTGGAAGGCCTTGACGTGAGATTCGAGGCCGAGGGCGCCGACGATCTCCTCGACGGTCGCGCGACCCGGGGCGACCCACAGGCCGTTGAACAGCGGCCCGAAGCCGGCCCAGGTCAGCTGGGAGCGCAGCTCGTGGCGCTGCTTCTGCCAGGACTCGGGCAGCGAGAAGCCGAGCAGGGTCCACACCCCGTCCCAGTCCCGGTTGACCGCGCCGAGCTTCCAGAGCCGGGCCTCGCCGTCGCGCAGGATCCGCTCGCTGCGCCCGGTGAGCCCGAAGTACATCGCACGGCCGTGACGCTGACGGACCAGCAGGCCGCGGTTGACCATCCGGGTGAGTGTGGAGCGCGCCGCGTGCTCGCCGACGCCGACCCGGGCGAAGACCTCGATGACGCTGGACGCGGACACCGCGGCCTCGCGCCCGAGCAGGTAGCGGCCCAGCAGGGTGAGCATCAGGGTCTGCGGACGGACGGCGCCGTCCTCCGAGGGAGTCTCCACGCCACCACCGTACCGGCTCCGCGCTGGTGACGCCTATTGCTCGGCGAAACGTTGACGGCAGAAGCGAAGTTGCCTAATGTTGCCCCGGGACGCGACGAGGCGAGAGAAGGCAGGGAACCGATGACCTCGGTGGATCTTTCCGGCAAGACGGCGGTGGTGACGGGCTCGGGCCGCGGGCTCGGCCTGGCCTACGCGAAGGCGCTGGCCTCGGCGGGCGCGGCGGTGGTCGTCAACGACGTGGACGCGGAGGCGGCCGAGTCGGCGGCGAAGTCGATCGCGGACGCCGGCGGGCGCGCGGTGGCCGTGGCGGCGCCGGTCGGCAGCTCGGAGACCGCGGACGCCCTCGTGGCCGCGGCGGTGGAGAGCTTCGGCGGGCTCGACATCATGCTCACCAACGCGGGCGTGCTGCGCGACAAGGTGCTGTGGAAGATGACGGACGAGGAGTTCGACACCGTCATCAACGTGCACCTGCGCGGCACCTTCACCTGCGTGCGCGCGGCCGCCGTGCGGATGCGCGAGCAGGGCGGCGGGGGCCGGATCATCGTCGCGGGCTCGCCGACCGGCCAGCGCGGCACGTTCGGCCAGACGAACTACGCGGCGGCCAAGGCCGGGATCGTCGGGATGATGCGCACCTGGGCGATGGAGCTGGCCCGCAACGAGATCACCGTCAACGCCCTGATCCCGGTGGCGGCCACGGCGATGACCAGGACGATCCCCTTCTTCGCCCCGCACGTCGAGGCGCTCGAGAAGGACGGCGTCCCGCTGCCGGACGCGCTGCGCAGGGGAGAGGGCTTCGGTACCGTGGAGGACGTCGCCGGGCTCGTCGTCTTCCTCGCCTCCGACGCCGCGGCACAGGTCAGCGGCCAGGCGATCGGGATCGGCGGAGACCGGCTCGCCCTGTGGTCGCACCCGCAGGAGCGGCTGGTGAGCTTCGCGGACGGCGGCTGGAGCGCCGAGGAGATCGCCGCCGCGTGGCCCTCCACGCTCGGCCGCTCCCCCGAGACCGTCGGCGTCCCCGCCCCGCAGCAGTGAGCGAGCGTACCGATGAACATCGATGAACTCGTCGCGATCGACGTCCACACGCACGCCGAGGTCTCGGCCTCCGGCGAGGGCTCGCTGTCGAAGGAGCTCGAGGAGGCGTCCTCGGAGTACTTCAAGGTCGAGCACGGGCACCGCAAGCCGACGCTGGACGAGATCGGCGCCTACTACCGGTCGCTGAAGATGGCCGCGGTCGTCTTCACCGTGGACGCCGAGTCCGCGACCGGCACCAAGGCCGTGCCGAACGAGGAGATAGCCGAGGCCGCGCAGCGCTGCCCCGACACGATCATCCCGTTCGCCTCGATCGACCCGGCCAAGGGCAGAGCGGGCGCGCGCCAGGTGCGCCGCCTGGTCGAGGAGTACGGCGTGCGCGGCTTCAAGTTCCACCCGAACGTGCAGGCGTTCTTCCCGAACGATCGGATGGCCTACCCGCTCTACGAGGCGATCGAGGAGGCCGGCGCGATCTCCGTCTTCCACACCGGGCAGACCGGCATCGGCGCCGGCGCGCCGGGCGGCGGCGGGATCCGGCTCAAGTATTCGAACCCGATGTTCGTGGACGACGTCGCCGTCGACTTCCCCGGCATGAAGATCATCCTGGCGCACCCGTCCTTCCCGTGGCAGGACGAGGCGCTGTCGGTGGCCACGCACAAGCCACAGGTCTACATCGACCTGAGCGGCTGGTCGCCGAAGTACTTCCCGCCGCAGCTCGTCCAGTACGCCAACAGCCTGCTGCAGGACAAGGTGCTGTTCGGCACGGACTACCCGCTGCTCACGCCCGAGCGCTGGCTGGCCGACTTCGACAAGCTGCCGATCAAGGACTCGGTCCGCCCGAAGATCCTCAAGGACAACGCCGCGAGGCTGCTCGGCCTCGCGTAGGCCGCCTCCCCCTTCCTGAGCACGATGCGCAAAGGAGCCATCGACCATGCGAAACCAGGGCATCGGCTCGTGGACCGCCCGCAGGGCGCGCAAGAGCCCGCACGCCCTCGCCGTGCTCCACCGCGACCGCCGGTTCAGCTACCTGGAGCTGCGCGAACGCTCGCTGCGCCTGGCCGCCCGGCTGCGCGCGGCGGGCCTGCAGCACGGCGAGGCGGTCGCCTACCTCGGGCCGAACCACCCCGCCTACCTCGAGACGCTGTTCGCCGCCGGACTGCTCGGCGCGGTCTTCGTGCCGCTGAACACGCGGCTCGCGGCGGCCGAGGTGGAGTACTGCCTCGCCGACAGCGGCGCCCGGATCCTGATCCACACCGCGCAGTACACGGAGATCGCCAAGAAGGCGGGCTCGGCCCAGGAGGACCTGCGGCCGATCGCCGTCGACGAGGAGTACGAGCGCACGCTCGCGCAGGGCCCGGCCGAGCCGATCGACGAGCCGGTGGCGCAGGCCGAGCCGTGCATGATCATGTACACGTCGGGGACGACCGGCCGGCCCAAGGGCGCGGTCCTGAGCCACGGAAACCTGACCTGGAACTCGCTCAACGTGATCGTCGACACGGACTTCCGCCACGACGAGGTCACGCTGGTCAGCGCGCCGCTGTTCCACACCGCGGCGCTCAACATGACCTGTCTGCCGACGCTCCTCAAGGGCGGCACCGTGATCCTCGAGGAGACGTTCGACGAGGCGCGGACGCTGAAGCAGATCTCGCATCTGGGCGTGACCACGCTGTTCGGCGTGCCGACGATGTACCAGCGGCTCGCGGACGCGCCCGGCTTCGACGAGACCGACCTGAGCGGCGTACGGAACCTGCTGTGCGGCGGCGCTCCGGTGCCGGAGCCGCTGCTGCGGCGCTACCTCGACCGCGGGCTCAGCTTCGTGCAGGGCTACGGCATGACCGAGGCGTCGCCCGGCACGCTGCTGCTCGACGCGGACCACGCGCTGAGCAAGGCGGGCACGGCCGGCGTGCCGCACTTCTTCACCGACGTGCGGCTGACGCGGCCCGACGGCAGCGTCGCGGACCTCGGCGAGCCGGGCGAGATCGAGGTCGAGGGGCCGAACGTGATGCTCGGCTACTGGGGCCGGCCGATCGAGACGCGCCGCGCGCTGAACGACGGCTGGCTGCACTCCGGCGACCTGGCGGCAATCGACGAGGACGGCTACGTGCGCATCGTCGACCGGATCAAGGACTTGATTATCTCGGGCGGCGAGAACATCTCCCCCGCGCAGGTCGAGTCCGTGCTCTACCAGCATCCGGCGGTCGCCGAGTGCGCGGTGATCGGCGTCCCGGACGAGCGCTGGGGCGAGGTCGGCCGGGCGGTCGTGGTGGTGCGCGGGCCCGCGGTCGGGGGAGACGAACTCGCCGCCGAGCTGCTGGCGTTCGCGGCCGAACGCCTCGCGAAGTACAAGGTGCCGAAGTCGGTGGTCTTCACCGAGGCGCTGCCGCGCACCGGTGCGGGCAAGGTCGTCAAGTCCGCACTGCGCGAAGCGAACGCCGGCGGCTGACCGAACTGAGACCTGAGACGTGGGAAATCGAGAGAAGAGAGATCTGAGATGACGAAGACCAGCGCCACCGGCCTCGACGAGCTGCGGGCCCTGGCCGGGGCCGACCTCGGCGCGACCGACTGGTTCGAGGTGACGCAGGACCGGGTGAACCTCTTCGCCGACGCCACCGACGATCACCAGTGGATCCACACCGACTCCGAGCGCGCGGCGTCCGGGCCTTTCGGCGGCACGATCGCGCACGGCTACCTCACGCTGTCCCTGCTCATCCCGCTGTTCGGCGAGCTCCTCGAGGTCGGCGGCGTGAAGATGAGCGTCAACTACGGCCTGGAGAAGGTGCGCTTCCCGGCGCCCGTGCGCGTGGGCTCGAAGATCCGCCTGCTCGGCACGGTGGACGGGGTCGAGGACGTGGCCGGCGACGGCGTGCAGATGGCGCTGACGTTCACTGTCGAGATCGAGGGCGGCGCGAAGCCCGCGTGCGTGGCGAAGGCGCTGTACCGCCACTACGCATAGGCGGGGCTGCCCCGGCCCGATGACGCACGGCTCGCTGTCAGTGGCGCGTGATAGGAATATGCCCACTGACAGCGGGCGAGTCCAAGGGTGGGAGCCGAAGCAGTGACGTTCGACAATCATCTGGTCAACATGGGTCCCCGCGCGCTGCCGAGCTGATCACCAGCTGCGGGGAGGGGGCACCGACAGGAAACGACGACGAGTCCGGCTGCTCTTCTCAGGCCCCGACCTCGGGCGGCAGCCGGTCGATCCAGCGGACGGTCGCGCGGGCCACGGTGATGCCGTACTCGAGCGTGGCGAGCACGTGCGGGTCCATGTCCTCGAGCTCGCCGAGCACCTGACGCAGTCCCAGGTAGTGCTTCAGCAGTTCCGCCTGCTGCGCTCGCTGCTCGCTCAGGACGCTGCGGAGCAGGCCAGGCTGGAGGTGCCGGCCGAGGGTGACGAACAGCAGCAGCGGCAGGCGGATCGTGCCCTCGCCGGGTCCGCGCGCGGCCCACTCGGCGAATGTGGCGCGGCCCGCGTCGGTGATCGTGTACGGCTTCGCGTCGCGGCGGCCGGTCACGCCGGGGGTGACGAGGCCGTGGTCGGCCATGTACGCCAGTTCGCGGTAAACCTGGCTCTTGGTGAGCGACCAGAAGGGTCCGATCGTCTGTTCCGCGCGGGCGACCAGGTCCCAGCCGGTCATCGGGCCGTCGTGCAGGAAGCCGAGGAGCGACGCCGCGGTCGCGTTGATATCCGCGCTCACGGCGTGGCGAACAGCGTGGTGAAGCGCAGGCCGAGCCAGGGGCGCCGGCCGGTGGAGAAAGCGCCGCCGCTGACGATCGCACGCGCCAGCGAGCTGCGGCCGAAGCCGACCAGCAGGGCGGCGCGCGGGTCGAGCGAGATCACGCAGTCCACCTTACGCTCGCCGGGCTCCAGCGCATCGGAGCATTCCGCTTTGCCGTCGGCGATCCGCATGAGGAAGCCGGCCGCTCCGCGCAGCCGCACCTCGTAGTCGGCTTCCAGGCCCTCGGCGCGGTTGGCGTCCAGTAGCAGCGGGAGCATCGCGCTCATCACGGTCGGGGTCGCGGCGGCGGCAGAGGCCTGCGACATACGCGCATCGCCGTGCACGGCGCGGGCCAGATCACGGCCGTGAACCAGCGACTCGGTCACGGCCAGGGACGCGAGCGTGCCGACGCTGCGAGTCCTGCCCTCGCCGTACCAGGGGGTGTCGACCTCCCGCGCGAGATCGTGCTGCCCGGCGAGCACCGCGAGCAGTGCAGCGGCGTTGACCGCGAGACCGTCGGCTGCTGCTTCCGGGCCGTCGACGGCGAGTTGCTCGACCGCGTACTCGTTGGCGGCGGCGACCGTGGCGGGAAGTCCGCGGGCGCCGTCCGCGACGGCGACCGCGGAGGCGACCGCGGCGATCAGCTCGGCGTCCTGATAGCCGCCGCGCATCGTCGCGCCGAAGGTCAGGTACACGGCCGTGAGGTGCGCCGCGAGCTGGCCGACGGTCCACTTCAGGCCGGGCACCGGTTCACGCAGGTCGCGGCTGCCGCGCACGAGGCCGACGATGCGCTCGCTCTCCTGCTCGAAGGCCTTGGAGACGGCCTGCTCATCGGGCGTCACGCTCCACATGGTCAGGAGTCTGCGGCGTCCCGCCCTCGACTGTCAAGACCGTCCATTGTGGAATGTCTGGCTGTCGAACGGCGTGCCTTGGTCCGCACCTGCAGTCCGCGCATGGACACGCCGGGGGGTCGGGCACCGCTGCCACGCCCGATCCGCGCCTTTGCCGCGCGCGAGCGCCCGGCGTGCGGTAGCCTCCCAGGTCAGCGACCATTCGCCACGCTCGTCAGCCGACCGAGGGAGACCGCCGTGCCTCGCTGCCACGCCAACGGGATCGAGATCGAGTACGACACGTTCGGTTCGCCCGCGGATCCGGCCCTCCTGCTGATCATGGGCCTGAGCATGCAGCTCACCGGCTGGGACCCTGAGCTGTGCGGGAAGATCGCGGACCGCGGCTTCCACGTCATCCGCTTCGACAACCGCGACGTGGGCCTGTCCACGCACATGGACGCGGCGCCGGTGCCGGACCTGGGCGCGGTGTTGAGCGGGGACGCGTCCGATGTGAGGTATCTGCTGGCCGACCTGGCCGACGACACGGCCGGCCTGCTCAGGGCCCTCGGGATCCGGGCCGCGCACGCGGTCGGCGCGTCGATGGGCGGGATGATCCTCCAGGAGATGCTGATCCGGCACCCCGGACTGCTGCTCTCGGCCTGCTCGATCATGTCCACCACCGGCGACCCCGCCGTCGGCCACCCCTCCCCCGACGCCGCCGCCGCGCTGATCGCCCCAGCCCCGAACACGCGCGAAGAGGTCATCGAGCGCGGCGTGGCGACGTGGCGCATCCTGCAGTCTCCCGCGTATCCGATGACCGAATCGGTGCTCCGCCAGATGGAGGCCGACTTCTACGACCGCTGCCACTACCCCGAGGGCAGCGCCCGCCAGCTGACCGCGATCCTCTGCTCGCCCGACCGGACCCGGAACCTGAAGGACGTCACCACGCCCACCCTCGTCGTCCACGGCGAGGCCGACCCGCTGATCAACGTCTCCGGCGGCAAGGCGACCGCGGCCGCCATCCCCGGCGCGATCCTGCGCACGTACCCCGGCATGGGCCACGACCTGCCGCGCGAGCTGTGGGACCCGATCATCGACGAGATCGTCGCGAACACGCAGCGGGCCTGACTAGCGGATGCCGCGGCAGTCCAGCAGGTAGATGCCGAAGCTGCTTCCGTCGATGTCGGAGGCGAAGCTCGACGCCCGGACGAAGCCGAGGGATTCGACCACCCGCCGCGCGCGAGCGTTGAAATCGGCGACCGTCACCCGGTAGGCGGGAGGGTCGAAGCGCTCGCGTCCGAAGGCGAGGCCCGTGGCGATCGCTCGGCGCCCCAGGCCCCGGCCGGTCAGGTCCGGGCGCAGGCCGCCGCCGGTGTCCAGCGCCGCGTCGTCGTACGCGCCGCCGGGGACCCGCCCGTCCGGGCCGAAGGAGCGGTAGCCGATGAGCTCGGCGCCCTCGTCCGCCAGCGCGAAGAAGCCGTTGGCCGGGTCGAGGAAGTACGCGGGATCGGCTCCGTCGAGGTCGTAGCACCGGTACGGCTCGGGATAGCGCCAGGTGACGATGTCGGCGGCATGCCGCTCGGTCAGCTCCGTGATCCGCACGCGGCTCAGCCAACCGTCCGGAGAAGGCCGACGTCAACGGGATTTCGGCGGGCGCGGGCTCGGCAGACGCCGGAGACACCGCGGAGAAGCGGGCGCCCTGCCGCTCCGGGGAACGACAGGGCCGTGCTTTTATCCCCGCGACGGCGGGGCGGTGGTGCGTACCTCAGTCTAGAGGTTCGACCAGTACCAGACCACAGCCGAGCGAGCGGGAACGGCCGAGGCCGGATTGGAGCACGTCGGCGAAGGCGGCCGGGTCGGTGACGGTCAGCTCGCCGGTGATCTCCGAGCGGGTCAGCCGCTGCCGGGGGCGCTCGCGCATCTCCTGGACCGCGGGCAGCACCCTGACCTCGAGGTGCTCGGTCCGCGCGTCGGCGCCGATGCGGCGCACCCGGCGGCCGTCGGCGGAGAACGGCGGCCCGCCCTCCGGCTGCAGCCGGTCCAGGAACCAGGCGAGCACGTCCTTCGGGTCCGTCAGGTCCCTCCTGCGGCGCTTCGGCCCGGAGTCCCGGGTGGGGTGCACGATCGTCCGGAAGGCGTACCTGCGCCCCGTCGCGATCTGCCGCTCCACCTTCAGCGTGCGCGGCCGGGTGCGCAGCGCGGCGCGCGCCAGCCGGTCCCAGTCCGGCTGCACGCGGGACTGGGTGACGATCGTGAGCAGGTCCTCCCCGAGGTCGGCACGCGCGGCATGCAGCACCCGCAGCTGGGCCCGGGGATTCGGTTCCCCCTCGGCGACCCAGCCGTAGAAGCCGCTCATCACCATCTTGTGCAGGAACTGCGGGTCGAGCATCGCGCGCTGCGCGGTGACGTGGCCGAGATCCAGCTCCAGCACACTCTGGCAGGCCACGAACGTGACCGCCCGCACGTCCCGCTCCTCTCCCTCGCTCGCCGTAGACCTCAATCAACAATCCCCTCGTGCTTGTCCCTGAGGCGCGACTTCTCGTGTACGTCAACCAGAGTAGTCCTCCGGCCGTCTCGCACGGGAAGATCGCAGCCGGTAGCGTCGGAGCCATGAGTCTCGCCGCCGACTCCCTCGGCCCGCCCGAAGCGCGCGTCGTCACCGCGGCCGATCCGGCCGAGTTCGCCTACACCGTCTTCCACGACCGCCATCCCCGCCTGTTCGCGCAGGTGCGCGACGCGCTGCCGTACGGACCCGCTCAGCTGGGCGCGCTGCACCGCCTCGAGGAGGAGACGCTGACCGGCACGCTGCAGCCGCTCGACCCCGGCGCCGAGCTCGCTGCCGCCGGGGACTACGCGGAGTGGACCGAGTGGGGCGCGCCCTACTTCGGCAGTGGGCTGCGTTGGACGGACGTGCCGTTCCTCTGGTCCGAGAGCTATTTCTATCGCAGACTTCTGTCGGCTACGGGGTATTTTGCCGGTCCTTGGCACGGCGTGGACCCCTTCGGTCCGATGAAGGCGGACGGCCTGGCCGGGGCGGCGGTGGATCGGGAGCTCGCGGCGTACGGGGCGCTCGACGGGATGTCGGCCGCGGAGCGGGATTCGGCGGTGCTGCACGCCTGCGTCGCGGGCAACCAGGCCGACCTCGGCTTCCAGTTGATCGCGGGCGCGCCGGTCGGCGTGTCGCTGATCGTGGACGACAGCGCCGCCGTCTGGGCGCATCTGAACGAGCGTGAGCCCGGACGAGTGAACCTCGTCGCGGACAACGCGGCCGAGGAGCTGCTGCCCGACCTCTTTCTGATCGAGCATCTGATCACGACCGGACGCGCGACGCACGCGACGGTCTACCTCAAGCCGCGCCCCTACTACGTGTCGGACGCGATGACGCAGGACGCCGTCGCCCTGCTGCGCCGCCTCGCGGCCGCGCCCGGCCTCGCCGGTGACGCGGGACGTCGCCTGTGGGGGTACTGCAAAGACGGACGCGTGCAGTTCGAAGCGCCGGCGTTCTTCTGCTCGCCGCTCAGCTTCCACTCCTTTCCGGCCGACATCGTCGCCGCGATCGGCTCGGCGGCGCTGACGGTTTTCAAGGGCGACCTGAACTACCGGCGGCTGGTCGGCGACCGGTTCTGGCCGGTGACGACCTCGTTCGCCGACCTGACCGCATATCTGCCCGGTCCGGTCGCCGCGCTGCGCACGTGCAAGTCCGAGGTCGCCGTCGGGCTGACCGAGGCCGCGGCGGCCGCGCTGGACGCCGGATCGCCCGACTGGCGGTTCGCGGGGAGGCACGCGGTGATCCAGTTCACCGGAATGCGCCGCTGACCTGACGCGGCCCGGGCAGTAGCATCGAAGGATGCTTCGAGCCCTGATTCTCGGCGGAACCGGAATGATCGGCGGGGCGACGGCGCGGCGGCTGGCCGCGGCGGGCTGGCGGGTGGACGTGGCCGGCCGCGATCCCGGGCGGCTGCCGCCGGATCTGGCGGCCGCAGGTGTGCGATTCCACCAGGCAGATCGCGCGGACGCCGCGCGGCTGGGCGAGGTGCTGGGCGACGGCGCCGACCTGCTCGTGGACTGCGTCTGCTACACCGCCGCCGACGCGCGCCTGCTGCTGCCGCTCGCCGCGCGCGCCTCGTCCACCGCCCTGATCTCCAGCAAGGCCGTGTACGTCGACGCCGCCGGCAACCACGCGAACTCTGACGCGGCACCCGATTACGGCGGTCCGATCACCGAGTCGCAGGCGACGCTCCCGCCGGGCGACATGAACCACCGCAGCCCCGAGGGCTACGGCCCGAACAAGGTCGCCGCCGAGCTCGTCGCCCTGGACAGCGGCCTGCCGATCAGCATCCTGCGTCCCGCGCGGGTGCACGGCGTGGGCGCGCGGCGGCCGCGCGAGTGGGTGTTCGTCAAGCGCGTGCTGGACCGGCGCCCGGCCGTGCTGCTGGGCGCGCGGGGTGCCGGGGTCGTGCAGCCGACGGCCGCGGCCAACGTCGCCGCGCTCATCGAGACCGTCGCGCACCAGCCCGGGGCACGCATCCTGAACAGCGCGGATCCGGACGCGCCGAGCGCGCGCGAGATCGCCAAGACGATCGCGCGGCAGCTCGGGCACTCCTGGAACGAGGTGCTGCTCGACGAGACGGCCGGGCCGGGCCTCGGCCGCACGCCGTGGGACGGCCCGCATCCCGTCATCCTCGACACCACCGCGTCCCTGGAGCTGGGATACAAGCCGGTCGGCGACTACGCGGGCACGGTGGCCGACGAGGTCGACTGGCTGTTCGACGTCCACCGGTCGGGCGACCCGCTCGGCATGCTGCCGTCGCCGCAGGATGCGTACTTCGCGAGGTTCTTCGACTACGCCGCGGAAGACGCCTACCTCGCGGCGCGCCGACGGTCGGCGCCGCGGTGAACGTCAGCGGCGCCTGGCCTCGAGGAACGCGCCGATGCCGCGCGGGGAGAGCAGGTGGCGCGAGGCCAGCCGCGCCGAGCCGAGCACGCCCGCCTGCTCGCCCAGCATCGAGTTCTCGATCTTGAGGGTTCGCGTGGCGAGCGGCAGGGCCCTGCGGTAGATGACGCCGCGGATGTCGGCGAGCAGGTCCTCGTGCAATTGGGCGAGGATCCCGCCGACGACGATCGTGTCCGGGTTGTGGAAGGACACGAGCCCAGCCAGCACCTCGCCGATCGCGCGCCCGGCCAGCCGCACCTGGCGGCGTGCGACCGGGTGGCCTTCGGAGACGAGGCGCACCACGTCGCTCGCCCGCTGCGCGTCGAGGCCCTCGGCCCGCAGCGCCGCCGCGAGCGCCGAGCCGGACGCGACGGCCTCGACGCAGCCGACGTTGCCGCAGTGGCAGAGCACGTCGTCGTGCCCGGGCAGCCCGATGTGCCCGATGTCCCCGGCCGCGCCGGACGCGCCGCGGTGGAGCACGCCGCCGGCGACGATGCCGCAGCCGATGCCCGTGCCGACCTTCACGAAGAGCAGGTGCTCCGATTCGCGGCGGTGCACGTACTCGCCGAACGCCATCATGTTGACATCATTGTCGACGACCACCGGCACCGGGTAGCGGCCCTCGAAGAACGCGGGCACCCGGTAGCCGTCCCAGCCCTGCATGATCGGCGGGCGCACGACCGTGCCGCTCTCCGCCTCGACCGGCCCGGGCACCCCGACGCCGATCGCGCGCAGGCTCTCCGGGGCCCGGCGGTTCGCCTCGCAGAGCTTTGCGATCTGCTCGGCCACCCCGCCGAGGATCCGCTCCGGCCCGGCGTTGATGTCGATCTCGCGCGCCTCGTCCGCGAGCACCCGGCCGCCGAGCGTGGTCAGCGCGATCCGGCTGTGCGTGGCGCCGAGGTCCACGCCGAGCACCAGCGCCTCGTCGGAGGCGAGGTCGAGCGAGTACGGCGGCCGGCCGCGGTCGGTGGCCAGCGGCTCGGACTCGACGAGCAGGCCGCGCTCGATCAGCAGGTCCACCCGCTGCGCGACCGCCGAGCGGGACAGCCCGGTCGCCGCGATCAGGGCGCTGCGGGTGGTGGCGACCCCGTCGGCGACGAGGCAGGCCAGTTCGCTGAGGCCGGCCAGCCGGCGCTCCTCGGCGGAATTTGCGATCTTCGACGGCACGCGGGCCCCTGTTCGTCTGCCGAGTTCTTTATGACAGAAGTAAGCGTAATCATAACTCTTGTCACGCGTAAAGGGGCCGCATACCGTCGTTGCCGAACGTAAACCGAGCCGCGTCCGGCGGTTCTCGGAAACGTTGACGGAACCCGAGGGAGGAACTGCATGCAGCCGCTGCGCATCGCGATCGCGGGCACCGGCATGATCGGCGCAGTGCACGCGGACGCCGCGCGACGGGCCGGGGCGCGCGTGGTCGGAGTCTCGGCGTCCAGCGCGCAGCGCGCCAAGTCCGCCGCGACCCGGCTCGGCGCGGAGCGCTCGTTCGACTCCTCGGAGGAGCTGATCGCGGCGGACGACGTCGACGTGGTGCACATCTGCACGCCCAACGACCTGCACGGGCCGCTGGTCCGGCTCGCGCTGGCGGCCGGCAAGCACGTGGTCTGCGAGAAGCCGCTGTCCGTGGACGCCGCCGACGCCGACGCGCTCGTCGAACTCGCCGAAGGCAGCGGCCTGATCAACGCCGTGCCGTTCGTCTACCGCTATCACGCGATGGCCGCCGAGGCGCGCCACCGGGTGCGCAGCGGCGCGATCGGCCCGGTGCGCCTGCTGCACGGCCACTACCTGCAGGACTGGCTCATGCGGCCCACGGACGACAACTGGCGCGTCGACGCCGTCGCCGGAGGTGCCTCGCGCGCCTTCGCCGACATCGGCTCGCACTGGTGCGACCTGGTCGAGTGGGTCACCGGCCACCGCATCAGCGAACTGGCGGCCGTGACCCAGACCGTGTACCCGGAGCGTGCGCAGAACGGGGCGGTGGCGACCGAGGACGTCGTGCACGTCGTGTTCCGCACCGACCTCGGCGCGACCGGCAGCGTGGTCGTCTCGCAGGTCTCGCCGGGCCGCAAGAACCGGCTGTGGTTCGAGGTGGACGGCGCCGAGCACAGCGTCTCGTTCGACCAGGAGGCCCCCGAGACGCTGATGTTCGGCGGCCGGGAGCACACGGAGAGCGTGATCCGCGACCCCGGAACGCTCTCCGCCGAGGCCGCGCGCCTGAGCCCGGTCCCGGCCGGCCACCCGCTCGGCTACCGCGACTGCTTCGCCGCCTTCGTCTCCGACGTCTACGACGCCGTCCGCGCCGGCTCCGCTGCCGGCACGGACCCGCTGTACCCGACCTTCGCGGACGCCGCCCGCACGGCCCGGATCACCGACGCCGTGCTGCGCTCCGCCCACTCCCGCAACTGGATCGAGGTCTGACAGTGAAACTAGGCTTCCTCACCGCCTGCCTGCCCGAACTCTCGCTGCCCGATATCGCCGCATGGGCCTCCGACGCCGGATACGAAGCGCTGGAGGTGGCCGTGTGGCCGTCCACCGGCAGCCGGGACTTCGAGGCCAGCCACATCGACGTCGCGCAGTTCGGCGCCGGCGAGGCCGAGCAGGTCGGCGAGCTGTTCGAGAAGCACGGCCTGACGCTCTCGTCGCTCGCGTACTACGAGAACAACCTGCACCCCGACGAGGCCCGGCGCGCCGAGATCGCCGCGCACGTCAAGCGCGCCGTCGACGCCGCTGCGCTGCTCGGCGTCGAGACGGTCGGCACGTTCATCGGCCGTCACCCGGGCCTGTCGGTCAAGGAGAACGTCGAGCTCGCCGAGAGCGTGCTGCCGCCGCTGGTGGAGTACGCGGGAGAGCGCGACGTGAAGATCATCATCGAGAACTGCGTCATGGAGGGCTGGCACCCGGACGGCTATCCGGGCAACATCGCCTACTCCCCCGAGCTGTGGGAGTGGATGTTCTCGCTCGGGCTGTACCTCAACTACGACCCCTCACACCTGCTCTGGCTCGGCATCGACCCGGTGACCGCGCTCAAGCCGTACGTGGACCGGATCCCGCACGCGCAGGCCAAGGACGCCCAGCTCGACCCGGCTGCGCGCGACCGCTACGGGTTCTTCGGCAAGACGATCACCCGCGAGCACCCCTGGGACGAGGGCTGGTGGCGCTACCGGGTGCCGGGCCGCGGCCAGGTGGACTGGAGCGGCGTGGTCGACGCGCTGTACGAGGGCGGATTCACCGGCGTCCTCTCGGTGGAGCACGAGGACCCGGTGTGGAGCGGCACCGAGGCCAAGGTGAAGCAGGGCCTGGAGATCGCGCACCGCACGCTGCGGCCGCTGATCACGGGCTGAACGCCGACCGACCATCGTCAAGGAGGAGAAAGCATGTCCCACCCACTGAGCGTGCAGCTCTACACCGTCCGCGCCGAGATCGCCGAGGACCGCGACGGGGTGCTGCGCCGGCTCGCGGAGCTCGGCTTCGGCGCCGTCGAGCCCTTCCGGCCGACCGAGGACCCGACCGGCTTCCGCAAGGTCGCCGACGACCTCGGCCTCGTCGTCTCCAGCGCGCACGCGATGAGCCTGCTCGACCCCGAGCCCGGCCCGACGTTCGAGGCGATCGCCACCCTGGGCACCGACCTGGCGATCGTGCCCGCCGGCATCGCGCAGGAGGACTTCTCCACCCGCGAGGGCCTGGAGCGCGCGGCCGACCTGCTCAACGCGCTGGCCGCGAAGGCCACCGCGCACGGCCTGCGCCTGGGCTACCACAACCACTGGTGGGAGTTCGAGCCCGTACTCGACGGCAAGCACGGCCTCGAGGTGCTCGCCGAACTGCTCGCGCCCGAGGTGTTCCTGGAGATCGACACGTACTGGGCGGCCGTCGGCGGCGCGGACGTGCCGAAGGTGCTGGGCAGCCTCGGCTCGCGGGTCGAGTGCCTGCACGTGAAGGACGGCCCGCTCAAGAAGGGCGAGCCCAACGTCGCCGTCGGCACCGGCGCCATGCCGGTGGCCGAGGTGCTGGCCGCCGCGCCCGCGAACGCCTGGCGCATCATCGAGTTCGACGAGTGCGCCACGGACCTGTTCGCCGCCGTCGGGGAGAGCCGCGCGTTCGTCGACGCACTGGAAGGGAACGGGAATTGAGCACGGGGCCGGTCGGCGTCGCCATCATCGGCGCCGGCAACATCAGCGGGCAGTACCTCGGTAACCTGACGGAGTTTCCGGACGTGCGGGTGCTCGCGCTCGCCGACATCGACGAGGCGCGCGCCGCGCAGGTCGCCGGCGAGTACGGGATCGAGGTCTCGGGATCGCCGGAGGACGCCTTCGCGATCCCCGAGGTGGAGATCGTCGTCAACCTCACGATCCCGGCGGCGCACGCCGACGTGGCCCTGGCCGCGCTGCGCGCCGGCAAGCACGTGTACGGGGAGAAGCCGCTCGCGCTGGACGTGACCGGCGGCCGCGCGGTGCTGGCCGAGGCGGCGGAGCGGGGCCTGAAGGTGGGCAACGCACCGGACACGTTCCTCGGCGCGGGCATCCAGTCGGCACTGCGCGCGGTCGCCGCGGGGGTGATCGGCGAGCCGGTCGCCGCGACGTCGGCGCTGGAGAGCATGGGCCCGGAGGGCTGGCACCCGAACCCCGCGTTCTTCTACGTGGACGGCGCGGGCCCGCTGTTCGACATGGGCCCGTACTACCTGACCGCCCTCGTCGCCGCGCTCGGCCCGGTCTCCTCGGTCGCCGCCACCGGCCGCAAGTCGCGGACCACCCGCGTCGTCGGCTCGGGCCCGAACGCGGGCGCGACCTTCCCGGTCGAGGTCCCGACGCACGTCTCGGCGCTGCTGGAGTTCGCCGAGGGCTACGGCGCCTCGTCCACCTTCAGCTTCGACTCGCCCGCCTTCAAGCGCGTCCTCGAGATCGGCGGCACCGAGGCGACCCTCGCGCTGCCGGACCCGAACACCTTCGGCGGTCCGCTGCTGGTCCAGAAGCCGGGCGAGCAGGAGTGGAGCGAGCTTCCGATCGAGGGCACCGAGGCCGGCCGCGGCATCGGCGTCGTCGACATGGCGCGCGCCCTGCGCTCCGGAACCCGGCACCGGGCGTCCGGCGAGCTCGGCATGCACGTGCTCGACGTGATGGCGGCGATCTCGAACTCGGTGGCCGACGGCGCCTTCCAGAAGGTGGCCGCCGACCTCCGCAAGCCGGAACCGCTGCCGGTCGCGTGGGACCCGCGCGAGGCAACGCTCTGAGCTGATTCCCGAGTCAGGGGGGTGGCGGGCTCCCCATCCGTTCGCCGGTTGGGGAGCCCGCTACGATGTGTTGGGGATCTCGCGGTTCCGCGCGGCTGCGTTCGGCGCGGCGGTGCGCGGATCGTGCGGGTCTTTCGGGACACGGCGAGGAAGGCGGGCCTGAGGCGATGCCGGGAACCCTGTTCGCGGTCAGCGACGTGCACGTGGCCTACGCGGAGAACCGCGAGCACGTCGAGTCGCTGCGGCCCGAGTCGGCCGAGGACTGGCTGATCGTCGCCGGCGACGTCGCCGAACGCTTCACGGACGTGGCCCGCGCCCTGCACTCGCTGCGCTCCCGCTTCGAGAAGGTCATCTGGGTCCCGGGCAACCACGAGCTCTGGACGCCGAAGACCGACCCCGTCCAGTCGCGCGGCGTCGAGCGCTACAACCAGCTCGTCGAGCTGTGCCGCAGGCTGGACGTGCTCACGCCCGAGGACCCGTACGCCGTCTGGGACGGCGAGGGCGGCCCGGTGGTCATCGCGCCGCTGTTCCTCCTGTACGACTACTCCTTCCACCCGCCGGGCACCAGGACGAAGGAGGCCGGCCTCGCCTACGCGCACGAGACCGGCGTCGTCTGCGCGGACGAGGCCCTGCTGCACCCGGACCCGTACGCCACCCGCGAGGAGTGGTGCGCCGCGCGGATCGAGGAGACCGAGCGCCGCCTGGCCGAGCGCCCGGAAGGCCTGCCGACCGTACTCGTCAACCACTTCCCGCTCACCCGCGAGCCCACCAGGAAGCTGCGTTACCCGGAGTTCGCCCAGTGGTGCGGAACGACCCGCACCGCAGACTGGCACCTGCGCTACGACGCGAAGGCCGTCGTCTACGGCCACCTGCACATTCCGCGCACGACGTGGGAGGACGGCGTCCGCTTCGAAGAGGTCTCCCTCGGCTACCCGAGGGAATGGCAGCCTCGCGGCGGCCCGAGCGGGCTACGCAGGATCCTGCCGGGATAGCCGCCCGGCGCGCCTCGGCCCGCCCGTGGCCGGGTTCGGCGCGGGCGCCGTTAGGCCTGCCGACGTGCTCGTCCGGACGGCGACCGCCTATGCCCCCTGATAGTCGTTCTCGATCTTCGCTGCGACCGGGTCCTGGTTCTCCAGCGCCGGGCCGTCGCTCGGGCCGTAGACCATGTGCACCGTGCCGCTCTTGAACGCGGTGCAGGACAGCAGTGTCAGCGGGATCGGCGTGTCGGCGTCCTCGAACAGGCGGATGCCCTTGCGGACCGCGACCGGGTGCACGTAGAGGTGCAGCTCGTCGAGCAGCTTCGCGGCCAGCAGTTGGCGGACGACCGAGACCGAGCCGCTGAGGCCGACCACGCCCTCGCCCGGCTCGGCCTTGAGCGCGCGCACGCCCTCGACGAGGTCGCCCTGCAGCTGCTCCGAGTTGCGCCAGGTGAACTCCAGCGGCGAGTGCGAGACGACGATCTTGCGCGCGTCACCGATCGCCTTGGCCATCTGCGCGTCCTCCTGGCCCGCCACCTCACGGGCCGGCCACGCTCCGGCGAAGCTGTCGTAGGTGACCCGGCCGAACAGGATCGTGTCGGCGGAGCCGAGCTGCTCGCCGACCGCCGCGCCGAGCTCTTCGCAGAAGTAGGGGAAATGCCAGGTCTGCGGTTCGCCGACGACGCCGTCGACCGATGTGAACAGTCCCGCGGTGATCTTCCTCATGGCCGGTGCGTCCTTCCGATTGACCGACAACTTTTCTTTTCGGCCCTCCGACTATAGCTCGCCGTCGGCGTCCGCGGTAGCGCCCGCGCCGTCGACATACCAGATCCGGTGCGCCTCGGCCGGGTACGGCGGCTGATAGCGGTGGAGTTGGCCGGTCAGGACGTGGTCCGACACGGGGTTCCGGCGGGCGGCGTTGCGGGCACGCAGGACGGCCCGGTCGATGAGGAAGACGGCCTGGGTGACGTGCGCGTCCGCGGCGCGGGCGGCGCGCAGCACGCGGTTGCGCTGCGGACGGTTGAGCCCGGTCGCGTCCCAGACGACGCGCGCTCCGGCGCCGGCGCCGCGGAGCGCGGATTCGAGTTCCGCGAGCGCGGCGGTCAGGATCTCGGGATTCGACCGCTGGTCGGCGCGCGAGCCTCGCTCCTCGCGTATGCCGTCCATGCTGACGACGCACGCGACTTCGCCGGCCAGCCCGGCGGTGAAGCGGCTCTTCCCGCTACCGGACGGACCGACCGTCTGGATGAGCTGTGGAAAGTCGCCGCCGCGCCACTTCCACGTCGCCGCGACGGCCTCCTCGACGCCTGCGAGCCTGCCGTCGGCCCATGCGGCGCGCGCCTGGGCCCAGCATCGGTCGGCGGCGTCGCGCGGCAGGTCGGCCAGCTCGGTCCGCAGGCCGTCGCGAAGAGGCTGCCACGGTTCGGGGACCAGCAGGCCGGAGTCCTCGGCGTACAGCGCCGACCATTGCACCTGCTCGCGGGCGGCGCCGTCCTCCGGGTTCGCGGAGAGCACGGCTTCGGCGACGGCGTGCAGCGCGACGAGATCGGCGGCGAGGGACATCCGTGCCAGGCCGCTGCGACGCTGCTCGTCGGGGAACGGCGTGTGCAGGCGGTCGACGAGGCCCACGAGGTCGGCCACGCGCCTGGCGAGCGGCATGCCGAGCGGGCCGGCGGCCAGGCGTGCGGCGATGGAGCCGCGGTCCTCGCGGTGCAGCGCGGCGGCGATCGCGGCGATGAGGCGGACATCGCCAAGGCGGTGTGTCGCATCGACGCGGCCGAGCGTCTCCTCGATGACCGGATCGTGCCGGTCACGGACGCCGCCATCGAGGTTCAGCGCAGCCAGAAGGGTAGATGTGTCAACAGACGCCGCCGACCTTAGCGCCCAGAACGTGCTACTACGACCGAGTCCGTTCGGCACGATCTCGGCGTGCATCCAGTGCGTGTCGGTCTGCACGTGGTTCGGCCGGACCCACTTGGCGACGCGTGCCGTGAACTCCGCACGGTCGAAGCCCGCGACCGTTCTGACGACGTAGCCCTCCTGCCTGGCCAGGTCGAGCCGCAGGGTCCTGACGGCCTCCTCGTCGAACGTGCCACGCCAGAGCACCGGCGGCGTCGGAATGCCGAGTCCGCGCAGGAACCGCACCGTGGCGTCCCAGTCGAGGCAGCGGTCGGCGTCGTCCCAGACGGAGAAGCCGTAGAACCACGAGTCGAGGTCGTCGTACGCGATCGAGTGCCTGGCGTGCATGTTCTCGCCGCACACGCGCCAGCCGTCGGGGATCTGCGACCCGACCCTGCCCTGCAGCGCCTTGACCCACGCGCGCGAGGGGTGGTGCGCGGAGTCGAGGGAGCGGGCGTGCAGGCCGTCGTTGTAGAGCGTGGTGTTCTCGCCGTCGAGCTTCTCGGTGACGACGACCTCCCGCCCGGCCAACCCGCGCAGATCGCCCGCGCGGATGTCGTCGGAGGCGGCGCCTGGGGACCACGGCAGATGCGCCGTGCGCGGGTAGTGGACACGCATGCGCCCAGACGTTACTGATTGATCTGGATCAGGGCGACGCGATTTCCGTCCGGGTCCGTGCAGGTCGCCCGCCTGCCGGCCGTGCCGACGTGCTCGATCGCCGCGGCGAGCACACCGCGCCCCGCTGCCTCGGCCACCGCCGCGTCCAGGTCGCGCACGGCGACCGAGACGACCGAGTTGCCCGCGTGCTCCGGGTCGAGGACGACGTAGATGAACGCGCTCTGCGCGCACTGCCACATCACCTCGGTGTCGTTGACCGGGATGTCCGGCCCGCGGCCCATGAGGCGGGTGTACCAGTCGACGGCCCCGGCGAGGTTGGTGACCGGCATGCCGGAGAACACCATGTCGAATTCCATGTCGGGCAGTCTTCCACGCAGGTCGCCTCATCCGACATAACCGCGCGTAAGGGATTGAGGACTATTGCGAGGATCCTCAGTGGTTCTCGGTCTGCCGGCGCCCGTGCCCGCCGCGCGTGGCAGGCGGCTGTGAAACCCGGCACCCCTCACCACGCACCCGGCGACCGACGGGACGAGACGGGGACCCGCGGCGGCCGACCGGCGCGTCCTCGCGAATCACCGAATCGAAGAGGAACGGCTGCGCCGTGTCCTGAGTTCGGCTACTCTGCGCCTGACGACCAGCCAGAAAACGCCGCCAAGCTGCAAGGACGCAGATGACCTTCGCGAGCCCGTTCCCGCCGGTGTCCATCCCGGACGTCTCGCTCTACGACTACCTGTTCGCGAACCTCGATCCGGCGGCCGACCTGGACCGCACGGCGTTCCTCGATGTGCCGACCGGGAATGCGGTCACGTACCGAGAGCTGCGCGACGACGTGGTCGCGACCGCCGGGGCCCTGAGCGCGATCGGAGTCGCCCCGGGCGAGGTCGTCGCCTTGCACGCGCCGAACGGCCCGGACTACGGCGTCGCGTTCCACGGCGTCCTGCGCGCCGGTGCCGCCGTGACGACGACGCCGGTGCTGGCCACGCCGGAGGACATCGCCGAGCAGGTCAAGGCGAGCCACGCGGTCGCGATGCTCGCCGACCCGGCCGTCGCCGCGAACGCGCTGGCCGGCGCCGAGGCGGCCGGACTGCCCGCCGACCGCGTCATCCTGCTGCGGGAGACCGGAGACTCCGCGCACGCCGGCCGCCCCGTGCTCAGAACGCTCATCGGCTCGGCTCCGCAGCCGCCCGAGGTCCAACTCGACCCGGCGGCGCAGCTCGCCGCGCTCCCCTACTCGTCCGGGACGACCGGACGGCCCAAGGGCGTGCGCCTGAGCCACCGCAACCTCGTCGCGAACATCGCGCAGATCGAGGACCGGATCGGCGTGCGCCGCGACGACGTCGTGATCGCCGTGCTGCCGTTCTTCCACATCTACGGCATGACCGTGCTGCTGAACTACGCGCTGCGCCGCCGGGCCACGCTGGTCACGATGCCGCGCTTCGACCTCGCCGAATTCCTCGGCTCGATCGCCCGGCACCGGGTGACCTTCGCGTTCATCGCCCCGCCGATCGCCGTCGCCCTGGCCAAGCACCCGGCGCTCGAGGACTACGACCTGAGCAGCCTGCGTGTGCTGTTCTGCGGCGCGGCACCGCTGGACGGCGACCTCGGCCGCGAGCTGGCCGACCGGCTCGGGGTGGCGGTGCTGCAGGGCTACGGCATGAGCGAGCTGAGTCCGGTCTCGCACTTCACGCCGGAGGCCATGGCAGGCGAGGTGTCCTGCGAGAGCGTCGGTTTCGCCGTCCCGAATTCGGAGAACAGGCTGCTCGACCCGGCCACCGGCGAGGAGATCCCGAAGCCCGAGTCGGGGGTGAGCGCGCGCGGCGAGCTGTGCATCAAGGGCCCGAACGTGATGCTCGGCTACCTCGACGACGCCGACGCGACCGACGCGATGATCGACGCCGACGGCTTCCTGCACACCGGCGACGTGGCGACGGTGGACGCGAGCGGCTGCGTCACCATCGTCGACCGCATCAAGGAGCTGATCAAGTACAAGGGCTACCAGGTCGCACCCGCCGAGCTCGAGGCCCTGCTGCTCACCCACCGCTCGATCGCCGACGCCGCCGTCATCGGTGTCCACGACGCCGAAGGCGAGGAGGTCCCCAAGGCCTTCGTCGTCCGGCGCGGCGCCGACGCCCTGACCGAGCAGCAGGTGATGGACTACGTCGCCGAGCACGTCGCGCCCTACAAGAAGGTGCGCGTCGTCGAGTTCATCGACGCCGTCCCCAAGTCCGCCTCCGGCAAGATCCTGCGGCGAGAGCTCCGCGACCGCGAGAAGGCGTGACGGCGCGACGGGACGTACGCGGCCGTAATCGGCCCGGCAGACGGTAGAGGGGTGACAGCGGGCCGGTCCTTGGCCAGTATGGACTCTGGACATTGGTCCAGACCTTTTACCTTTCCAGGGAGAGGAAGTACCGGGCTCATGCTGCTGCCCCGCCCCACGACGTACCTGGCCGAGGACGGCGAGTTCTCGCTGACCGAGGCGACGGTGATCCGGGTCGGCGACCCGTCGCTGGCCGGCACGGCGCGCTGGTTGCAGTCGGCGCTGCGGGCGCCGACCGGATTGCCGCTGCTCACGGGAGAGGAGCGCGGGGACAGACGGGGGCCGGTGGATTCGGCGATCCTGCTGTCGCTCAAGCCCGGGCTCGGCGCCGAGGCGTACGAGCTGGACGTGGACTCGTCCGGCGTGCGCATCGCCGGAGGCGGTGCGGCGGGCGTGTTCTACGGGTGCCAGGCCCTGCTGCAACTGCTGCCACCGACCGTGTACCGGCACGCGTTCGCGTACGACGTGCGGTGGTCGGTGCCGGCGGTGAGCATCGCGGACGCGCCGCGGTTCCCCTGGCGCGGCACGATGCTGGATGTCTCGCGGCACTTCATGGCCAAGCGCGAGGTGCTGCGGTTCATCGACCTGATGGCCGTGCACCGCCTCAACACCCTGCACCTGCACCTGACCGACGATCAGGGCTGGCGGGTCGAGATCCTGCGCTATCCGAAGCTCACCTCGGTCGGCGGCTGGCGGCGTGAGTCGCAGGTCGGAGCCACGCGCGACGCGCCGGGTGACGGTCGCCCGCACGGCGGCTTCTACTCGCAGGCCGACATCCGCGAGATCGTGGCGTACGCCGCCGAACGGCACATCGCGGTCGTGCCCGAGATCGACATCCCGGGCCACTCGCAGGCCGCGATCGCCGCGTATCCGGAGCTCGGGATCAAGCCCGACCAGCAGCTCGAGGTATGGACGCGCTGGGGCGTGAACCACAACGTACTCGGCGCCGAGGAGTCGACGATCGAGTTCTACAAGGGCGTGCTCGACGAGCTGATGGACCTGTTCCCGGGCGAGCTGATCGGGCTCGGCGGCGACGAGTGCCCGAAGGACCGGTGGGAGGCCGACGAGCGCACACAGCAGCTGATCCGGGAGCGCGGGCTCGGCGACGAGAAGGGGCTGCAGACCTGGTTCATCAGTGAGCTGAGCGCGCACGTCGCCGGCCGTGGCCGCCGCGTGTACGGCTGGGACGAGATGCTGGAGGGGGCGAGCCTCCCCGCGGGCACCGTCATCGCCTCGTGGCGCGGCATGACCGGCGCGGTGACGGCGGCGAACCGCGGCTACGACGTCGTGGCCTGCCCGGATCACACGGTCTACCTCGACTACCGCCAGTCGGAGTCGCCGGACGAGCCGATCCCGGTATCGATCCCGCTGACCGTCGAGGACACCTACGGCTTCGAGCCGGTCCCGGAGGGGCTGTCGGCGGAGTTGGCCGCGCACGTGCTCGGCGGCCAGGCGAACGTGTGGACCGAGCACATCGACTCGCCGCGCATGATCGACTTCTACGTCTGGCCGCGGCTTTGCGCGATCGCCGAGGCGCTGTGGACGGACGGCAAGCGCGACTACGCCGAGTTCCGGGTCCGGCTCGACGAGCACCTTGCCAGACTCGACGCGCTCGGCGTCGAGTACCGGCATGAGGAGGGGCCGCTGCCCTGGCAGAAGCGGCCGGGCATCCCCGGACGGACGTCCACCCGTGAACAGCGAGCGGCGCACATCGCCCAGGTCACGGCCGACATCAGGGATTAGGCGCAGGTGTTGGTTCGGGGGCGGCGGCAATCGTCCGCGGCTGCCGCCGCCCCCGGCTCTGGGGCCCGCGACCGTCAGGGCTGCGACGGTCCGAGCTGGTACTCGACGGACTGACCTACGACTCGCCGTCGATCTCCGCGAAGCCGATCCGGAACTCGGCGTGCGCGGCGTGCAGCGTGTCCTTCTCCGGCAGCAGCGGTCCGCAGGCCGCGCTGCCGACGCCCTGGTGGGCGTGGTCGAGGTTCACGTGGATCCTGCCGTCGGGTCGCAGTTCGTTGCGATGCCTCGCGGCCTCGAGCTCCCGCGTCGACCACGGCTTCACGCTCACGTCGACGACCGGCGCGCCGAGCACCGACAGGCCGCGGTCGCCGGCCGCGTCGGTGATGCGGGCCCAGCGCACGTCGTGGCGGTTGCCGTTCTCCTGCGGGCGCACGTACGGCGTCTGCAGTTGCGCCACCGGCGCTCGGTACCTGCCGACCCTCGTGCCGTTGGCCGCGTCCCGGTAGGCCTCGGCGGGGCCGAGACCGAACCACTCGACGTGGTCGTACTCGCCGGGCAGCGTCATCGCGACGCCGAGGCGCGGCAGCGGGACGGTCCAGGCGCCGTAGGGGTCGACGACGACGTCGAGCCACAGCACGTCGGCCGCGTCCGTGCCCCAGCGGTAGAGCACGTCGAGGCCGAAGCCGACGGCCGCCGCGGCGAGCCGTGTGCGCACCTCGAGCCCGTTCTCGGTCGCGGTGACGCCGAGCGTCTTGTGGTGCATCCGGTGCAGGCCGGCGCTGTGCCAGCGCGAGTTGAGCGGCTCGTGGCGCGGGCCGTGCTGGCCCCAGACCTCGTTGTCGATCGGCGCACGCCAGATGTCAAGGCGCGGGCCTTCGACGTCGATGCCGCCGATGCTGCGCAGGACGCCGGTCTGCGCGTCGAACACGGCGTCGCCGAGCCGGATCACGCCGTCGGCCGTCACCGGTGAACCCGCAGCACGCGGAGTACCGGCAGCCGCGGGGGCTGGAGGCCGCTGCCCGGCACCGGCGTCGATACGTCCCTGGCCCCAGGCGATCTCGTGGCCCGCCCCGGCCCACGGCTCGTCGGCCGCGAGGACGCCGCGCACGGTCAGCCACAGCTCGCCGTCGACCGCCGCGTCGGCCGCCGGGTCGAGAGCTTCCTTCGGCCAGGCGACGGTCAGGGACTCGCCCGGCGCGACCGGCTCGATCTCCAGGCGTCCGGCCGCGGTCTCGACGCCGCCGGCCTCGACGCTCCACTCCCAGCGCAGATAGCCGGTGTCGCGGCTGTGGTGCAGGTTGCGGATTTCCAGCGTGCGCGCGTTGAAGGCCGCCGTTATGTGCACGGGCTCGACGACCTTCTTGAAGTCGAGCAGGCCGGGCGACGGGGTGCGGTCCGGGAAGATCAGGCCGTCGGCGACGAAGTTGCTGTCGTGCAGCTCCTCGCCGAAGTCGCCGCCGTACGCGTAGAAGGTGACGCCGTCCTCGTCAGTCTGCTCGACGCCGTGGTCGATCCATTCCCAGATGAAGCCGCCGGCCAGCCGCGGGTACTTCTCGAACAGGTCCTGGTAGTCGCGCAGGCCGCCGGGACCGTTGCCCATGGCGTGGCCGTACTCGCACTGGATGAACGGGATCGCCCGGCGGTGCGCGTCGTCGGCCGGGTTCCCGGTCGCGGCCTCGACGCGGCGGCCGATCTCGTCGACCTCCTCGTACCCGGCGTACATCCGCGAGTACACGTCGACGTACGCGCAGCTGCGCCAGGCGCCTTCGTAGTGGATCAGCCTGCTGCCGTCGCGGCCGCGGATCCACTCGGCCATGGCGGCCAGGTTGGGGCCGTCGCCCGCCTCGTTGCCGAGGGACCACATGATGATCGACGGGTGGTTCTTGTCCCGCTCGACCATGCGCGCCGCGCGGTCGAGCAGCGCCTCGCGCCAGACCGGCTCGGCGCTCGGGTTCCCTGCCCAGCCGAGGGACTCGAATCCGTGCGTCTCGTAGTCGCACTCGTCGATGACCCACAGGCCGTGCTCGTCGCACAGGGCGAGGAAGTCCGGGTGCGGCGGGTAGTGGCTGGTGCGGACGGCGTTGACGTTGTGCCGCTTCATCAGCAGCACGTCGGCGAGCATCGTCTCGCGGTCGAGCGTGCGGCCGGTGCGCGGGTGCCACTCGTGCCGGTTGACGCCGCGGAGCAGGATCGGGCGGCCGTTGACGGATATCTGCCCGTCCTCGACGAGCACACGGCGGAAACCGATGCGCAGCGGCACGCGCTCGCCGTCCACGACGAGCTCGCCCTCGTACAGCTTCGGCGTCTCGTCGGACCACGGCTGGACGGGCGCGGTGTACGGCCCGGCCGGGTCGGCGTCCGCCAGGCCGAGCTCCGGAACGCTGAGCCGCGCGTTCGGCGCGGTGGTCTCGACGCTGAGCGTGCCGGTGCCGGTCACGTGGTCGAAGTCGGCGTGCACGAAGTAGTCCTCGAGCCCGCGGGCCAGCAGCCGCACCGAGCGGAAGATCCCGGACATCCACCACATGTCCTGGTCTTCGAGGTAGCTGCCTGCGGACCACTGGTGCACCCGGACCGCGACCACGTTCCGGCCGTGCCGGAGCGCCCGGGACGCGTCGAACTCGGTGGGCAGCCGGCTGCCCTTGCCGTCGCCCAGCGGGACGCCGTTGACCCACACCGCGAAGCAGGAGTCCACGCCCTCGAAGCGCAGTACGGCCCGGTCGAGCGGGAAGTCGGCGGGCAGGTCGAACCCGCGCCGGTACTCGCCGGTCGGGTTCGCGTCGGGCACCCGCGGTGGATCGACCGGAAACGGGTACCTGACGTTCAGGTAGGCGGGCTTGCCGTAGTCGTTGAGCTGCCAGAACGCCGGAACCGGCATCTCGTCCCAGCCGACGTCGGGGAAGTCGGGCTCCTGGAAGCCGGCCGTCAGGTCGCCGAGCCCCGCGGCGAGCCGGAAGCGCCAGTCGCCGTCCAGGTCCACGACGGGCACGTCGGAGCCGAAGTAGGCACGGGGACGGAGTCTGCCGTGTCCGGGCGCGGTGGACTCGACGTAGGCGACGTCGACGTCAGTGGACATGAGAATCCGTCCTGTCCTGTTTACTCATGTGCGGTTGCGTTTGAAGCTTAGTGATTATCGGGCCCCCGGGACAACATCCGCGGCGGAATCCGCCCCGTCGGATAGCATCGTCGGCGACGCGGACCACGCTCACGGGGGCGGACGAGCGGAGGGGCAGGAGGAATGTCCGAGCAGCGCGTATTCCAGATCCAGCTCGAGGGCCTGATCCGGCTCCTCGCGCAGAACCTGTACGCCGATCCGGACGTCTTCCTGCGCGAGATGATCCAGAACGCCCACGACTCGATCACCCGCCGGGCCGAACTCGCCCGCGAGCGCGCCGAGGGGACGCCGCCGGCGCCGCGGATCTCGGTCGAGATGGACCGCGCGGCGCAGGAGATCCGGATCGCGGACAACGGCTGCGGACTGACCGACGCCGAGATCGACGCGTACCTCTCGACGATCGGCCGCTCCGGGACGGACGAGTTGCGCGAGCGGATCGTGGCTGCCGATCGGAAACGGGCCGTCGAGCTGATCGGCCGGTTCGGGATCAGCCTGCTCAGTGCGTTCATCGTCGCGGACCGGGTGAGCGTCGTGACCAAGGCCGCCGGGCACCAGGCGCTGCGCTGGGAGAGCGAAGGCGGCCGGGAGTACTCGGTGCGGCCAGGGCATCGCGAGCACGTCGGCACGACCGTGATCCTGCACATAAGCCCGCAGCACGCGCGCTACCTCGAGAGCGCCCGGCTCAAGCACATCATCCGCATGTACGCGGACTTCATCGGCGTGCCCGTCTACGTGAACGACGACGCGCAGGCCGCCAATGCCGTCACCGCGCCGTGGCACCGGACGTACGCCGCGGAGCACGACCGGTTCGCGGCGCACCGCGACTTCTGGGACCGGCGATTCGCGGACGAGACCGCTCTGCACGTCGTGGTCGTGGACGAGCCCTTCAGCTTCCCGGACGCCGAGGCGCCCGGCGGCGAGCGGACCGGCCGGATCCGCGGCGTGCTGGCCGTGACCGACCGGCACACTCCGGATGAGAACGCTCGCGGAACCGTCGACGTGTACATCAGCCGGATGTTCATCGGCGCGGCGAACCGGGACGTGCTGCCGGCGTGGGCCCGGTTCATGCAGGGCGTGCTGGAGTGCAACGAGCTGACGCCGAACGCGGCTCGGGACAGCGTCCGGCGCAACGCGGCGCTGGTCGCGGTGCAGCGCACGCTCGGGGACCTGGTCGTCAGAGAGCTGACGCAGCTGTCCGAGAGCAGCCACCGCGGCTTCACCGAGATCATGCGCCGGCACGCGTACCACGTCCTCGCGATGGCGGTGCAGCCCGAGCACGAGCGCTTCTTCCGCGCGGTCGCGGACCTCGCGGTGCTGGAGACGGATCAGGGCCCGACGACGGTCGGCCACTATCTGAGGACCGCGGAGCGGCGCTCCGACGGCGTGCGAGTCGTCCACTACGTCACCCGGGAGGAGTCGGCCAAGCAGTACATGCTGCTGTCCGGCGCGCGCGGCCTGCGGGTGTTCGACTGCACCGAGGCGTTCGCCGAGCGCTTCCTGAAGAAGTACGCGGAGACGTGGCCGGAGCGGGCGCGGCTGAACCGGCTGGACGAGGACGGGGCCGAGGCGCTGTTCGAGCGCCTGGACGCGAGCGAGGCGGCGCGGTTCACGCCGCTCGAGCGGGCGTACTCGGCGATGTTCGCGGACCGCTCGGTGACGGCGCGGGCCAGCCGCTTCGAGCCCGCCGCGCTGCCCGCCGTGCTCACCGAGACGTGGGAGAGCGAGCGCCGGCGGGAGATGGACGTGCCGGCGGGCGACGCGGCGATGCCCGCGGCGATCCGGGAGATCGTGCAGGACTCCCTGGCCGAGGCCGACGAGCCGCTGACGCTGCACCTGAACGCCGCCAACCCGATCATCCGCAGACTCGCGGCCCGGCCGAGCCTGGACGACGAGGTCGGCCGCAGCGCGCTCCAGTCGCTCTACAACAACGCCCTGATGCTGCTGGCCCGCACGCTGCCCGCCGACGCCGTGCAGACGATGTTCACGCAGTCCAACCAGGTGATCGACCTGCTGCTGGGGCTCGCCGAGCAGGCCGCGCAGGGCTCGCACGGGGAGCCGGCCGACGCCGCGCCCGCGCCGCGGCGGGCCACGTACCTTTCGTGCTCTGTCACGCTGCCCGAGGGCGAGCCGCGTTCGGAGGAGATCTTCGCGGCGGTCCGCTCGGTGCTGGAGGCCAAGCCGTACTACTGGCAGGTGCTGCGCGCCGACTCGCCGAGCGCGGACCCGGACCTGCCGCCGGACCTCGACGCGCCGCCCGCACGCCACGCTCAACGTGGCCGTGTTCGCCGGGCCGGGACTGAACCAGGGCCTGGTCAACGAGGTCTCCATCAGCCAGATACTCGACCTGCCGCAACTGATCCTCCGCGACGAAGGGCACCCCGCGCTGCCGGCGGGCTTCGCGGACGTGCCGCAGCACACGGTGCACGGCCTCGGCGCGGTGCTGCGCAAGGGAGTGCAGAGTGGCCTCGCCGAGCATCCGGAGGTGAACCGGGTCCGCGAGCACGAGCGGTATCTGAGCCCGTCGGTCCTCGCGTGGTGCGCGGGCCTCGACGAGGCCGTCGGCGAAGCGGTCGGTCTGCGGTATCCGACGTGGTCGGAGTTCCTGAAGGCGGACTCGGCCGAGGTCGCGCGGGCGGCGGACATCGACGTCGCGCTGGTGGAGGCGGCCAAATCCGGACTAAGGCTGCTGGCCGAGGAGGACTGAGCGTGCCGCGGGAATCCGCACGCCGCGCGATCGACCTGCTGATCGGCGAGTCGTCCGATCTGAACGCGGCGGACCGTGCCGTGCAGGCCCTGGCCGTCGCCGAGCGGGCGGTGCTCACGGCACGGCGGCTCGGGGACGCCGACCTGCTCGTCAGGGCCCTGACCGCACAGGCCTCGGCTCAGCGGCTGCCGGGCGAGAACTCCCGCCGGCACTCTCAACCCGAGGCCGGCGCGGCGTTTCTCATTAAAGAGTTCGACGTCGAGGGTGCGCCCTGGCACAGTGGCGTGACGTGACGGATTCCGAGCTTTTGACCGCAGCGGACGTGCAGCTCATGCAGGGCCTGGCCCAGCGCGTCACCGCCGTCCGACCTGACATGATCAGCGCTGACGCGTCCTACGGCGAGCTGGCCTGGATCTGGGGCCAGGGATGCTCAACGCACGGCGACGCGTGGCGCCGACGCTTCTGGTACTCCGGCGACGAACTGGTCGCGTGGGGCTGGGCCGCTCTCCCCCGGCAGGTGCGGCGCAGCGACGGCTCGATCAGAAACGTCACCGACGCCACGCTGGCCTACCAGGTCCACCCCGATCACCTGCCCCTGATCGACGACGTGATCGACTGGTACGACGAGGTGGCGGCCGGCCTCGACCGCACGGCGTTCCCGACCGACGCCGAGGAGCACGCCCTCAAGCGCTGGGCCGCGCACGGCTACGAGCCCGACCCCGACGCCCTCAGCGACACCGCGGACTGGACTCAACTCAACCGGCGCGACCTGACCGACATCCAGGCCCCCGTCCTCCCGCAGGGCTTCCACTTCCGCACTGCGGACGAGGTCGGCCCGGCCGCCGCCGTCCAAGCCCACCTGGACGCCTGGGCCCCGTCGACGTACTCGGCCCAGGCCTACGAGGCCGTCCGCGCGACCGCGGCGTACAGATGCGACCTGCACATCCTCGTCGAGGCCCCCGACAGCACCATGGCCGCGTCCACGATCATGTGGTTCGACCCCGCCAACAAGACCGTCGAATTCGAGCCCGTAGGCACCCACCCGGCGTACCGGCGCCAAGGCATAGCCAGCGCCATGATGCTCCACGCCATGCACCAAGCCCGCACCCACCGCCGGCGCCACCCACGCCACCGTCGTCTGCCTGGGCGCCCAAGGCCACCCGTCGGCCCGCGGCCTCTACTACAGCCTGGGATTCCGCGAAATCTCCCGCGACGCCCCCGTGATCAAGGGCAGCTCCGCCCCCTGACGCCGACTCACTCACTCTGCAGCCCACCGTCCACGCCACCAGCCCTACCGGGGTACGTAACGGGTGGTCCGCCACGGTCCGACGCGGGCCAGGCGGACGTCGCGGCAGGTGAAGCATTGCGGCTCGGCGTCGTCAACCAGGGCGCGGTAGACAGGGAGCGCGCCGTCGACGTCGTCGACGAAGGCTCTGGCCAGCACGCCGAGGATGTTCGGTGAGGTCATGTCGTCGAAGCGGGCTTTGCCTCGGCGGTATTCCTCCTCTAACGCAGACAACCCCGGGAGACGGGGCTCGCACGGGGTCGCTGCCGCGGGGAGATGCAGCACGCGAGGTATTCGGCGGATCTGTTAAACCGTGAATCAATATGACGGTGAACGATGTCTCATTGTGCGATTTCGAGCCAGGAGCCGGACTACGCCTCGACGGGGTCGAACTCGCCGTTGTTCACGCCGGCCAGGAAGGCTTCCCACTCGGCGTGGGTGAAGGAGAGCACCGGGCCGCTGCCGCCGTCCTTGGTGTCCCGCACCAGGAAGCCGTCCTCGGTCTCCATCACTTCGACGCAGTTGGTGCCGCCGTTGGAGGCGACGGCCTTGTGCCACTCGTTGATGCGCATCAAACCAACTCTCTGATTCTTCGCTCGATCATCTTGCTACTTTCCCGCTCCGTCAGCGCGGCCGCCTCGAGGCGTTCGATCTCGCGGCGGGCCTGGCGGAGTTCGATGGGGTCCTCGGTGAACGGGGTGCCCCACTGGGTCTCGGAGAACACGACGGCCGGGGCCGAGCCGCCCGACTCGAACAGGTCGATCGGGTAGATCGGGATCGGATGGGCGAACGGGATGACCCGCACGCTCACGTTCTGCCGCTCGGCCATCGTGCACAGGTGGGTGAACTGGCCGCGCATCACCTCGGGGCCGCCGAACTGCCAGTGCAGGACGGACTCGGCGATCAGCGCGGTGAGGTGGATCGGTTCCGGCTCGTCGAGGCGGCGCTGGCGGCGCAGCCTGACCTCGTAGTCGGCGTCGTTGCGGTCGGGGTCGCGGACCGGGCCGATGGAGAGGATCGCCTTGACGTAGTCGCTCGTCTGCAGGAGTCCGGGCACGAACATGGTCTGCACGGACCACGCGCGCGCCGCGTCGGCCTCGCAGGCGAGGAACTCCAGGAAGGTCGGGCTCAGCCAGCGCTCGTAGCGGCGCCACCAGGCGTCGGCGATGCTGTCCCTGGCCATCTCGCACAGCCGGTCCACGTCGGCGTCGTCGACCTCGTAGAGCGCGGCGAGCAGTCGCACGTCGAGGGGGTTGAGCTTGCTCACGCCGTTCTCGCCGCGGGAGATCTTCGCGATGCTCCAGCCGGTGCGCTCGGCCACGTCCCGCACCGAGTAGCCGCGCGCCTTGCGGAGACGGGAGAGTTCGTCGGCGAGGGCCTTCTGCGTCCAGCTGGCCGTGAACGGCACCGCGATCCACTCCTTCCCCTTCGGCTTTCGGAGAGTGTGCCCCCGCGATCGCGCGTCTGGACGAGTGATCTAGCAAAGCCCGGGTAATTTGATGAAACGTCACTCGTAACGTTCCGCGTAACTGAGCAAGCCGAATCCGCCACCCTCCGTGAGGCCGCGGGGCGGATCTGACGCCACGTTAGCATCCCGTCGGAGGCCCTGGGCAACGTGAGCACCGACTCCCCATCCGCACCAAAGGTTGATTCCAGTGAACGAGAACCTCACCTCCGGGCAGCTGCTCGCGGAGGTGCGCCGGGAGATCTTCGCGGCGCGCACGCGCGAACTCCCCTGGGAGTACCGCGTCGACTGGGTGCGCCGGGGCGATACGCCCTTCCCGGCTTACTCGATCGGCCGCGCCGAGACGGAGTCGCGCGCGCTCCGGACCGCGCGGATCCTGCTGCGCGACGCGACGGAGTCGGCGGATCCGCGGGCCGTCGCCGCCTGGATCAAGGGGCCGGGCGACGAGGATTACCGGCAGGTGACGCCGTAGCCGCGGACGCGCGTGCACCCTCATGGGTTCCTCACGGGCGGACACCGATAATCGAGGCGTGCCCACAACGCCACCGACCCTGAGCCGCAGAGCACTGAACCGTGCGACGCTCGCCCGCCAACTGCTGCTCGACCGCGGCACCGGCCGCCCGTACGACGTGATCCACGCGCTCGCCGGGATGCAGGCGCAGGCTCCGCTCGCCCCACATGTCGGCCTGTGGACCCGCCTGGCGCGCTACTCCCCCGCCGCGCTCGACGAGCTGTACGACCGCCGCCGCGTCGTGCGCTCGAATCTGATGCGCGCCACGGTCCATCTCGTCACGACGGACGACGCCCTCGCCTGGCAGGGCCTCCTCGGCCCGGTCGGCGCGCGCTCGGTGCAGGCCGCGTTCGGCAAGCGGCTGATCGGGATCGACCTCGACGACCTGACCGCGACCGCCCTCGACCTGCTGACCGAGTCAGAGCTCAGCACCGCCGAGCTCGGCCGGCGGCTCGTCCCGCATTTCCCGGGCTACGACGCGGACGCCCTGGCGTACGGCGCCCGCGGCCGGCTCGCGCTGATCCACGTGCCGCCGCGCGGGAAGTGGAACGCGAGCGCGCCGACTCGGCAGACGACGTTCGCCGCGTATCTCGGCCGCGAGCCGCAGGACGCGCCGTCACCCGATGGAATGTTCCTGCGCTACCTGGCGGCCTACGGACCGGCGTCCGTGCAGGACGCGCAGACGTGGTCGGGGCTCACCCGGCTGTCCGAGGTCGCGGACCGGCTCGGCTCGAAGCTGGCCACGTTCCGGGGGCCGGACGACCGGTTGCTCTACGACCTGCCGGACGCGCCGCGGCCGTCCGAGTTCGTGCCCGCGCCGGTGCGCTTCCTGCCCGAGTACGACAACCTGTTCTTCGGATACGCGGACCGCACCCGCTTCATCCCGGACCTGCGCAAGCCGCCGATCCCGCCGGGCAACGGCGCGCGCACCGGGACGTTGTTCGTCGACGGCGAGTGGCGCGGCATGTGGAAGATCACGCTGCCGAAGAAGGGTGATACAGACGCGGATCCTGACTCCGCGGTGCTGGCCGTCTCGCTCTTCCGAAAGGTGAGCGAGGATGATCGCGCAGCGATCGAACGTGAGGGATCGGAACTCGCCCGCTTCATCGCCGGGCCGGGAGTCGGTACATCCGTCGAGGTCGGTTAGCGGGATCAAGCGGCAGCGGGCGGCGGGTCGCCGTCGGCGTTCGGCGTGGCCACACGGCGGCCGTCCTGCCAGACCTCGCGCACCAGCTTCGGCAGTTCGGCCAGCCGGGTGAGCGGGTCGCCGTCCACGACGACGAGGTCGGCCCGGTAGCCCGGCGCCAACCTGCCGAGCGTGTCGCCGAGGCCGAGCAGGTCGGCTGCGCGGGACGTGGTCGCGGCGAGGACCTGCGCCGGGGTCATGCCGGTGGCCTGCATGAGCGGCAGTTCCTCGAGGTTCGTACCGTGGGCGCCGACGCCCGAGTCGGTCCCCATCGCGATCCGCACGCCCGCGGCGACCGCTCGGCGCATCGAGTCGGCGTGGGCCACTGCGACCTCGTTGACCTTGCGGACGACGTACTCGGGCAGGTCCGCTCCGGCCTCGATCTGCCGCAGGACGGCCACCGGCGCGATGAGCGTCGGCACGAGCCAGGCGTCGTTGGCGAGCATGAGGTCGATCGCTTCGTCGTCGAGGTAGATGCCGTGCTCGATCGAGCGGACGCCGGCGCGAAGCGCGTTCTTGATGCCTTCAGTACCCTGCGCGTGCGCCATCACGGGCTTGCCCTGCATCGCCGCCTCGGTGACGATGACGCGCAGCTCGTCCTCGGTGAACTGGCTGTGCCGCGGGTCGTCGGCGGGCGACAGCACACCGCCGGTCGCGCAGACCTTGAGCACCTCGGCGCCCGCGCGCAGCAGTTGCCGGGAGACCTTGCGCACCTCTTCGAGTCCGTCGGCGATACTCGCGGGCCGGCCCGGGTGCTCGACGAACAGCGGGAGGCAGTGACCCGAGGGCATCCAGCCGTCGCCGTGCCCGCCGGTCTGCGAGATCGCCGCGACCGAGATCTGCATCCGCGGGCCCGCGATCAGACCGTCCTGAACGGCCCGCTTGATGCCCAGGTCGGCGCCGCCCGCGTCGCGGACCGTGGTGATGCCGAGGTCGATCGTGCGCCGCAGGTTCTGCGCGGCCTCGAAGAACTGGTAGGAGAACGGCTTCTGCACGCGCTCGCCGATGCCGACGGTGCCGGAGAACGCGACGTGCACGTGGCAGTCGAACAGGCCGGGCAGAAGGACGGCGCCGGCGCAGTCGACCGCCTCGTCGCCGTCGAGCCCGATCCCGACCTCGAGGATCCGGCCGCCCTCGACGAGCACGTCGGCCGACGCGGGCGGCGCGCCGGTCCCGTCGAAGACCTGTCCGCCGACGAACACCGTGCGCGCAGCACGGGCTGTGCGGGTCATGCCGTCACCTCGCCTGTCTCACCGGCACCTCGAGCCATTCGCCCGCCGGCGGGGCCGGGTTCAGGTCGTACCGTACGCCGTCCGCTCCCAGTGCGACCAGCGACACCGACGTCGTCATCCAGACGCCCGCGTCCCCGCCCCAGTCGTGCCGGCCGATCAGGGCACGGACATCATCGACGTCCAGGCCGTCGCCGTCCGCGAGCCGCATCCAGCCGTCCCAGGCGGCGCGGGTCGGCACGCCGCGGCCGGCAGTCGGCTCGGGGCGCGGCGCGGACTGCACCAGAGGCCTGAAATGCCTGATCCGCGCCTCGATCAGGGTCACGGCGCGCTCGGGCGCGGTCGGCAGCCGGTCGTCCTCCGCCTCGAGGCCGCGGTTCGAGACGAGGTGCGTGCCGGGTTCGAGCTTGCGATCCGCCAGGGTGTGGCCGTCCCACGTCAGCATGCTCATCCCGTCCGCCTCGCCGATCAGCAGGTGGAAGGGGTCGTAGCGGGTCAGGTCGAGGTCGCTGACATACCCGCCGGGCGACGCCGCGATCAGCGGAAGCTCTCCGCGGGTGAGCCGCCGCTCGGGGCTCGCGAGGGTGCCGAAGGCGTTGAGCAGGCAGGCGACGCGCGGGCCGGCGGCCTCGTCACCCGGCCGCACCGCGAGCCAGGTGCCGCCGGCGCGCTCGTCCCGGCCGCCGACCAGCGACGGCCGCTCCGGCCAGTGCCGCGCGGGCAGCCGCCAGGCCCGATCGGCGAACTCGTCGCGCGCGAACAGCAGCAGAACGGGTACGCGGCTGCCCGGATCGACGCTGATCAGTGCGGTACACACGCGCGCGCCTCGTCATTTCGTAGGTTCGTGAGCCCTAGCGTAGGTCCATGATTCCCAGGGACTCGATCCGCGTAACGACCGGCGCGACGAGTGTGCGCAACGTCATGGCCGAAGCCGTCGTCGAGTTCCGCTTCCGCCACCCGCGGGCGGACCTGCGGATCTCGACCGCCGCGTCGAGCCGGGAGTGCGTCGAGGCGCTGGTGAGGGGCGAGGCGGACCTGGCGTGGATCACGCTGCCGGATCCGGGGCCCGGGCTGAGGCCGGGTGTGGAGCAGGTGCCGGTGCTCGAGCTGCCGTGGGTGCTCGCGATGCGGGCCGGCGAGATCTACGCGGACCGCGCGTGGGTCGAGGTGGCCGAACTGTCCGGCCTGAGCCTGGTCCGTCTGCCCGAGGAGTCGATATCGGGCGCACGTCTCGCCGCCGCGCTGGCCAACGTCACGCTGGCCGACGACGCGGGGGCCGGCGACTGGGACACCGCGCTGCTGCTCGCGGAGCTCGGGGTGGGCCACGCGGTCGTTCCCCGTCTGCCGGGTCCGCCGCCCGGCGATACCGCGCTCCGGCTCGTCCCGCTGCGCGGTCTGGCGCCTCTCGCCGTCGGCTGGGCATCGCGTGCCGGGGACGTGCCAGGTCCGGCGGCCCGTGCCTTCGCGGAGACGGTCAGCCGCAGTTGCCGGATGCGGGCCGTGTATCAGGGCTGAGACCGGGGGCCGGAGGCGGCGGGCCGGCGCGCATCACCAGTGCGCTTCGAAGCCGCCGTAGAACAGGCCGACGCCGGTCATCATGCACAGGCCTGAGATGATCCAGAACCGGATCGTCACGTTCACCTCGGGCCAGTCCAGCTCGAAGTGGTGGTGGATCGGCGCGATCTTGAAGACGCGCTTGCCGTGGCGCAGCTTGAACGAGCCGACCTGGATGATGACGGAGAACAGCTCCATCAGGAACAGGCCGCCGATGACCGCGGCGAGCGCCTCCGTGCGCGTGCAGATGGACAGGCCCGCGAAGGCCCCGCCGAGGGCGAGCGAACCGGTGTCTCCCATGTAGATCTTCGCTGGAGACGCGTTCCACCAGAGGAACCCGAAGCACGCGCCCATGACCGATGCGGCGACGATCGCGAGGTCGAGTGGATCGCGGACCTGGTAGCAGCCGGCGGCCGCGGCGCGACCGCAGCTCTGGCCGTACTGCCAGACGCCGATCACGACGTACGCGGCGAAGGCCATCGCCGCGGCGCCGCTCGCCAGGCCGTCCTGGCCGTCGGTGAGGTTGACGGCGTTGGACCAGCCGGCGGTGAGGATGTAGCACCAGAGCACGAACACCGGGCCGATGCCGAGCCAGCTGATGTCGTGCAGGAAGGAGATGTGGTCGCTCGCGGGGGTGAGGCCCATCGCGTCGCGGAAGTGCAGGGCGAGCAGCGCGAACGCGATCGTGACGGTCCACTGGCCGACGAGCTTCGCCTTGGCCCGCAGACCGAGCGAGCGGCGGTTGCGGATCTTGATGAAGTCGTCGACGAAGCCGACCGTCCCCATGCCGACCATCAGCAGCAGCACCAGCAGCGCGGAGGGCGTCGGCGCCTTCCAGGTCACCAGCTTCGCGAGGAGGTACGCGACGACCGTGGACAGCACGATCACCATGCCGCCCATGGTCGGCGTGCCGCGTTTGACCAGGTGGCTCTTCGGCCCGTCCTCGCGGATCTCCTGGCCGTAGCCGCGCCGCGTGAACAGCCGGATCGCGATCGGCGTCCCGGCCAGGGAGCAGATCAGCGCGATGACGGTGGCGTACAAGACCGCTCGCATCATGGTGCGGGCCCCCTCCGGCTCGACAGGTGTGCGTCATCGTAGAGGGACGTCGGCGGTCTATGCGTGGACAGCTTGTACGGTCAAGTAATAGCTTGTGCCTACAAGTGGACCGCGAGGGGGTTCGTCGATGACGGCGCTGTACCAGGATGTCGCGCTGCGGCTGCGCCAGGCGATCAGCGACGGGAAGTACCCTCCCGGCTCGCGGCTGCCGTCGGAGCACGAGCTCGCCGAGCGGTTCGGCGTGGCCCGCAGCACGATCCGGCACGCGCTGGCGATGCTCGGTGAGGACGGCGTCGTCGCCTCGCACCAGGGAGCGCGGCGGACGGTGCTGGCCGTGCCGCGGCTGCAGCACTTCGGCGAGCTGCGGTCGTTCTCGCTCTGGGCGCGATCGATCGGGGCGGAGCCGAGTGGACGCGTCGAGCTCCTCGAACGGCGAGCGGCGACGGAGGTCCAGGCGCGCGAGTTGGGCCTGTCCGCCGGCGATCCCGTGGTCTACGTCGTGCGCGTGCGACTGCTCGACGGCAAACCGGTGATGATCGAGCGCACGGCGTACGTGGAGCGCGCTGGCCTGCTGCTGTCCTTCGTCGACCTCGAACGCGAGTCGATCAGCGAACGGCTGGAGGAGCACGGCATCGTGTTCGCGCACGCCGAGCACACGATCGACGCCGTCAACGCCACGCCGGACGACGCCCGGCTCCTCGCCGTCGAGCCCGGCCTCGCGCTGCTGCGTGAGCGGCGCCGGGCCACCGATCCTCGCGGGCAGGCCCTGGAATGGTCTGAGGACCGCTACGTCGGCGACGCCGTCGCGTTCACCATCCGCAATTCCACTGCCCTGTCTCCGCTGGTGCGCGACAGGGCTTCCACACCGCGAACCACCGCCGCACCGACGACCAACGCAGGGAACTGACGACAGCATGCACGAGGACCCGCACGAGGACTACCCAGCCGCCGTATGGCTGCGCGACAACTGCCCCTGCGGGCAATGCGCGGTGCCCGGCAGCGGCCAGAAGCTGTTCGGGATCACGGACCTGCCGCGGCCGGACGAGATCCGGATCGAGCGGGCCGAGCGGGATGCCGACGGCGGTGTGACGTTCGTCTTCGCACCGGACGGGCACACGTCGCGCTTCGACGCCGCCTGGCTCGCGGACAACCGGCCGGGCCGTCGCCTCCCGTACGACGACCGGGCCGAGGACGCGAAGACTCTCTGGCAGGCCGCCGACTTCGCGGGCGGCGTGCCGTCGAGCGGATGGAACGCGTTCGCGAACGATCCGGCGACGCGGGCCGAGTGCCTGGAATCCCTGCTCGCCCAGGGGTTCTTCCTGCTGCGCGGCGTGCCGGTACGGCAACGGACCGTGCTCTGCGTCGCCGAGGTCTTCGGCTTCGTGCGCGACACGAACTACGGCGAGCTGTTCGACGTCCGGGTGGAGGAGGATCCGGCGAACCTGGCGTTCAGTGCGCTGCCGATCACGCCGCACACGGACAACCCGTACCGCGACCCGGTGCCGACGATCCAGCTGCTGCACTGCCTGGCGAACGCTGCCGAGGGCGGCGATTCCGGGCTCGTGGACGGCTTCCACGCGGCGGCGACACTCCGCCGCGAACAGCCGGGCGCCTTCGACGTCCTCACCCGCACGCCCGTGACGTTCCGCTACCGCGACGCCGAGGCCGAGCTCACCGCGACCAACCCGCTGATCGGGGTCGACGCGCTAGGCCGGATCAAGCAGATCCGCTTCAACGATCGCTCCATGCGGCCGATCGCGACAACCGCCGATGACGAGATCACGCCGTTCTACGCGGCGTACCGGGCGTTCGCCGAACTGCTCTACCGCGCCGAGGCGCGCCTCGACCTCCGGCTGGAGCCCGGCGACTGCGTCGTCTTCGACAACACCCGTACACTGCACGCTCGCACCGGATTCACCGCGAGCGGGCATCGTCACCTGCAGGGCTGCTACGCCGACCTCGACGCCGCCGCCAGCACGCTGGCCGTGCTCCGACGCTCACCGAACTAGGGGTAACCGACTATGAAGCAAGATATTGTCGACGTGCTCGCGCGGCTGTTCGCCGAGCAGGGCGGGACCGAGTACTTCGGCGAGCCGGTGACGCAGGCCGGGCACATGCTGCAGGCCGCCGCGTACGCCGAGGCCGCGGGCGCGGAGCCGTCGCTGGTCGCGGCGGCGCTGCTGCACGACGTCGGCCACTTCACCGGCGAGATCAGCGGGCATGAGCTGATGGCGGGCACGGACAACCGGCACAGCCATTCGGGCGCCGACTGGCTGGCCGCCGCCCGGTTCCCGGAGGCGGTGACGGAGCCGGTCCGGCTGCACGTCGCGGCGAAACGCTACCTGTGCGCCGTCGAGCCGGGCTACTTCGACCTGCTGTCCGAGGCGTCCGTGTTCACGCTCAGCGTGCAGGGCGGCCCGATGGACGCCGACGAGGTCGCGGAGTTCGAGCGCGGCGGATACGCGGAGGCGGCCGTGGCACTGCGTCGCTGGGACGAGGCGGCCAAGGACCCCGAGGCGCAGGTGCCCGGGTTCGAACACTACCGGCCGCTGCTCGAAAAGCTGTTGAGCGCGTAGCGAGGTCCCACGGTGCGCGCGGGCCGTGGAATTCGACGTAGGCCGCGGCCGATAGGGTTTGTCGCCATGACCGCATCCACGTCAACCGTTCCCGCCGCCGAACCGGGCGATCACGTGCTCGCCGCGCGGCGGCTGCGCGACTTCAGTTTCGCGCAGGTGATCCTCCTCGTCCTGCAGACCGTGCTCGGCATGCGGGTGAACCTCTTCGTGCAGGTGCCCGCGGGCGACCAGGGCAAGGGGCTGCTCTCGTCGTTCGGCGACGCGATGAGCAAGGGGCCGGCCGAGATCGCCGCGCACGCCGGCTTCGGCCTGCTCGTGTTCATCAACGCGTGCCTGCTCGTGGTGTTCTCGCTGACCGTGCGCGGCGTGTGGATCAAGATCACGTCGCTGATCGGCTGGCTGGCCATCGCGGGCGCGGCCGTGTCCGGGGCGGCGTTCATCAACAGCGCCCCGAACACGAGCTCGACCGACGACGCCTCGTTCGCGATGGCGCTGCTCACGATGGTCGCGCTGGTCTGCTACGCCTGGAACCTGTTCGCCACCCCGCGCATCGAGACCGAGCCGCCGGCAGCGACGTCCGCCACGACGGAAACCGCACAGGTCGCGACGTCCGAGGCCGAAGCCACGAGCGGGTCTGAGGCCGGGGGCGGGACCCTGGCCGGGGGCGGGACCGTCGCCAAGAGCGAGAGCGAAAACGCGCCCGAGGTCGCATCCGCCGACCCCCGGCCCGCATCCGAGGCGACCACGGAGCCGACCACAGCCACCGCCACCGCCACCGACTCCGGGCCCGAGCCCGAGACGACCGAGCCCGAGCCCGAGACGACCGAGTCCGCCACCGAGCCCGAGCCCGAGGTGACCGAGTCCTGACGGACTACGGCTACGGCTACGGCTTCGGCTACGCTACGGCTACGGCTACGGCAGTACGACGACGCGGCCGGTGGTCTCGCCCCGGCCGAGCGCCGTCAGGCCGTCGACCGCCTGCTTCACCGGGACCCGCTCGCTGATGAGGGGCTTGATGCCGCCGTGGTCGGCGAGTGCCACCAGGGCCTCGTGCGCGGCCCAGACCGCGCCGGGGTCCTTCTGCTTGTACAGGCCCCAGTGCAGGCCGAGGATCGAGTAGTTCTTCACCAGCGCGTGGTTCAGGGCCGGCGCCGGGATGTGGCCGCCGGCGAAGCCGACGACCACGATCCGGCCCTCGAAGCCGATGCACTTCGCCGAGCCCGTGTAGGCGTCGCCGCCGACCGGGTCGAAGGCGATGTCCACGCCACGGCCCTCGGTGTACTGCTTGACGGCCGCGATGAAGTCCTCGGACTTCCGGTCGATCACCAGGTCCGCGCCGAGGCCGCGGGCGATCTCGGCCTTCGCCTCGCCGCCGACGACGCCGATCACGCGTGCGCCGGCCGCCTTGGCGAGCTGCACCGCCGCGCTGCCCACGCCGCCGGCCGCCGCGTGCACGAGCACCGTCTCGCCCTCCTGGAGGTGGGCCCGCCTGTGCAGGGCGAACCAACCGGTCTGGTACGCGATGTGCAGCGCGGAGGCCTCGGCGTCGTCGAGGGACTCCGGCGCGGGGTACGCCTCGGCGGCCGTCATCAGCGTGAACTCGGCGAGTGCGCCGAGCGGCAGGATCGGGTTGCCGACCACGCGGGTGCCGAGCAGCCGTTCGTCCACGCCCGCACCGAGGCCGACGGCCTCTGCGCACAGCTCGACGCCCGGCGTGAACGGCGGTTCGAGCCGGATCTGGTACTGGCCGCGGCACAGCAGCACGTCCGGGAAGTTCAGCGCCGTGGCCCGCACCCGGACCAGCAGCTGTCCCGGCCCCGGCTCGGGAGTCGGGATGTCGGTCAGCGTGAGCACCTGATCCGGCTCGCCGAGCGCGGTGGCCTGCCATGCGTACACGATTTTCGCCTTTCCCAGCCAGCTGTCAGAGGTCCGCGTCGAAGATCCGCGTCAAATATCGCGTCGACGGTCTGTCGGACGACGCGTCAGAACGAGCCGTCGGCCACGTCCATCAGCGCGTTGTCGGTCTGCTCCAGCACCGCGCGTCGCGCGCTCAGCTCGGGCAGCACGGTCGCGGTGAAGAACTTCGCCACCGCCGGCTTGCCGCGGTAGAACTCCTCGTCGCCGCCGGCGTCGCCGCCGTCCAGCGCCTTGAGCGCGACCGACGCCTGCCGCAGGAGCAGCCAGCCGACCAGCAGGTCGCCGACGCTCATCAGCAGCCGCGTCGTGTTCTGGCCGACCTTGTAGACCTCCTCGGCCGCGTCCCGCGAGGCCTTGCTCCAGTCGAGCAGCGTCGCGACCATCGCGCGCACGTCGGCGAGCGCGGCGGTGAGCCGGGCGCGCTCGGCGTCCAGCCGCGACTCGTCTTCGATCTCGGTGAGGAAGGCCTCGATCTCGCCGCTCAGCGCGGTCCACGCGACCTGCCGGTCGCGGGCGATCTTGCGGAAGAAGAAGTCCTGGCCCTGGATGCCGGTCGTGCCCTCGTACAGGGTGTCGATCTTCGTATCGCGGATGTACTGCTCGATCGGGTAGTCCTGCAGGAAGCCGGAGCCGCCGAAGACCTGCAGGCTCGTGGACAGCAGGGCGTAGGACCGCTCCGAACCGAAGCCCTTGACCACCGGCAGCAGCAGGTCGTTGACGCTGTGCGCGAGGGCGGAAGCCTCGGCGTCGCCGGCCTCCTCGGCGAGCAGCGCGCGGTCCAGCCACGAGGCCGTGTAGATGTAGAGAGACCGCAGGCCCTCGGCGTACGCCTTCTGCTGCATCAGCATCGCGCGCACGTCAGGGTGCCGGTTGATCGTCACGCGCGGCGCGGACTTGTCGGCGGCGCGGGTCAGGTCCGGGCCCTGGACGCGGGTGCGGGCGTAGTCGAGCGCGTTGAGGTAGCCGGTGGACAGCGCCGCGATCGCCTTGACGCCGACCTGCATGCGGGCCGACTCGATGACCCGGAACATCTGCGCGATGCCGTCGTGCACGTCGCCGAACAGCCAGCCGACCGCGGGACGCTCCTGGCCGAACGTCAGCTCGCAGGTGGTGGAGACCTTCAGGCCCATCTTCTTCTCGACGTTCGTCGTGTAGACCCCGTTGCGCTCGCCGAGTTCGCCGGTCTCCGGGTCGAAGTGGTACTTCGGCACGACGAACAGCGACAGGCCCTTGGTGCCGGGGCCGGCGCCCTCGGGCCGGGCGAGCACGAAGTGGATGATGTTCTCCTCCATGTCGTGCTCGGCGGAGGTGATGAACCGCTTGACGCCCTCGATGTGCCAACTGCCGTCCGGCTGCGGGATCGCCCGGGTCACGCCCGCGCCCACGTCGGAGCCGGCGTCGGGTTCGGTGAGCACCATCGTGGCCGACCAGCCGCGCTCGATCATGAGCTCGGCCTCGCGCTTCTGCTTCTCGGTGCCGAAGCGCCGCAGCAGTCCGGCGAACGCGGGCCCGCTGCCGAACATGAAGACGGGGGCCTGCGCGCCCTGGACCATCTCGATCAGCGACCACCACAGCGCTCGCGGCGCCGGGCTGCCGCCGAGCTCGGCGGGGATCTCCAGCCGCCAGAACTCGGCGTCCATGTACGCGCGGTACGAGCGCTTGAAACCCTCCGGCATGGTCACGGTGCGCGCCTCGCGGTCGTAGACCGGCGGCTCGCGGTCCGCGTCGGTGAAGGAGGCGGCGATCGGGCCGGCGGCCAGCTTCTCGACCTGTGCGAGGATGTCGCGCGCGCCTTCGACGTCGTGGTCGCCGAAGGGGCCGCGGCCGAGCGCGCCGGCGGTGTCGAAGACCTCGAACAGGTTGAACTGGAGGTCACGCAGGTTGCTGCGGTAGTGGCTCATGTCATCTCCTCGGAGCTTGATCGACGGCGAGCAGGTCGCTGAGTCGGTTGAGCGTCTCGTCCACCGAGGTGTGGTGCACGACGGCCATACCGAGTTCCTGGGCGGGCTTGAGGTTGTGGGCCAGATCGTCGACGAAGACGCATTCGTCGGGCCGCAGCCCGACGGCCTCGGCGCCGAGTTCGTAGATCTCGCGCGAGGGCTTGCGCACCTTGGCCTCGCCGGAGATGACGACGCCGGCGAACAGCTCGGCGAACCGCTCGCGCGGATAGCCGCCGGACCCCCAGGAGTTCGAGACCAGCCCGGTGGCGACGCCGCGGGCTCGGGCCGCGCGCACGGCGTCGAGCATGCGGGGCTCGAGGCGCGTGTCGCGCATCATGCGGCCGATGAGGCCGGCCGCCGGCACGCCGAGCAGCGCGGCGAACCCGCGCTCGAACTCCTCCTCCGGCAGCTCGCCGGTCTCCAGCCCGACGAGCAGCCCGCGGGCGGTCAGATCGGTGCGGAACAGCCGCCGGACCGCGTCCTCGGCCAGCCCTTCGCGGACACAGAAGGCCGCGAAAGAGGTGAAGACGTCGGTCGTCATGACCCCGCCCCAGTCGACCAGCAGTCCGGGGCGCCCGCGTTCTCGTTGCGACACTGCAAGACTCCTCGGCTAAGCGCTCGCTTAGTATTTCCGGCCCGGCCGGGGCGCGTCAAGGGCGGCGCACCGGACCTGTGCCGAAAATAGCACGGCCGTGCTTTAATGGGGGCATGGGCAAGGGTGAGCAGACCAGGCTGGCGGTGCTGGAGCAGGCGGCGGACGTCGCCGCGCGGCAGGGGCTGTCCACGCTGACCATCGGGGACCTGGCCACTCGCACCCGGCTGTCGAAGAGCGGCCTGTTCGCGCACTTCCAGTCGAAGGAGGCGCTGCAGCTCGCGGTGCTGGCCTACGCGCGGGACAAGTTCACCGACGAGGTGCTGCGGCCGGCGACGCGCACGCGGCGCGGCGAGCCGCGGGTGCGCGCGCTGTTCGAGCACTGGCTCCAGGTGAGCCGGTGCTCGAACGCGGAGTGCCTGTTCGTCTCCGCCTCGGCCGAGTTCGACGATCAGCCCGGCCCGGTGCGCGACCAGCTGGTCCGCGACCACCGCGACTGCTCGGACTCGATCATCCAGATGTTCCGGACCGGCATCTCCGAGGGCGACTTCCGCGAGGACGCGGACCCCGAGCAGTTCGCCTACGACCTGCACGGCATCATGCTGGGTTTCTTCCACGCGCACCGGCTGCTCGGCGACCCGCGCGCGCCGGAGCGCGCCCGCCGGTCCTTCGAGACGATCGTCGCCGCCGCACGGCGGCACTGAATCCCGCACTCACGACACGCGGCAGCACTGAACCACGCACGAACGACAGGAGTCGCCCGATGGCCTTGGCGGAGGAAAAAAGCACGACCGTTCGTGCTGAGAAGCCGCGGAACCCGCGCGAGCGCGCCGCCGGCCGGCTGCGCCCGGTCTTCGGGCTGCTGGAGCGGACGGCGCCGGGGCCGGGCTCGCACCTGGCCTGGAAGCTGTGGTCCACCCCGACCCGGCCGAGCCCGCAGGCGGTGGCCCGCTCCCGGGAGGGCGGCATGGGCGAGGTCCGCCGGGTGCGGGTCACGCTGCCGGACTGGACCGGGCGCCGCCCCACGCGGCGCGACGGGACGACGAAGCCGACGCAGACCACGGAGATCGCGGTCGAGCTCCTCGGCCCCGGGGACGGCCCGCTCGTCTACCTGCTGCACGGCTGGAGCGGCTGGCGCGGGCAGTTCTCGCCGATCGGCCGCAGACTCGCCGAGGACGGCTACCGCGTCGTGCTCGTCGAGGCCCCGAACCACGGCGACTCCGGCCCCGGCGCGCTGGGGGCGAAGCAGAGCCTGCTGCCGGACTTCAGCCTCGCGCTGGCCGAGGTGATCCGCCTGCTCGGCCCGGCGCACGCGGTCGTCGGCCACTCGCTCGGCGCCGCGTGCACGGCGTCGGTGCTGCTCGACGGCACGCCGGCGGAGAAGGCCGTCTTCATCGCCCCGCCGATCGACCCGGTCGCCTTCACGAAGGTGCTCGCACCGATGCTCGGCTTCGGCGAGCGAATCAGGTCCCGCATGGTCGCCATCGGCGAGCGCCGCACCGGCATCGAACTCGCCTCGCAGATCCTGCCGCCCCGGCTCCTCGGCCGCAGGGACCTGCCGCCCGCGCTCATCGTGCACGACGCGGGCGACGCGGTCGTCCCGGTCGTCAGCGGCCGGAAGCTCGCCGAGAGCTGGCCGGAGGCGCGCATCGTCGAGACCGAGCGGCTCGGCCACAACAGGATCCTGCGCGACGACGAGGTCGTCGCCCTCGTCGCGAAGTTCATCGGGGACACCCCGACGAGCGCCGCCGCCACCACGTCAGGGCGGTGCGAGGCCGGCTCCTGCCGGCCCTAGACTCCGGCGGGGACGGCTCGGCCCCGGCCGGACCCTGTGCGGGTGCGGCCGGGGCCGAGGCGCTTGATCCGCCTGCTGGTGCGGGGTGACCGCCGCTACCGGGTGAACGGGCCGGACGTCACTGCGCGAATCCGATCGCGAAGACGTGGAAGTCTCCGTTGGTCGGGCTCGGCAGGGTGACGCTGGCGACCGTCTTGCCCGCCGTGAGCGTTCCGTCCACGGCGAACAGGTAGGTGTCGACGGTCTGGTTCGACGTGCCGCCGTCGGCGTTGCGATACGTCGTGGAGGCGATCGTCTGGTCGCCGGAGGGGGCGGTCTCGCTGCCCGCGCCGAGCGTCCAGTCGCCGAAGTCCACCGGGATCTGCTGCGTGGTGCCGTCGGTGTACGTCACCGTCAGCGTTCCGGTGGTTCCCGTCGACGGCGCGTTGGTCGCGCTGCCGAGCAGTCCGATCTTCGTGTCCGTGGTCGGCTGCAGCGGGATGGTCTGGCCGTTCGCCTCGATGTTGTCGAGCTGTCCGGCCTGGACGTTCGGCCACGTGTAGCTGACGCCGTCCGAGGTGATCGTGGCGCCGGGGGTCACGTTCTGCGCGGCCAGGGCGTTGGCGGAGTAGCTGTAGCCGTCTCCGTCGTAGTCGGCCGCGCCGGAGCCGCCGTCCGTCGAGACGCCGATGTTGGTGTAATACGGCCAGAGCTCGCCGGGCGAAGCGACGTCCACGCTGAGCGTGCTCGGCAGCAGGGACGTGCCGCCGGACGACATCGCGAACGACACCGGGTACGAGCCCTCCGTCGCGCCCGCGGTGACCGTGAGCGGGACGCTCGCGGTCGAATGCGCCGGGACGGTCAGCGTGCCGGAGGACGGGCTGACGGTCACGCCGCTGCCGCTCTCCGACCACTTCACCGTGGTCGGACTGCTCGTCAGGTTGGACGCGACGAGCTTCGCGCTGCCGCTCCCGCTCGGGGCCAGGATCAGCCCGGAGCCCGGCGAGACCGCGGCGAGCACCGAGGCCTCACCGGTGGAGTCGGACGGCGGCGCGTCGGCCGGCAGGCTCGCCCAGCTGGTGTTCGGGGTGGTGCCCAGCGTGAAGGAGAGCGTTCCGCCCTTGGTGGTGGCGTCCGCCGGCGCGTAGGCGTCGTTCCA
>Ga0310811_10000528_pt1 | contig 49170 bp, 50 predicted proteins | sample YCmetagenome_FD_207642 | JGI IMG/M metagenome (GOLD analysis project Ga0310811, IMG submission 207642) | Soil microbial communities from experimental microcosm in Duke University, North Carolina, United States - YC | ecosystem: Engineered > Artificial ecosystem > Soil microcosm > Unclassified ...
CCAGGCGCTAGCGGAGCGCTTCTGGCCCGGCGCCCTGACCCTGGTGCTGCCGCGGCGGAAGAATTCGCCCTTGTCGCTTCTGGTCAGTGCTGGCCTCGACAGCGTGGCGCTGCGTGCGCCCTCACACCCGGCCACCATCGCCCTGCTGAAAGAAACCGGCCGGCCGGTGGCAGGGCCTTCGGCCAACATGTCCGGCCAGGTGACGGCGACAACGGCACAACATGTCGCCGACAGCCTAGGCGGCAAGGTGGATTTCATTCTTGACGCCGGCGGTGCCACCCTGGGCATTGAATCCACGGTGGTCGGCTTTGACGGCGACCGGCCGCTGTTGCTGCGGCCTGGTGCGGTGGCGCGGGAAGAGATCGAGGATCTGGTGGGCCCCTTGGGCGCGCCTGGCAACTTCATCCAGTCGCCAGGCCAGTTGGCCAGCCATTATGCGCCGCGCGCGGCCTTGCGCCTGAATGCCGGTGAAATCGAATCCGGCGAGGTGCTGCTGGGCTTCGGCGATGCGCCAGGCGCCAAGCTGAACCTGTCGCCGCGCGGAGACCTGCGCGAGGCCGCGGCCAATCTTTTCGCCATGCTGCGCGAGCTGGACAAGGTGGCGTTCAGGATCGCTGTCTCTCCGATCCCCACGCATGGCATCGGCGAGGCGATCAACGACCGGCTGCGCCGGGCGGCCGCGCCGCGATGACAGTGGAGGGCCGCCTGAAAGATGCGGTCGGCGCTTCAGGCTTTTCCCAGGACCCCGCAGAGATCGCGCCCCATCTGGAAGAATGGCGCAGCAAGTATCGGGGCGCCTCGCCGCTGCTGCTGAAGCCGGCCACGACGGCCGAAGTCTCCGCTATCCTCGCCATTTGCAACCAGACCGGCACTAAGATCGTCACCCAGGGCGGTAACACCGGCCTGGTCGGTGGCCAGATCCCGCTCCATGGCGAAGTGCTGCTTTCGACTCGGCGTCTCAATCGGCTGCGCGGATTGGATGCCAGTGGCATGACCATGACGGTGGAAGCCGGCATGACCCTGGCCGAGGTGCAGCGGCTGGCGGATGACAGAAACTTACTCTTCCCGCTGAGCCTGGCCTCCGAAGGCAGCGCCACCATCGGCGGCAATATCGCCACCAATGCCGGCGGCACTCATGTGCTGCGCTATGGCATGACCCGCGCGCTGGTGCTGGGGCTGGAGGTGGTGCTGGCGAACGGCACGGTGCTGCCCATGCTGCGCGCCCTGCACAAGGACAATACCGGCTACGACCTGAAACAGATATTCATCGGCAGTGAAGGCACCTTGGGCGTCGTCACCGCCGCGTGCTTGCGCCTGTTCCCCAAGCCGGAGGTGGCGGTCACCGCTTTCGCGGCTGTGCCCTCACCCGCCGCGGCCGTTGCGCTGCTCGGCCGGATGAGCCACGCCAGCGGCGGGATGCTGTCGGCTTTCGAGCTGATGCCGCGGATCGCGCTGGACTTCGTCACCTGCCATATCGAAGGCACGCGCGATCCTTTCGCCGCCCCCTCGCCCTGGTATGTGCTGATGGAAGCGGCGGGCGGGGCGGAGATGAACCTTGTAGGCAGCTTCGAGAGCGGCCTGGGCGGCGCCATCAGCGACGGGCTCGCCACCGATGCCGTGGTGGCCGCCAGCCAGACGCAAGCCGCGGCGCTGTGGAAGCTGCGGGAGGGCATTTCCGAGGCCCAGAAGCGCGAAGGCGCCTCGATCAAGCACGACATTTCGGTGCCGGTGGCGCTCATTCCGGATTTTCTGGCTGAGGCCGTGCCCGCGGTTCAGAAGCTGCTGCCCGGCGCCCGCGCGGTCAGCTTTGGTCATCTGGGCGACGGCAATCTGCACTTCAATTTCAATTCACCGCAGGCGGGCGACGATCCGGCCTTCCTCGCCCAATGGGAGGAGGTGCAGCAGATCGTGCACGATCTGGTCAAGGCGTTCGGCGGTTCGATCAGCGCCGAGCACGGCATCGGCGCCATGAAAGTGGCGTCCCTGCCTCGCTACAAGTCCCATGAAGAGCTGGATGCCATGCGGGCGCTGAAGGCGGCGTTCGATCCGAAGAACATTCTCAATCCCGGCAAAACCGTGCCGCCGGTGTTGAGACTCTAATCCTGAATTGTCATGGCCCGGCTCGTCCGGGCCATCCAATTTTATGATTGGTGATGTGTCAAACTGGATGGCCCGCATAAAGCGGGCCATGACAATTGAGGTAGCGGAAATTACCGCACTACCCGCCCGTTCTCGATGATGATCACGCGCTCGTTCGGGCTGGCCGCCAGCGCCCAGATCAGCGCCAGCACCCAGCCGATGCCGGTCCAGCCCAGGAAGAAGTTCAGGGCCGCCACGCCAAAGGCCGAGTGGGTGTGCTGGGCGATCGCCACGATGGTGGGCAGCCAGTACAGCACAAACCAGGCGAACAGGAACGTCATCATGGGCGGCAAGCTCCAGGGCCGGGACCTAATATAGGGGGAATCTTCTCCTCTTCCAGTTCACTTCTCACCATGGGCGGGGGGCGTTGTTACGCTGCCGCTAACAACCCCAGCCCATCCAGAGCCCCGAGCACCGCGTTTTCGACCCTGGATGGCCGGCTCAAGGCCGGCCATGGAGAACCAGCTATGCCGCTTCCGACAGGCTTGGCGTCTCGACGGGCACAGCGGCGGCGCGCGACCGATTCGACCGGGCCGAAATCCGGGCCGTCACCATGGTGGAGAGGTACGGCAGGCTCTGCACTCCCAGCATCACCATCCACAAGGTCACCGCCGGATCGAGGAAGCCGCGGTCAAAGCCCATGGAGATCATCCCCACCAGCAACAGCGCCAGCAGCACCGCTTCCTGCCACACCACCCGCAGCACCTGGCCGAAATCGGCCGGGTCGGCGCATTTGGGCGTGCGCAGGAAGGGCTTGTTCGAGGTCAGCAGCCCGCTCCACACCGCCTTGCCCACCGTGTGGGTCAGCGACAGCCCGGCGATGGAGGCGACGATGGCGCCGCGCACCCCCGAGCCCACCTTGGGCGGATAAAGCAGAAGCGTCTTGATCAGCTTGGTGGCGAAGAGGGCCATGGCGGCGGCGGACAAAGCCGGCATCGGCACGTCCACATAGCTCGGCAGCACCCACATCATGATGGTCCAGACGATCGCCATGATGGTCACCACCATGCCCAGACCGTCGGAAATCCAGGGCAGCCAGCCGGACAGGAACTGATAGCGCTGCGGCAGCGACAGGGCCGAGCCGCCGGTGAAGATCGCCCCGCCATGGCGCTTGAGCATCTGCATGGCGCCATAGACCCAGCGATAGCGCTGAGTCATGAAGGCTTCCAAGGTGTCGGGCATCAGGCCCGAGCCCATGCTCTGGCGCACATAGGCGGCCTCATGGCCGGCCTCGAACAGCTTGAGCCCCAGCTCGGTATCTTCGGTGATGCACCAGTCGCTCCAGCCATCCACTTCCTCCAGCGCATCCTTGCGGACGATGGTCATGGTGCCGTGCTGGATGATGGCATTGTGCTCGTTGCGCTCCACCATGCCGATATGGAAGAAGCCGCGATATTCCTCATAGGCCATGGCCTTGAAGAGATTCTGGTTCGCGTCGCGATAATCCTGCGGTCCCTGCACCAGGGCGATGCCGGGCGAGGCGAAATAGGGAATGACACGGCGCAGCCAGAAGGGCTGGACCTGATAGTCGCTGTCGATCACCGCGACGTAGGTTGCGGCGGGATCGGTCAGCGCCAGCGCCTTGTTCAGCGCCCCGCCCTTGAAGCCTTTGACATTGTCGAAATGGAAGAAGCGGAAGTCCGGGCCCAGCTTGCGGCAATGAGCCTGGACCGGCTCCCAGACCGCGGGATCGGGCGTGTTGTTGTCCAGGACGATGACCTCGAAATTGTCATAGTCCAGCCGCGCCAGCGCACTCAGCGTTTCGATCACCATCTGCGGCGGCTCGTTATAGGTCGGCACATGGACGGAGACGCGCGGCGCCTGTTCGGGAATGCCGACGCGGATCACCCGCCGTTCTACCCGCCACAGGCTGGCCGCCATCTCGATGCCCTCGGTCAGGATCACGGCGCAGGCCAGCAGCACCAGCGGCGACATGGCGATCATCGCTACCACGTCGGTGGGATCGACATATTCCAGGGCGGTGGCGTCAATCAGCGCCAACAGGCCCGTGGAGACCAGCACGATCATGCCGCCCATCATCAGATAGCCGGACTGGCGCATCCGCGGCATGCGGCCCAGCACCAGAAGACCCAGGAGCAGGCTCAGCACCGCCGCCATCAGCGCATAGCCCCGCCATTCCGGGAAAGCGCGGATCAGGCCGGTGAAGGCGAATTTCGGCTTTCCGTCGGCGTCGAACAGGCCCCAATAACGGCCGGCCACGCCTTCATTGGCGTCCTTCCAGGGCTGATCGAAGGCCTCGAACAGGTAATAGTCCCAGCCCTTTTCCATGGCGAACTGCACGAAGGCGCGCAGGAAATAGCCTTCATTGGCGGGCGAGGCTTCGGCGCGGCCGCGCGTGCGCCCCTCCGACGGCCAGCCCGCCTCGCCGACAATGATCTGCTTGTCGGGAAATTCGGCCTGGACGTGATTGTAGAAACCTTCCGACGATTTCAGGGCGCTGCGGATGTCCACATTCTCCCAATAGGGCAGAAGATGGACGAAGATCACGTCCACATACTGGCCGATCTCCGGCGTCATCATCCAGGTGGACCAGGGCTCGGCCGTGGTGACCTTGATGCGGGCCGGCAGCGCCATCCGCACCCGCCGGATATAGTCGTTAAGCTGGTCGGGTGAGACCGAACCGAAAGTCTGGGTCTCGTTGCCCACGATCACCCGGTCAACCGTCCGCCGGTTGGCCAGCGCCGTCTTGATGCCCAACGCGATCTGCTGCTCGTTCTTGTCCAGGTCGGCGCTGATCCAGATGCCCAGCGACACCGTCATGCCGTGGTGGCGGGCGATGTCGGGCACCTTGTCCATGCCGCCATCCACCGTATAGGTGCGGATATGGCTGGTGATCTTGGAAAGCTGGGCGAGATCGGACGTGATGCGCTCCGGCGCGACAGTCATGTTCTGCCGCTGGGAGAAGACATGGCTGGGATTGTAGGCGATGCCCCGCACCTGCCCGTCCCATTCCGGCGCCGTGACGGTGTAATCGCGGCTGGTCCAGAACAGCACGCTGGCGCCCACCACCATGACCAGGGCCACGGCGATGCGCAGCCGTCCCCCGCCCAGATGGCGCTGGCTCCAGGCTCGGCTCAGGTGACGGAAGAAATCCAAGCTACTGCTCTGCGTCCTTGTCGCCCGGCTCGGGGATGTAACCCTTTTCGCCCTTCTTGGGCGCAGGCGTGGTGTCGATCAGCTTGATATCGAAGATCAGATCCTGGTTGGGCGGGATCAGCCCGTTGCCGGCGCCGCGCACGCCATAACCCAGACTGGGCGGGATCACGAGCTGCCAGTGATCGCCTTCGCGCATCAGCTGCAGCGCCTCGATCCAGCCCGGGATCACGTCGGCGAGCTTCATGGACGCGGGCAGCCCTGGCGAGGTGCCATCGAAGATCACGCCATTGATCAGCTTGCCGGTGTAATAGACCTTTACCGTGTCGGTGGGCTGGGGCCGCTTGCCATAGCCGTTCTGGATGATGCGGAACATCAGCCCGCTGGGACGCACGATGACGCCCTTGGTCTTGGCATAGTCCGCAAGAAATTTCTGGTTATTGTCGATGCTGAGAACATCGGTGGCAGCCCCAGGATTGGGAGCCGCAGTATTGGCCGGTGCAGCATTGGCAGCCCAACCGGGCAGCAAACCCGACAGCACCACGCCGCCAAGCGCGAAAATAGCGGTTCTACGCTTCATCGTCCGTCTCCGAAGGCCTTCCCGGCCAGGTACCCCGCCTGATCCTCATTCTAGCGCGCCCGGACGCCCCGGCCCAAGGCGGGAAGCGCAGGGAACCTTGCGACCCTTTGCCGGCAGGTCTGGCGGCATCAGGCGAATTTCAGGGCCAGATGGATCAGCACCGCCAGCCCGCAGCCCATGACCAGGAGCCCGCAGGTCCGGTTTATGACCCGCATGGCCTTTTCGTCCACCTTGGTATGGTACAGGCCGACCACCGTGGTCAGAGCCAGCCACCAGCCCGTCGAGCCGGCCACCACGCCGCCGACCACAAAGCTGGCGTCGCTGAAACTGCCGGTATGACCCGCCAGTCCGCCCAGGCCTGCGAACATGACACCGAAAGACAGCAGGGTGACCGGGTTGGTGATCGTCAGGGCAAAGGTCGAAACCATGGCCCGCATCAGATTGGTGCCGCCTTCGCTGGCGCTCTCTTCCGGACAGCGGACCTGGGGAGGCGCCATGAAGATCCGCCAACCGAACCAGACCAGCAGCGCGCCGCCCATAAGCTCGATGACGGTGGCATAGCCCTCGATCAACTGGGCGATCCAGGTCAGGCCGAACCCGGTGATGGCGGCGAAGATGCCGTCGCCCAAGGCCGCACCCAAGCCCGAGACAAAGCCGTTCAGCGGCCCGAAGGCGAAGCTGCGCCGGATGCAGATCAGGTTCACAGGACCGATCGGCACCGCCGCGATCAGCCCCATCACCACCCCCGAAAGGATGAGATAGACATAGGTCATTGCGGTTCCAGCGTGTCCACGAAGCGCAGAGGCGCGCCGCGGGCGGCCCCGACAGCCGCAAAGTCGCGCATCACCAGGGCTCCGCGCAGGATAGTAGCCACCGGCCAGCCCTTGGTCTTCATGCCGTCGAAAGGCGTCCAGCCGCAGCGCGAGGCGATCCACTTGTTCTCGATGGTGCGGGTAAGCCCCAGGTCAACGATGGTGAAGTCGGCATCGTAGCCGCGGGCGATGCGCCCCTTGCCCGCGATGCCGAAAATGCGCTGTGCACCGGACGCGGTCAGGTCGATGAATCGTTCCAGGGTGAGATTGCCTTTGTTGACATGATCCAGAAGGATGGTGGCGAGGGTCTGCACCCCGGGCATGCCCGACGGCGTGTCGGGATAGGTCCTGTCTTTTTCCTCGCGCGTGTGCGGTGCGTGATCGGAGCCGATCACGTCGATCACGCCTTCGCGCACCGCCTGCCACAGGGCCTGGCGATGGCGTTCGTCGCGAATGGGCGGATTCATCTGGGCATAGGTGCCAAGCCGCTCATAGCATTCCGGCGCCGACAGGGTCAGATGCTGGGGCGTGGTCTCGGCGGTGGAGATGTCCTTGGCCGCTGCCAGCAGCGGTATCTCATCGCCGGTGGTGATGTGCAACACATGCAGGCGCCGTCCCGCCTCGCGCGCCAGCCGGAGCACCCGTTCGGTGGACATGCGCGCGGCTTCCGCATCGCGCCAGACCGGATGGGTTTCGGGCTTGCCGCGCTCGGCCAGATGCTTTCGCGCGATCATGCGGTCTTCGTCTTCGGAATGGACCGCGACCCGCCGCCTCCCCGCCTTCAGTGCCGCCAGTATGTCTTCTTCTCTGTTGAGCAGCAGCGTGCCGGTGGACGAGCCCAGAAAGGCTTTGATGCCGCAGACGCCAGGAAGCTTCTCCAGCTCCGCCAGGGCGCCGATATTCTGCGGCGTGGCGCCGGCATAGAAGGCATGGTCGCAATACATCCGCCCTTTGGCGCGGACGAGCTTGTCTTCGATCGCCGCCCGGCTGGTGGTGGGCGGATTGGTGTTCGGCATTTCGAACACCGCCGTGACGCCGCCCAGGATGGCGGCCAGGCTTCCGGTCTCAAGATCTTCCTTGTGAGCGTTACCGGGCTCGCGGAAATGGACCTGGGTATCCATGACCCCGGGCAGGACGTGCAGGCCCTTGGCCTCAAACACCTCCGCTGCTTTCGCATCCGGGAATGAACCGATGGCGGCGATGCGTCCGGCGATAACCCCGACATCCGCAGGGGCAATGCCATTGGGGGTCGCCACCAGTCCGCCGCGGACCAGGAGATCGAAACTTTCCTTCATAGGACTAGGCAGTTAGCCCAGGCTCCCGCCCTTGGCAACCGCGCAAGGCCGCCCTAAGTGTGAGCGATGGAAGCCGCTTTCCTGGACGACCGCGCCGTCATCGCCATTTCCGGCCCGGAAGCCCGGGCTTTCCTGCAGGGATTGGTGACAAATGATATCGCCGGGGGGCTGGCGCCAGGCAGTGGGCTGTACACCGCCCTGCTCTCACCCCAGGGCAAGATCCTGTTCGATTTCTTTGTCACGGAAGGCGATGGCGCCCTGCTACTGGATGTGGCGCGTGATTCTGCGGAGGCGCTGCTCAAACGCCTGAAGATGTACAAACTGCGCGCCAAGGTGGAGATCGAAGCGCGGCCACAGCTTGGGGTGTTTCTGAATCTCACGGGCCATCCCAGCAACCGGCCAACAACCTATGTCGAGCGTGCGGTGAGTTTTCCCGATCCCCGCGCGGCGCGGCTGGGTGTGCGCAGCATTGGCGCCACAGCCGAAATGCCGGCCAATCTGGCGGGGCCTCGCGGGTATCATGAAAAGCGTCTCGAGCTGAGCGTGCCGGAAGGCCACGATTTCGGCACCGAGAAGATCTTCGCCCTGGATGCAGGCCTGGACGAACTGAACGGCGTCTCCTTCACCAAGGGCTGCTATGTCGGCCAGGAGCTGACCTCGCGCATGAAGCATCGCGCCACAGCCAGGAAACGCATCCTCGGCGTGGCGGCAGAGACGGCATTGCCAGCGCCCGGCACCCCGATCCGGCGCGGCGATGCGGAGATTGGCGAATTGTTATCTTCCTACGGCCACCAGGGCTTTGCCCTGATACGGCTAGACCGTCTGGACGAAAGCAGCGGCGACATTATTGCCGGTGAGATTCCTGTCGCGCTGACAAGGCCCGCATGGCTCGCCGGAGCGCCGGACAGCGCCTAGCGCGTGGGCCGCGCGACCACTAAAAAGAGCGCCGGTCAGTGCCTAGCGCGTCACTCGCGCGACCATTAAAAGAGCTGCATGGGGACTGACAAGCAACGCTGCTGGTGGCCGGGCGAAGACCAGCTCTATATCGCCTATCACGACAAGGAATGGGGCGTGCCGGAGTATGATAGCCGCGCGCTTTATGAGAAGCTGGTGCTGGATGGATTCCAGGCCGGCCTTTCCTGGATCACCATCCTGCGCAAGCGGGAGAATTTCCGCAAAGCCTTTCACAATTTCGATCCCAACAAGATCGCGCGCTATGGCGCGCGCGATCTGGACCGGCTGCTCAAGAATGACGGTATCATCCGCAGCCGCGCCAAGATCGAGGCCGCGATCAAGGGCGCGCGGCTGTGGCTGGAGATCGAGGAGAAAGAACCGGGCGGCTTTCGCGACGTGATCTGGAAACATGTGGACGGCAAGCCGCAGATCAATCACTTCAAGAGCCGCGACAAGATACCGGCCCAGACGCCCATGAGCGAGGCGCTGTCCAAGGACCTCAAGCAGCGCGGCTTCAATTTCTGCGGGCCGGTGATCTCCTACGCCTTTGCCCAGGCCACCGGCATGGTCAATGACCATCTGACGACGTGTTTCCGGCATGAGGAATGCGTGAAGCTGGCACGCGGCGGCGTATCACGCCCCCCGGTTCCGGCGACTGCTTCCACCTTGAAGCGGTAACTTCGCCCGTCTAGGTTCCGAAGATGCCAAATTCTTCAGAAAACGCACCGGTCAAGAAAGACGTTATCGCCGCCATCGGCAACACGCCCCTGATCCGGCTACGGCACGCCTCCGAAGCCACCGGCTGCGAAATCCTGGGCAAGGCGGAATTCCTGAACCCCGGCCAGTCGGTCAAAGACCGCGCCGGCCTGTTCATCATCCAGGACGCGATCCGGCGGGGCGCCCTGCGGCCCGGCGGCACCATCGTGGAAGGCACGGCCGGCAATACAGGCATTGGCTTGGCCACCGTGGCCAATGCCATGGGCTTCAAGACCGTCATCGTGATCCCCGACACCCAGAGCCAGGAAAAGAAAGATGCGCTGCGTCTGTTGGGTGCCGAGTTGATCGAGGTGCCGGCGGTGCCCTATCGCGATCCCAACAATTATGTGCGCTTGTCCGGGCGTCTGGCCGAGCAGCTGGCGAAGACCGAAAAAAGCGGCGCCATCTGGGCCAACCAGTTCGACAATCTCGCCAACCGCCAGGCCCATATCGACGGCACGGGCCCGGAGATGTGGGAGCAGACCGGCGGCAAGATCGACGGCTTCACCTGCGCCGTCGGCACCGGCGGCACCCTGGCGGGTGTCGCGATCGCCTTGAAAGAGCGCAACAAGAATGTCCGCATCGCCGCGGCCGATCCTCTGGGCGCGGCGATCTATAGCTGGATCAAGACCGGGGAGCTGAAGATGCACGGCTCCTCCATCACCGAAGGCATCGGCCAGAGCCGGGTCACTGCCAATCTTGAAGGCGCGCCGATCGACGACGCCTATGAAATTTCCGATGAGGAAGCCCTGCCCATCATCTTCGATCTTCTGGAGCATGAAGGCCTGTGCATGGGCGGCTCGACCGGCATCAATGTCGCCGGCGCCATCCGCATGGCCAAGGACTTGGGACCGGGGCACACCATCGTCACCATCCTGGCCGATTACGGTAATCGCTATCAGTCCAAGCTGTTCAATCCGGCTTTCCTGAAGGAAAAGGGCCTGCCCACACCGCCCTGGTTGACCGAAAAACGCACCGCGATTTCGGTGCCTTATGAATAGGCTTTTTGGCGAATGAGCGAACTGGTCTCCACCGAATGGCTGGCAGATCATCTGAACGATGTGCGGGTGGTGGATGCCTCCTGGTACATGCCCGACGACAAGCGCGAACCGGGCAAGGAATTCGAGCAGGCGCATATTCCCGGGGCGGTCTTTTTCGACATTGATGGCATCGCCGATCATTCCACCGGTCTGCCGCACATGCTGCCGTCGCCGGGGGAATTCTCCAGGGCGGTCGGCGCGCTGGGCATCGGCGATGACGAGACGGTGGTGGTTTATGATGGCGCCGGAATGTTCTCCGCGCCGCGAGTGTGGTGGTCGCTCAAGGCCATGGGCCACAAGACTGTGAAAGTCCTCGACGGCGGCTTCCCCAAGTGGAAACGCGAACGCCGTGCCATCGAAAGCGGCCCGGCGCATCCCAAAGCGAAGTTCTTCACCGCCATTCCCAAGCCCGACATGGTGCGCAGCTTCGATGCGGTGATGGGCATCGTGAAAGACGGCACCGCCCAGATGGTAGATGCGCGCAGCGCTTCGCGCTTCACCGCCGAGGAGCCGGAGCCGCGCGCCGGCGTGCGCGGGGGCCATATGCCCGGCGCCGCCAATGTGCATTACCGCAAGCTGATCGCCGAAGACGGCACCTTGAAGCCGCCGGCAGAGCTGAAGGCCGCCTTTTCTAAAGTTGATCTCGGCAAGCCCATCGTCACCACCTGCGGCTCCGGCCTCACCGCCGCCGTCCTGAGTTTGGCCCTGGCCGAAATCGGCAAACGCGACGTCGCGCTCTATGACGGCTCCTGGACAGAATGGGGCGGCCGCCCCGAAGCCCCGGTGGTGCGCGGGCCATGAGCGCCAAAGGAACGGGCAAGCGCCGCATCCCCATGACGGTGACGTTCCTGGAAATGAGCGCCAAGCCCGCTGTCCTGCCGCCGCCCCAGCCCAAGGGCAAGGTGGCGCTGCTCCGCTGCGAAAAGCCCTCCACCCATTTTTACCGCTATCTCTACGACACGATCGGCGCGGACTATTACTGGGTGGACCGCAAGCGGCTGTCGCCCGACGGTCTCGCCGAGGTGATCCAAGACCCGCTCAATCGGCTTTATGTGCTTTATATCGAGGGCTCGCCCACCGGCATGGCGGAACTGGACCTTCGCAAAGCCGGAACGGCCAACATCTCCTATTTCGGGCTGATGCCCGAATCCATCGGCAAGCGGCTGAGTTATTTCTTTCTCTACCATACCTGCATGAACGCCTGGCTGGAGCCCATCCAACGGCTGACCGTCAACACCTGCACCCTGGATCATCCTCGCGCCCTGCCCCTTTACCAGCGCATGGGCTTTCGTCCCTATGACCGGCAGGAGCGTTTTATTGAGCTGTAGCTTTTTTGATGGTCGCTCGCCGGCATGCTGCCGCTACCGGCTCGCCGACGCTCCGTTGCCCGGATGATCGATTGAAGGCATGGTCTGCTCATGAGCATCATCGACAGCGCGCCGGAAAAGACCTGGTTCGGCCATCCGCGCGGCCTGACCTTCCTGTTCGGCAGCGAGATGTGGGAGCGTTTCTCCTACTACGGCATGCGTCTGCTGCTGCCGCTATATTGCCTGCAATATCTGCTGCTGCCCGGTCATTACCAGACGGTCATCGGCGCTGAAACAATGCGCCACGCGCTGGAAAGCGTCTACGGCAACTTCAAGACCCCGCAACAATTTCAATCAGCGATCTATGGCGCCTATACGGCACTGGTTTATGCGTCGCCCCTGATCGGCGGCTTCCTGGCTGACCGCTGGTTCGGTCGCCGCTATACGGTGGTGGCTGGTGGCATCATCATGTCTATTGGCCATTTTCTGATGGCCTTCGAGAACTACTTCTATTTTGCGCTGCTGTTCCTGATCGTGGGCAATGGCGGGTTCAAGCCGAATATTTCCGTTCAGGTGGGCGGTCTTTACAAGGCCGGCGACCATCGCATAGACCGGGCTTATTCCGTTTTCTATGTAGGCATTAACCTGGGCGCGCTGCTGGGGCAGATCATTTGCGGCGCGTTCGGCGACGCACGGATGTGGAGTTATGGATTCAGCGCCGCGGGTGTCGGCATGCTGATCGGCAGCCTGATCTATCTGTATGCCTTGCGTATTCTTCCCGACGATCGCCCGAACCGCCCGACGGCCGCTGCGCCGCGCGAACCCTTCACGCGCTCGGACTGGTATGCCTTCATTATCCTGTGGCTGTTGTTTGTTCCGGGCTGCCTGTTCTGGGCGACTTACGAGCAGTCGGGCAATACCGTAGAGGTTTGGACTGTGGATCACCTTGACCGCATGGTGTCTCTCGGTCCGTTCAGCTTCACCCTGACGGTTGGCATGATCCAGGCCTTCAACAGCTTCTTCATCCTGGCCTTTACGCCACTGGTGATCTGGTTCTGGAAATGGCAGGAGGCCCGGGGCAGCGAGCCCAGCGCCGTCATCAAGATGGCCATCGGCTTCGTGCTTCTGTCCAGTTCCTATCTGATCTTAGCATCAGGACAGGCGCTCGCGGGCAGTGGCCAAGTTCATTGGCTGTGGTGCCTGGTGTATTTCGCGGTCTATACCGTCGGCGAACTTTACTTTTCGCCCGTCGGCCTGTCGCTTTATTCGAAGGCCGCACCGCCCCAGGTCGCGGCGCTGATGATGGCGGTTTTCCTGGCCACCAGCTTTCCCGGCAATTTCCTGGCCGGCTGGTTTGGCACTTTCTATTCGACCATGACCAACACCGAATTCTTCCTTTTCATCGCCGCAATCGCCGCTGCGCCCGCGCCGGTAATCTGGGCCTTCAACGGACCGCTCAAGCGCATCATGGAGGATCGCGAGGCGCGCCGCCTTCAGCCGGAGCAGGTCCCCTATCGGACGCCAATCCAATGAGCGGCGACAAGCCCGAAACCAAAATCGTCGCCGACGGCCGAATGAGCGATAGCCATTTCGGCGCCGTCAACACGCCGGTCTATCGCGCCTCCACCATCCTTTATCCGGACCTGGCGGCCATCAAGGCGAATACCCAGCCCTACACCTATGGCCGGCGCGGCACGCCTTCGACCCAAAGTTTCGAGGATGCGATCTCCAGCCTGGAAGGCGCGGCGCGCACCGTCTCGGTCACCTCGGGCATCCAGGCCATCGGGCTCGCGATCCTGTCGGTGTGCAGCGCCGGCGATCATCTGCTGATGGTGGACAGTTGCTATGAGCCCACCCGCACCTTATGCGACCGTACCCTGAAGCGCTTCGGCGTCCAGACCACTTACTACGCGCCGGACGACGACATCACGGCACACCTCAAGCCCAACACCAAGGCGGTATTCTGCGAAAGCCCCGGCTCGCTGACCTTCGAGATGCAGGACATTGCCGCCATCGCCAAAGCCACGCACGCGCATGGCGCCTCCGTGCTGATGGACAATACCTGGGCGACGCCCCTGTTCTTCCGGCCGCTGGAGCATGGCGTGGATCTCTCCATCCAGGCCGCCACCAAATATATCGGCGGTCATGCCGATGTGATGCTGGGCTATGTCGCCGCCAACGAAAAGCACGCCGGCCGGCTGCACCAGACCCATGGCGATCTGGGGCTTTATGCCAGCGGCGATGACTGCTTCCTGGGCCTGCGCGGCCTGCGCACCCTGGCCGTCCGCCTGGCCCGCCACCAGGAGACCGGCCTGGCTCTGGCCCGCTGGCTGCAGGGCCGGCCCGAGGTCGCCCGCATCCTCCATCCCGGCCTGCCGGGCGACCCGGGCTACGGCCTCTGGAAACGGGATTTCTCCGGGAGTTGCGGGCTCTTCGGGGTGGTTCTGAAACCAGTTTCTGAAGCCCGTCTGGCCGCCTTTGTGGACGGATTGCAGCATTTCGGGATCGGCTATTCCTGGGGCGGGTTTGAAAGCCTGATCGTCCCGGCCCATATCCGGCGGGCCGTCCGCCCTTTCCAGGCGGAGGGGCCGGTCCTGCGCATCCATGCCGGGCTGGAAGACGTAGGTGATCTGATTGCCGACCTCGAGAAGGGTCTTGAAAGGCTTAGAACGTGACCGACACGCTTTCCCACACCGCCTTCCTGTCGGCGGTCAAATTCGGCCAGGACGGCCTGGTTCCGGCCATCGCCCAAAACAAGGAAACGGGCGAAATCCTGATGATGGCCTGGATGAACAAGGAGACCTTGCGCGAGACGCTTGCCACCGGCCATGTCACCTATTGGTCACGGTCGCGCCAGAAGGCCTGGCGCAAGGGTGAAACCAGCGGCAACCATCAGCGGCTGGTGGAAGCCTATGTGGACTGTGACGGCGACACCCTGCTGTTGAAGGTGGACCAGATGGGTCCCGCTTGCCACACCGGCGCGCCAAGCTGCTTTTTCAGGCGGTTAGGCTGAAGCCGAAAGGCTAGCCAAAGGTTATACTGGTTCCGGACTCGCCCATGGCCGACCTGAACCAAGCCGCTCCACGCCCTGCCGCCAAGCCGGATACGCTGACGCCCAAATTCATGACCGCGGTGATCGCCGCGGTGGTGGTGGGCGGCATTTATTTGGGCCGGCCGGTGCTGATGCCTCTGGCCCTGGCGGTGCTGATTTCCTTCGCTCTGGCGCCGCTGGTCGCCTTGCTCAAGAAGGTGCGGCTGGGCAATGTCGCGCCGGTTTTGATCAGCCTGTTGTTCGCAGTGGTGATCTTTTCCTCGCTGGCCGCCTTTATGGGCTCGCAACTGGCCAAGCTGGCCGCCGACCTGCCCCGCTATCAAACCAACCTCACCCACAAAATCCAGTCCGTGGTCGGCTCGGCGGTGCACAACGACACCCTCACCCGGCTCAACCACACGCTGAACAATCTGGCGGATCAGGTCAGCGGCGGCGCTAAGCCCGAAGATGTCGCCGCCACCGAGCCCAACCAGATCAAGCCCATTCCGGTGGTGGTGATCCGCAATTCGCTGGCGCCCTGGGCAGTGGCGCAAACAGTATTGGGGCCGCTGCTGGAGCCGCTGGGCCTGATCGTCCTGGTTCTGGTGTTCGTCGGCTTCATCCTGTTGCAGAAGGACGATCTGCGCGACCGTATCGTGCGGCTGGCAGGTTCGGGCGATATGCAGCGCACGACCGTGGCGCTGGACGAAGCAGCCAATCGTCTCTCCCGCTACCTGTTCCTGCAAACCTGCACCAACATCTGCTTCGGCCTGATCATCGGCTCGGGCCTGTGGCTGATCGGCATTCCCAATGCCGGCCTGTGGGCGTTGATGTCCGCCCTCCTGCGCTTCGTGCCCTATGTTGGGGTGCCGCTGGCCTTTCTGTTTCCATTCGGCCTGGCGCTGGCGGTGGATCCGGGCTGGGCCAAGATGGTCTGGGTGATGGTGCTCTATGGCAGCGTCGAATCCGTAATCGGCCAGGCGATCGAGCCTTTTCTTTATGGCCGCAGCATGGGCCTTTCCGCCGTGGCGGTGGTGGTGGCGGCGGTGTTCTGGACCTGGCTCTGGGGACCGGTGGGCCTTCTGCTCTCCACGCCGCTGACCATGTGCTTTGTGGTGTTCTCGCGCCATGTCGAGGGTCTGAAGTTCCTGGACGTGATGCTGGGCGACACGCCGGCGCTGTCCTTCGAGGAAAGTCTTTATTTGCGTATGCTGGCGGAGGACCCGGACGAAGCCGCGGCCGAGGCCGAGGGCTTCCTGCGGCATAACTCCTTCTCCGCCTATTATGACGATGTGGCCGCGCGCGCTCTGATGCTGGCCCAGGCCGATGTCAATCGCGGGGTGCTCGATCCGGCGCGCCAGGGGCGCATCCGCGACGCCATCAAGGGGCTGATCGCCAATCTTTCCGAGCGCAAGGACGACGAAGCCTTGCTCAGCGAGCTGCCGCCGGGTTGGCGCCATGCCGCGCGCGAGCCCGTGCTGTGCGTGGCCGGCCGGGGCCCCCTGGACGAAGCCGGGGCGCTGTTGCTGGTGGACATGCTGGCCAAATATGGCATCGGCGCGCGTGTGGTGTCGTCGGACGAGACCTCGGCCACCAATATCCGCGAGCTCGACTGCGAAGGCGTGCAGCTCACCTGCGTCTCCTATCTGGAGCCCGGCACCTTCAAGAACGCGCGCTATCAGGTGCGGCGCCTGCGCAAACACATGCCGGGCGTGCCGGTGATGGCGCTGTTCTGGGGCCTGGCGGGCGACAATTCCCGCTATCTGGACGGCATCGAGGCGACCGAATGCGACATCGTCACCACGGGCCTCAAGGAATCGGTGCAGCACATCATCACTTTTGCGCGCCGGGCCGCCGCCGCCAAGCCGCGTCTTGAGGCAGCCAAGTGACGGCGGAAGGGCCTGCCGCCCCTGACTACGGCATGATGCTGACCACCACCTCCACGGCCGCCGAGGCGCGGGCGATCGCCCAGCTTCTGATTGACGAAAAGCTGGCCGCCTGCGTTCAGCTGGTCGGCATCGAGAGCTTCTATGTCTGGGAAGGCGCAACCCAGAAGGACCCGGAGACCTTGCTCCTGATCAAGACGCGCACGGCCCTGTTCGAGAAAGCCATCGCGCGGATCAAGGCGGTTCACTCCTATACCGTGCCTGAAGTCGTGGCGGTGCCCTTCACGGCGGGCTTTGCCGGCTACCTGAACTGGATCGGGGATGTGACGGCGACTTAAATCTCAACCGGCTGGACGGGGTGACCGGATTTGCGCCTGCGCTGTCGCTGGCCCATCTCAGTTCATCTCCTGCCCGCGAGATGCAGCCGCCACCGGTGTTGGCGATAGTACCGCCAGACCATCTTTTGGCGTACCTGCTGCCTGCTTACGCTATACAATCGGGTCATGAAAAAAGCCGGGGCTCTGCTGGCGATTTTGATCGCGTCCTTGCCATTGGCCGGTCGCGCGACGCCACAGGCCAGCGTAAGGCTGGATTTCCCGCCAGGATATTTTACCGAACCGGCGGCTCCGCAGAAGACAAGCACCAGGTCGCAGGATGGCTGCGCATACCATTGCGTCAACTTCGACGAAGGTTATGCCTGGGCGGGGGCGCGCAAGTTCACCAATGAAGAACAATGCCGCGGCCGGTCACGCGCCTTTGTCGAAGGTTGCATGAGCTACGTTACCGAGCGCCGGCGCCAAAACCACTAGGGATATTCGTCATCCACGCGCGCCTGATGGCGGGCGCCCGCTTCGAAGCCATCATCGAAGGCGCTAGCGCTTGCACTCTGTTCCTGTTGGACGCGGGACTGGTAACCTTCATTGTAAGCCAGCGTGCGATCCTTGTTGGCCTGGGCGGCGCCCGCCTGATAGCCATCATTATAGCCCTGCGCATTGGCTGCGTAGTTCTCGGCGTTGCGCTGGTTCTGGTCTGTCTTGCCGGCCCGATAGCCGCTGTCGAAGGCATCAAAGCTGTTGCGCTCCTTGGCGGAAGCGCCGGCTGCATAGCCTTGGTTGTACGGATCCGCGCCGGAGACGGTCTGCGCGACGGCAACGCCACCGCTCAGGCCGAGGAACGTTGCCGCAGCCAATCCGATAACATGAACTTTTTTCATTTCGGGCTCCCTGAGTTTCGCCTCGATTGAAAAACGCTACCGCATTGCGCAACGTTCCGGATGAAACTCGGGAGACTCAGCGGAACTGCACGTTCCGAGATTCGAGAATGATCAGTTCCCTTCAGCATCGTCTCCATTGACGGATCAACGGAGAATTAAATGGCAAGCGGCACAGATAAGGCACGGATGGCGTTGTCGTTGTGCGGCACATTTATTTTTGGCACTCCTGTTATTGCACAGCCCGCTGACGCGGGCGGCACTCCCACCGAGGTTGCGACCCCGGACGAAAGTGCGACCCTACCCGCTGATGGACAGCCAAAGAATCTGGGATAGGGCACCAAAGCCCAGGCGGAACACAGTGCGGAAGCGACCGCACATAAGTCTGTTAGCGATCCAAACAACTAACTGGGTACGAGCCTGCAAGGACGGACGAGGCCCATTGCCGGTGCCGAGGTTGCTTCTCAAGCCACCCCTTCGAATGCAGAGCTCGCGGACGCCCAATAGGCATTTCGGTCCAAGGCGCACGACCACATTTTTTCGCCGCTGTCTATCGCGCACCGTGCTGACAATTTGCCAGTTTTGCCGCCTGATGGCGGCCCAGCCCGGCTCTCCTACAAATTTGTCATGAGATCGAGGGGGACCCACGGTCCAGCCCCACGCTACCATCAAGGCGGGGATTGGCGTAGGCAACCGGGGGTCGTGGGCCATGTTCCAACAGCGCTCATATGCGCGTCATGCGCAAGGATTTGCCCCTGATCTCATCGACCCAGCCCGTCAGAAAATCGCCGCAAGCTGGTTTGATCCCTCTTCGATCGATTTTTGGCGGCATTCGAGAGCCTATGAGATCGCCGATTTTCTGGGAGGAATACAAGGTGAAAGGTGGCTGACTATTGGTGATGGCCGCTTTGGTCTGGATTCGGTCAGATTGATGGCGCGCGGCGTTGCGGATGTGCTAGCCACCGACATAGACGAGCACCTCTTAAAGGCCGCTAGGGAAAAAGGGATTCTTAAAGATTATCGCGTCGAAAACGCCGAACGGCTTTCCTTCGAGGACGGGTCTTTCGATTATGTTTTTTGCAAGGAAGCGCTGCATCACTTCCCACGACCGGCGGTCGCGCTTTACGAGATGGTGCGCGTTTCCCGGAAAGGCGTGGTTCTGATTGAGCCGAATGACCGGGCCGGCTCACCGCGGCGCTTGCTTGGTGTTCTTCTGCGGCGGTTAGGCGGGAGACCGAAACGTCACATGGATGTGAACTCCTATGAGGAGGACGGCAATTATATTTTTTCCATTTCGCCCCGGGAAATTGAAAAGGTGGCCCTCGCGATCGATATGCCGCAAGTCGCGTTCAAGGGCCTTAACGACTATTATGAGCCGGGGGTGGAATTTGAACCCATGGCGTCGGCCTGCGCCCGCAAAGTATTGCGAAAAGTCAGGTACCGTGATTTTCAATGCCGTCTCGGATTGGAAAGCCACCAACTTCTGATGGCGGTCATACTTCACCAAGCCGTTCCGCAGGCCAGTCGGCTTAAGATGGAGGCTTCAGGTTGGAAATTTGTCGATCTGCCGCGCAATCCCTTTATCAAAGCGGAATAGCGGACAATCGGGCCGGTAAACGAAAGTGGCGACCCCGGCAGGATTCGAACCTGCGACCGCCGGATTAGAAATCCGATGCTCTATCCATCTGAGCTACGGGGTCGTGGCGCCAGTTTAGACTGAAAGACTACCAAATCTCACCATGGCCGGCCTTCGAGCCGGCCATCCAGAGCAATATGCTCGACAGGAGGAAATGTTGCTCTGGATGGGCGGGTCAAGCCCGCCCATGGAGAGAGGATTGGCCGGCCATGACGAAGTCTAATGAGACCAGGGCACCTTGCGATCAAAGCGGAAATTGTCCGAATAGGCCTTGGGCTTGGGCGTCGGCACATGCGGCTCGAACAGCTGATAGGGAATGTCGTTGGCCTTGGCATAGGCCACCGCCTCTTCCGCCGTGTCGAATTCCAGCGCGATCTGCTGGCGCATGTCGCCGGAAGAGGTCCAGCCCATCAAGGGATCAATGGTGCGGGGCTTTTCCGGCTCGAATTCCAGCAGCCACTGCTTGGTACGGGCCTTGCCCGACTGCATGGCGTTCTTGGCCGGTCTGTAAATGCGCGCGCGCATATGAACCTCTTAAACACTCCTACTGCGCTTCCGTCCTGCCGCGCGGGCCCTCCCTCCCCTGTCAGGGCGGGCCCGCTTGGCATTCGTTTGCGGTCCAACGGACCGCAAACGAATGGTCGGAGCGGCGTGATTCGAACACGCGACCCTCTGCTCCCAAAGCAGATGCGCTACCAGGCTGCGCTACGCTCCGAAGCCCCGGAGGGATTACACTTTGCGGCCCAAACCGTCAATTTTTCAGTCTATGCGCCCGAAAAACAGCATGGGCCAGTATTTGCCGGTGACGATGAAAAGCCCCCTGGCCGCGTCATGGGCGATGCCGTTGGGCACAAAATTGGGCTCGGCCAGCACGGCGCGGCGTTCGGCCGGCGTCATCCGCTTCAGCAGCGGGCGCAGATCCACGATTGCGTCGACGCAACCGGTGGCCGGCGCAATCCGCACCAGGTTCCAGTCCTCGAAGACATTGGCCCAGATCGCGCCGTTCACCCATTCCAGCTCGTTCAGCGCGGGCAGCGGCCGTCCGTTGACCGTGACTTTCACTTCCCGGCGGACCGAGAAGTCATGCGGCGACAGGAAGAACAGCGTGTCCGAGCCGTCGCTGGTGATCAGCTCGCTGCGGTCATGGGTCAGGCCCCAGCCCTCGCGCGGATTGGACAGCTCCGGCTCGTGCTGGAACAGGGGATCGAAGACGAACACTCGATGCTCGCGCCAGGTCATCTGGTAGGAGCGATCGCCGAAGAAGGTCAGGCCCTCCCCGAAATAGTCCTTGCCGGCATTGACTAGGCTGGTGACCAGGCCGGTCGCCGGATCAATCCGGTTGATGCGGCTTTCCCCGAACAGGTCGCCGGTCGATTCCCAGATCGCGCCATCGTGCCATTCCAGGCCTTCGGTGAAACCCGGCTGGCTGCGGTGGAGCTGCCGCACGATCCTGAAGGACTGGTTTTTGGGTGAGGGACAGGACGGGGCCGCATGTGCGGCTCCGGACAGAAGGCAGGACGCCAGAAGGCAGGACAGCAGGGCGCGCATGGGCGGGGGCGAATATCACGAGGCCTGCAGCCAAAAGCAAACCTTACAAAACCTCAATTTCGGCTATGCCAGCGGTTTGCTTTCTCCCGGAAAGCGGCGAAAATCCATACCGACAGGCTTTGCGACAAATACCTGTTTGTAAGGACCGGCGCGTGACGTCAAAATTACGGGCAATGATCAAAGAAGAAGCCAAACCGCATATCCTGCTGGTGGAGGATGCGCGCGACATCCGTGAACCGCTGGCCCGCTATCTTCGGGAGCACAGCTATCGCGCCACCACCGCGCAGGACGCCGCCACCGCACGCAAGGTGATGAAGGGCGCGGCCATAGACCTGGTGGTGCTGGACATCATGATGCCGGGGGAAGATGGCCTTTCGCTCTGCCGCTCCATCCGCGAGACCAGCCAGATTCCGGTGATCCTGCTGACGGCCCGGGGCGAGGAAGTGGACCGCATCATCGGCCTTGAGATGGGCGCCGACGACTATATCGCCAAGCCTTTCAGCCCTCGCGAACTGATCGCGCGAGTTGCGGCGGTCCTGCGCCGCACGCAGGCCTTGCCGCCGCGCCAGAAGCCGCCGGGAGCCGAACGGGTCAAGTTCGGCGATTGGTTACTGGACACCGGCCAGCGCGAGCTGATCGGTCCGGACGGCGTGGCCCTACCCCTCTCATCTGGTGAATTCCGCCTGCTGACGGCCCTGTTGGAGCGGCCGAAAATTGCTCTCACTCGCAATCAGCTGCTGGATTTGACCAAGGGCCGCGACGCCGACCTGTTCGACCGCTCGATCGATAACCATGTCAGCCGGCTGCGCAAGAAAATCGAGCCGGACCCGAAGAATCCGCGCTATATTAAGACCGTCTGGGGAGGCGGGTACATTTTCGCGATGGACCCCGAACTGGCGTAAGGCTGGCAAAAAAAGAGAAAAGCCGCATGCGCATGAAATTGTGGCCTAACACGCTGGCGGTCCAGCTGATCCTGGTGGTCGCCGGCGCGGTGGCGATATCCAATATCGGCGTCGCCCTTTATTTCTACGAGAACAGCGAAAATCAGGCCCGCCAGTTTGTGGAGGAGCGCATGGTGGACCGCGCCGCATTCGTGGCCACCACGATCAGCCAGGTTCCACCCGAATGGCGTCTCGCGGCCATGCGCACTTCAGGCAGGCCGGAGTGGCGTTTTCGCGAGGCCAAAGGCGGATACGACATCCGCCCCATGACGAGCGAGGAGGCTGCACTCGCCAAACGTCTGATCGACGCCCTGCCCGAGCATCATCTGCGCAAGAATGCGGTGATCGTGCATCTGCATGAGCCAGTCGCCAAGATTGACAAAGAACTGCTTCCTGTACGGGCGCAGGGGGCCGATGGCGACAAGGATGTGATCCAGACCATCGTACCCATAGACGCCCACAGAATGATGAGCGGCGTATGGGTACGGCCCACCCCAAAATGGCCGGTCGAGATCATGATCGCCGCCGTAATTGCCGTCGTGCTGGCCTCAACCGGGGCCGCCTTCATGGCCCGCCGGGTGGTGCGCCCGCTTTTCGAACTGACCACGGCCGCCACCAAGGTCGCCCTGGGCAGAAGTCCGCCTCATGTCGCCGAACGGGGTCCCGACGATGTGCGCAATGCCGCCGTCGCGTTCAACGCGATGGCCTCCAAGGTCACCCGCACCCTGGAAAGCCAGCGCCATCTTCTCTCGGCGGTGGGGCACGACCTGCGCACGCCGCTCACGGCCATGCGCATCAACCTGGAGTTCGTGGAAGACGACGAGCTGCGCGACGGCCTGATGCGCAATGTGGAGGAGCTGCAGGCCCTGACCGAGCAGGTGCTGGCCGCCGCCCGGGGCGCCGGCGGTGAAAAGCCCCGCCAGGTGGACCTGTCGGCGCTTGTTGAAAGCCTGGTCACAGATCTGGACGAGCTGGGCGAGCCGGTGAGCTGGGCCGCTCATGCGCCTGCACCCATTTCCTGCCGGCCCAATGAGATCAAGCGCGCCGTGCGCAATCTGGTGGAGAATGCGGTCGCCTATGGCCGCAAGGCGGATGTGCGGATCGCCGATACCGGCGATGGCTATGACGTGCTGGTGGAGGACGAAGGCCCCGGCATTCCCGAGGATGATCGCCAGCGGGTGTTCGAGCCCTTTGTGCGGCTGGAAAGCTCCCGCAACGAGTTCACCGGCGGCACCGGCCTGGGCCTGACCCTGGTGAAAGCCATCGCCGAAGGTCATGGCGGGCAAGTGCGCTTGGAAAGCCGGCCGGGGGGCGGGCTTTGCGCCCGCATGCATCTGCCGCGCTTGGCGGCGGCCGGCGCCTAGTTTCCCCTGGAAACAAAGCCCCCTATTTCTAAAAATTTCTGCATACATACAACGTCTTTGACGTAAATTCTGAGACCATGGTTGAACAGGAAGATCCCCTCTATCGCCGCGAGATTTTGCGCCTGGCGGCCAACGCCACCGGCGCCGGCCACCTGGCCCATCCCGATGCCAGCGCCACGGTCCACAACCCCGCTTGCGGCGACCGGGTGACGGTCGAGTTGGCGCTGGAAGCTGGCCGGATCAGCGCCCTTGGCCACACCACCCAGGCCTGTGTCCTGACCCAGGCCTCGGCGGCCCTTCTGTCGGGCTTGGCCCCGGGGCGGGGCCAAGCGGAATTGGAAGCGCTGGCGGATCGCGTGCGGGCCTTCCTGGCCGGTGGACCGCCGCCGGAAGGCTATGGCGTGTTCGACGGCATGACCGCCCATACCGGCCGGCACCGGTGCGTGCTGCTGCCGCTGGAAGCGGCGCTGAAGGCGCTGGCCGCGGCTACTCACCCTTCGACAAGCTCAGGGTGAGGAATTAAGCAAAATCCTCGTGCTGAGTCTGTCACAACGTTCCAAACCAAGCGCTGTTCGGGCCGAGGACCAATCGATTTCCTGACTGCACTGCCTGCCCTGTCCCCAGATCCAGCGGCAGGGCCGGGCCAGGCAGATCCTGCGCCAGATCCTGCCCGGTCAGGTTGAAGACGCAGGCGATCCTTTGCCCGCCGCCTTCCCGCACAAAGGCGAGCCCCTCGCCGGGCAGCAGGGTAAGGCTGCCGTCCCACAACGCGGGATGGCTCTTGCGGGCGTGGAGCAGGCGGCGCGCATAGGCCAGCGCCGAGCTGAGGTCTTTGTCTTGCTCCGACACCGCCAGCGGGGCGTGGGCCTCTCCCAGCGGCAGCCAGGGGGTGCCGGTGGAAAACCCCAGATGGGCGGCGCCAGCCTCCCAGGGCATGGGTGTGCGGCAGCCGTCACGCCCCTTGAACAGCGGATAATACAGATCGCCGACCGGGTCCTTCAGCAGATGCCGCGGCAGATCCACTTCAGGAAGCCCCAGCTCCTCGCCCTGATAAAGCAAAAGCGTGCCGCGCAAGGTCGCCAGCAGCGCCAGCAGCACCTTGGCATTGGCGGCGCCGAAGCGGCTGGCGGTGCGGATCACGTCATGATTGGAAAAGGCGATGCAGGGCCAGTGATCGGGAAAGTGGGCCAGGGTCTCAAGATGCGCGCGAATGGCGGCCGCATCGGTGGCCACCAGCAGGGCGAAATTGTAACCGGCGTGCAGGCCCGTTTCCGGCGGCAGATAGCAGCCGGACCGTTCGAACTCTTCCGAAAATTCTCCAAAGACAAAACGGTCGTCAAAGGCCTCCACCCGGCGGCGGATGACATCCAGCACCGCCCGGTTCTCCTCCAGATTGGAGTCGTGCAGATGCCGCTGCATATTGGCGGCGGCGGACCATTCCACCGTGCCGCGCTCGCCGGCCGCAATGGCCGGGTTATCCGTCAGCCTGGTGTCGTGGAGAAAGCCATTGGCCACGTCCAGGCGAAAACCGTCGACGCCGCGCACCAGCCACAGATCCAGCACGTTCAGCGCCGCCTCGCGCGCCGCGCCGTTCATCCAGTTCAGCTTGGGCTGCTGGCGCAGGAATTTGTGGTGATAATATTGGCGCCTCGCCGGCTGATAGGACCAGGCCGGGCCGCCGAACACCGACAGCCAGTTGTTGGGCACCGTGCCGTCGTCGCGCGGGTCGGCCCAGACATACCAATCTTGTTTCGTCGTATCGCCATCGCGGCTGGCCGCAAACCAGGCATGCTCGTCACTGGTGTGACAGAGCACTTCATCCAGGATGATCTTCAGGCCGCGGGCGTGGGCCGCCTCCAGCAATGCCTGGAAATCGTCCAAGGTGCCGTAATCGGGATGGACGCCGTCGTAATCGGCAACGTCATAGCCCCAGTCGCGGTTGGGCGAGGGATGGACCGGTGACAGCCAGATCGCGTCCACGCCCAGCGACTTGATGTAATCGAGCTTGGATGTCAGGCCGGCAAAGTCGCCCTGCCCGTCGCCATTGCTGTCGCAGAAACTGCGGACATAGACCTGATAAATTGCGGCACCCCTCCACCAGGGTGCCGCTGTCACGGGCTAAACTTCCGAAGCGTGATTGACGATCTTGCCGACCAGGCCGTACTTCACGGCCTCATCCGCGCCCATCCAGAAATTGCGCTCGGTATCGGCAACCACCTTCTCGTAAGGCTGGCCCGTCTCCACCGAGATTTCCTTGATCAGGCGGGCGCGCATCTTGAGGATTTCCTCGGCCTCGATGGTGATGTCGCTGGCCTGGCCGCGGACCCCGCCCAGAGGCTGGTGCAGCAAAAAGCGCGTGAACGGCAGGCAGTAGCGGTTCTCGCGCTTGGCGCCCAGGAAGATGTGCGCGCCGGCGGAAGCGACCCAGCCGGTGCCGATCACCTTCACCCGGTTGCCGACAAAGCGGATCATGTCATGGATGGTGTCGCCGGATTCCACATGGCCGCCCGGCGAATTGACGATAACGCGGATGTCGCCATCGCTTTCGGCATAGGCCAGAAGCTGGGCGGTGACCCGCTCGGCCATTTTCATGTCCACTTCGCCGAAGATCAGCACGGTGCGCGACTTGTAAAGCGCCTTGGCGATTTCCGCCGACTGAGGATCGGGCCGCGGGGACTTGTCTTCCTTGTCTTCTTCTTCTTCGGCGCGGCGCAAATTCATTCTCCGGATGGGGATTCGCTTAGTGTAGCGATCATATAAGGTGGGACAACCCGCTTACAAAGCGTCAATAACCGCCCGCATCGTAGGGCCAATTTCAGCCCGGAATGCCAGATCGGCTATAGCGTCCTGGGGCGTTTCGTCCCGGTTCAGGATGACCAGCCGCGCCCCGTTGCGCTTGGCCAGCAGCGGGAAACCCGCCGCCGGATAGACCGCCAAGGAGGAGCCCAGGACCAGCATCAGGTCACAGGCCAGGGTCGCGGTTTCGGCGCGCGCCATTTCCGGTTCCGGCATGGGCTGACCGAAGGAGATGGTGGCCGTCTTGATCAGGCCGCCGCACGACGCGCAATCGGGTGCCTGGCCGCAGGTTTCGAATTGGGTGAGGACTTCGCCGATTTCCACGCGCGTTCCGCACTCCAGACAGGCGGCGCGGCGGGTGGTGCCATGCAGTTCGATCACCTGCCCGTCCAGCACGCCGCTGATCTGGTGCAGGCCGTCGATGTTCTGGGTGATGACATGGCTGGCCTTGCCCTGCGCCACCAGCTCGGCCACGCATTTGTGGCCGTCATTAGGCTGCACCTTCGCCCATGTCTCTTCCATCTCCAAACGGCGCTGCCAGGTAAGCCGCCGGGCTTCCGGATCTGACAGGAAATTCTGAAATGGGATCGGCTGTATCCGGCTCCAGATGCCCCCTCCTCTAATTGAAGAGGGCGATCGGAAATCAGGAATGCCGGATTCGGTGGAAATGCCAGCGCCGGTGAAGACCACCATGCGCCGGGCCGCTTCGATCAGGGCGATGAGCCGATGAAGATCGTTCACCGAGGCGGTGGCGGCCCGAAAGGCTTCACCGAGCCGCAATCGGCCTTCACGAAATCGCCGGTGTAATGGGTGGTCATGTCCTGCGGCCGGCCGCCGCTCTCGCCCTTGAAGCTGTAAGTGCCTTCATAATGGTCCGTGCCGCGCCAGCTCATCTGCATGTCGCCGGTGCCGTTTACCCGGCCCTTGCAGACGACCTGGGTATGCATGGCGGTGGGCGATGAGCTGATTACCGTGGTGTCACAGCTGACATCCTCGTTGCGGACGGCCGGCGGCTTGTCGGCATTCACCTGCTCCTGGGTCATGCACATCTGGGTGGTGAAAGGCGCACCCGGCATCGGCATGCCCCGGGCCTTCATCATCGCCATCGCCTCAGGCGGCATCTGCGGCATGTTCTTCATCTCCATGGTGGAGGTGACGGTCCACAGGCCCGGCCGGCCATGCGCGGCAAAAGCGGCGATCGGCGTCAGGATCAGGGCGGTGCCCATCAGGGCACAGATCAGGGAACGGCTCATAAGGCTTTCCTTCTTGACCACTTGGTTGAGCAGACGGCCAAGTGTGGCGAAGGGCGCGGACGCCGTCAATTTAGGGGTTCTGGGGGATGAAAATCCGCACGCCGCGGCAGTCGGCGCCCGCCCAGTCGGCGCTGAAGCTTGAGGAAATCCGGGCCGGGTCGCCGCGGAATTTGCCGGTGAAGGCATAGGTCCCGTCGAAATGGTCATTGCCCCGCCAGGTGATCTGGGAACGCCCGACCCCTTCGACCTGGCCATGGCAGATGGTCTCCATCACCATCAGGGAACGGCGGAAGCTGACCACCCGGGGCACACAGTCATAGTCGCGGTTGTTGAAATGCATCGGCTGGCGGCCATCGGCCTCATATTGGGTCATGCACATATGATGGACGAAGGGCTGGCCGTTGCGGGGCGAGGAAAGCCCCTGCTGGCGCGCCATCGCCGCCAGCACGCTGGGCACGAAGGGCGGGGAAAATTGCCAGGTGGTGGTGACGGTCCACAGCCCCGCCTTGCCGGCCGCCAGGGCCGGGGAAGCCAGCAGCAGCGCTGCGGTAATCACGAAAAGGATTCGGCGCATGAGACCTCTGTACACCAATCTGGCATGGTCTTGAAAAGCAGCATGGCAGTTTTACGTTTTTACGACAGTTCGGGAGACCGTCATGACAAAACCAAAGGCCCTGATCACCGGCGCCTCCGCCGGCATCGGCAAGACCTACGCCCAGAAGCTGGCCGCGCGCGGCTACGACCTGGTGCTGGTGGCCCGCGATGCGGCGCGGCTGAAGGCGCTGGCGGCCGAGCTCAAACCCGCGGGGGCCGCCAGCGAAATCATCGCGGCCGACCTGACGCAAAGCGAAGATGTGGCCCGCGTCGAGCAGAAGCTGGAGAGTGACCCGGCCATCAGCTTCTTCCTCAACAATGCCGGCATTGCCACCGTGGAGAAGAATCTTCAGACCAAGGTCGCCACCATCGAAAGGCTGGTCGCGCTGAATGTGGTGGCGGCGACGCGGCTGTGCCTGGCGGCAGGCCGGGCCTTCACCGCCAGGAAATCCGGCACCATCGTCAATATGGCCAGCGCGGTCTCGGTCAATCCCGAACGCTTCAATGCCGTCTATAGCGGCTCCAAGACCTTCATCCTTGCGCTGTCGCAGGCCTTGACCAAGGACCTCACCGAAAACGGCGTCACCATCCAGACGGTGCTGCCGGGCGCGGTGCGCACCGAAATCTGGGAGCGCGCCGGCACCGACGTGAACAAGCTGCCGCAGGAACGGGTGATGGAGGTGGACGACATGGTGGAGGCCGCGCTCAAGGGGCTGGAGCTGGGCGAACGCATCACCATTCCCTCCCTGCCCGATTATCAGGATCTGCTGGACGCCGAAGCCGCGCGGCTGAAGCTGTCGCCCAACCTGTCGCGCAACCATCCGGCGGCGCGGTACCTCTAGAACTCGCCGTGCAGGCGCACGCCGAACACCGACACCGGCCCGCGATCGGCGTTGTAGGCGGGATGGGCGATGAATTGATAATCCAGCGATGCCTGGATGCCTTTCCACAGCGCGGTGGAATAATAGGTTTCGATCACGTCTTCCCTCGAATAATGGTCCAGCCGTCCGTCGCCAATCAGGATGCCTAAACCGCCCAGGGCAAAAAAGCGCTGCCCCGCACGGCTGATGCCGCCGGTCTCCAACGCCAGGCCGACCGTGTCGTCCTTGCGGTTCCAGGCCGCGCCCTTGAGCGAGATGCCCGCGGCGATGCTGTTGGCCATGTCGGTGAACTCATCGCCCTCCTTGCTGGGGTCGTCCAGGGTGGCGCGGGCAAAGATGCCCCAGTCGTCGCTGACCGCCTGCTCGCCGTTCAGCGACAGGCCCGATTTCCACGATCCTCGGCGCACCAGGGACGCATCGGCCGGGCGGCCTGTCGCCAGGGCCAGCGCCACCGCGTCATTGTAATTGGCCAGGCGCCCGCGGCTGGCAAAAGCCAAAAGTCTAATCTTGCCGTCCCGACCTGCAATCGAAAAGCGGCGCTCCGCTTCCAGATCGATTTGATACTGGCCGAAGCCACGCGTCAGTTCGGTGCCATTGGGTAGGCGCGATAGGTTGAACAGCCCGCCGCGCAGACTCCAGTCGGAAAAATTCCATTCCGCCGCGCCGCCATAGGAATAGCCCCAGGCATCGGCCGCATAGTCCCAAGGTCCCGCATCTATGACGGCCCAGTTGAGGAAATCGTGCATGGGATCATGCGCGTAACTGTTGTTATCGAAAATGTCGGTGGGCGAAAACTTGCCCAAGGTGAGGACCAGATTGTCATGGCTGCGGCTGCCGGCGAGCTGATTGGCCGCGCCCTCGATCGTCTCGGCTTCGCCACCAAGATCAAAAGTCTGGCGAAAGAACAGCCGGTGCAGACGTAAATAAGGGACCGCCTTGCCCACCTTGGAGCCTTCACCATTGGTGAAAGCCGCCACGCCCAGCGTATCGGAAAGGCCAAAGCCCTGATCCATCTCCAGGTCAGCCCAAGCCTCGCCGCCGTCCCAAAGGCGCGCGCCGGTATAGGCGGTGACGTTGAGGGTCTCATCACCTCGGCTGCCCGGATCCAAGCTGTTCGTCCCTCGGTAGGGCGAGCGGAAGGCCGGATGATATTGGTCAATGAAGGTGGCCTGGCCATGGATGGCGAAAGTTTCATCTTCCGCCGCTTGTGCCGGCAGCGGCAGCAACAGGCACAGAAGAACGATCCCCGCACGCATGGCAAACCTTTTCCAAGCGGAAAAGTCCGCCCGCTCGCGCGGCGTCATAGGCCGCAAATGCGGATGCTGGTCAATCTTTATGACGGTACGATGCCGGTCTTATCGTTTGCCGCCCGCCGCGCGCGTGACGGCTTTATTTTTTGGCGTTCCGCGCGCGCTCAACGCCTTCAACGATCATCTTCCTGGCTTCGGCGGCATCGCCCCAGCGGATGATCTTCACCCACTTGCCGGGCTCCAGATCCTTATAGTGGGCGAAGAAGTGCTCGATCTGCTTGAGGGTGATCTCCGGCAGGTCGCTATAGGTGTTCACCGCGTCGAAGCGCTGGGTGATGTGGGACGACGGCACCGCCACGATCTTCTCGTCCATGCCGGCATTGTCTTCCATCAACAGCACGCCGACGGGACGCACGCTCATCACTGCGCCCGGCGCAATGGCGCGGGAATTGGCCACCAGCACATCCACCGGATCGCCGTCGCCCGACAGGGTATGGGGAATGAAGCCGTAATTGCCCGGATAGCGCATGGCCGTATACAGGAAGCGGTCCACCACCAGCGCGCCGGAGGCCTTGTCCAGCTCGTACTTGATGGGCTCGCCGCCGATCGGCACTTCAATGATGACATTGACGTCCTCGGGGACGTTTTTGCCGACAGGAATCTGGTCAATGCGCATGGCTGGTCCGGACAGTAATGCGCGGTGGTAATTTTATTGCTTACAGCCGTCAACTATAGGTGGCCAGTTCCGGACGAAACGCCGCGGACTGCCTTGCGGACCCCCGATCCGGGCTTATGTACCGTCGGTATTTCCAAACCCCGCCGGAGTTTTCATGCAGACCAAAGCCTATGCCGCCCAGTCCGCCACCACGCCCCTGGGCCCCTTTTCCGTCGACCGGCGGGAGCCCGGCCCCAAGGACGTCGCCCTCGAGATTCTCTATTGCGGCGTCTGTCACAGCGATCTGCATACCGCGCGCGGCGAATGGTATGGCGTGCAGTTTCCCTCCGTGCCGGGACACGAGATCATCGGCAAGGTGACGAAGGTCGGCAAGGAGGTCTCGCGCTTCAAACCGGGCCAGATCGTCGGCGTGGGCTGCATGATCGACAGCTGCCGCACCTGCTCCCAATGCAAGGAAGGGCTGGAGCAATATTGCGATGGCCCCGTCGGCTTCACCGGCACCTATAATGGAGCTGTCGGCGGCGGCCCCAACACCTTTGGCGGCTACAGCGCCGCCATCACGGTGGACGAGCATTTTGTCCTGGGCATCAATCACGCCGAGAAAGACCTGGCGGGCACGGCCCCGCTGCTCTGCGCCGGCATCACCACCTGGTCGCCCTTGCGGCACTGGGGCGCCGGCCCTGGCAAGAAGGTCGGCATCGTCGGCATCGGCGGGCTGGGTCATATGGGCGTGAAGCTGAGCCACGCGCTGGGCGCCCACACGGTCGCTTTCACGACCTCGCCCAACAAGGTCGCGGAGATCAAGGCGCTGGGCGCCGATGAAGTGGTGGTGTCGAAGGACGAAGCCCAGATGAAGGCTCACGCCAACAGCTTCGACCTGATCGTCAACACGGTGGCGGCGCCGCACAATCTGGACGCCTTCACCTCGCTGCTCAGGCGCGACGGGGTCATGGTGCTGGTGGGCGCACCGTCCAGCCCTCATCCCTCGCCTGCCGTGTTCAACCTGGTGTTCAAGCGCCGGGCCATTGCCGGCTCGCTGATCGGCGGCATTCCCGAGACCCAGGAGATGCTGGATTTCTGCGCCAAACACGGCATCACCTCGGATGTCGAGATGATCAAAATGCAGGATATTGAAACGGCTTACGCCCGAATGCTCAAGAATGACGTGAAGTATCGTTTCGTCATCGATATGGCGAGTTTGAAGAACAATTAGCCCCTGATGTCATGGTCGGCCTCCGGCGCATAACGACAGCGTATGTATGCGCGCCATCCATTGCGCCGGGGCCTGCCGCTCGCTTTGGCTCGCGGCGTTCGCCGCTTTCGCAGGTCCACCGGACCTGCTCACGCTTTGCGTCGCGGCTTACGGTCAAGCCCGGCCATGGTGAGAGTTAGTTATGTCGGTCGGCGGCACAACGCACCCTCGCCTTCGCGGGCGAACTCGACCTTAAAAGTCGGCGCTTACATCGGCCTGTGGAATCGTCCCACCAGCACGGCCTTGGCCAGCACATGCCCGTCCATCGCCGACATGATCTGCGCCCGCGTCGCGTCGGGACCAAGGCTCAGCTTGGTGTCCAGCGCATAAAGCTGGAACGTGTAATGGTGATAGACGTTGCCGCGCGCGCCCGGGCCCATGAAGCCGTTCTTCTTGCCGGTGTTGAGCGGCTGGATGGTGCCGTCAGGCAAGGTCGCGGCGTTGGGCACATTCTCCGGCAGCGACGTCGCGGTGGCGGGAATGTTGAACGCCGCCCAGTGCAGCACCTCGTTGGTCGAGTGCTGAAGCGCCGTGTCCGGATCGTCCACGATCAGCGCGAAGCTTTGGGTGCCGGGTGGCGTGTTGGTCCAGGACAGTTGGGGCGAGATCGGTGACGGGCTCGCCTGGGTGTATTTGTCGGGAATGACACCACCATCGGTAAAGGAACTGCTGGTCAGGCCCATCGGCGGTGGAGGTGGGGTTGCGGGCGCGGCCGGCTGGGCCAGCGCGGCGCCGCAGGAAAGCATGATGGCGCTAAGCGCCAGGCCCTGAGTCAGGCTTTTCAGATTGCGCATGATGGTCGCTCCCGGATTTGCGAATGGGAAGCAGAAGCTATCCGCGTCACCCTGTCCAGCGTTTCGGCCATTTTTCCCGGCGCGGTCGGGAACTTTTCCCGCTACGGGACATTTCGGCATGGGTCAGTTCAGGGAGGGCTCCCTCATGTTTGAAATGGTCACCCGCAAGCTCGGCGCGGGCCTATCCGCCGCCTGCCAGAGCCGCCTGAAGGAGTTGGGGGGGCATCGCAAGCATCTGCGGCCGCGGGAGGATCTGCAGCGGCAGGGAGATATGCCGCAGGAGGTCCATTTCGTCCTGGAAGGCATTCTCTGCCGCTACAAGCTGTGCGGGGAAAGGCGGGCCGTCCTGGCCTATCTCCTGCCGGGAGACTTCTGCGGGCCCCATCCCGACTTCGACGGGGTGATGGATCACGGCATTGCAAGCCTGACAGCGGCGACGGTAGTGGGCGTGCCGCATCATTCGTTGCGGGAACATCTGGACGACAGCCCGGACCTGTCCAGGGCCATAGGGGCGCTGTTCCTGTCGGAAGTCCGGACCCAGCGGCAATGGCTGGCGAACATGTGCCAGCCCGCGGACAAGCGGCTGGCCCATCTGCTGTGCGAACTGCGCACGCGCCTGGCGCAGGTTGGCCTGGCCGACGCGCGCAGTTTCTCCCTGCCTCTGACCCAGCAGGAACTGGGCGAGGCGCTGGGCATCTCCACCGTGCACGCCAACCGCACCATCCAGCACCTGAAAGACCTGAACCTGATGCGAATCATGGACAGGCGGGTGATAATCCCCGATCTGGCGCAACTCGAGCAGTTCGCCGAGTTCGATGACAGCTATCTGGCGCTCTGGCCTCTCCTGCCCTCGGTGGAACGGCGCGCCGGCTGACGCGAAGATATCTGTGGCCAAGGCCAAGGCCAGCCGCATAATGCCGGCCGCTTTGCATTCGCTCAGGTAAAGGCATGTCAGCTCCCGGAACGGGCAGTTCTTCGCAGACGACTGTGGTCGGGATCGGGGCTTCGGCCGGCGGCGTGCGCGCCCTGGAAACGCTTTTCGGCGCCTTGCCGGCCAACACCGGCGCGGCCTTTATCGTGATCCTGCATCTGGACCCCCACGAGCCCAGTGAATTGGCTGGCATACTCGCCAAACGCACCGCCATGCCGGTGCTCCAGGTCCTGGGCCGGCAAAGCCTGCAACCGAACCATGTCTATGTCATCGCCCCCGACCGGCAGCTCCAGATAACCGACGGAGAGATTACGGCGATACGCTTCGAGGAGCCGCGCGGCCATCGCATGCCGATCGACAGCTTCTTCCGTTCCCAGGCCCATCAGCATGGCGACGGCTTTGCCGTGGTCCTGACCGGCGGCGGCAGCGACGGGGCGGTGGGCATAAAGGCGGTCAAGGAAGCGGGCGGCATCATTCTGGTGCAGGATCCTGCGGAAGCCGACCATTCCTCCATGCCGGCCGCCGCCATCGCTACCGAGGTGGTGGACTTCGTCCTGCCCCTCCGGCAACTCGCCGAAAGGCTGACCGAGATGATCGCCGTCAGGCACGATGCCGTAGGCCCGCGCGGAGCCGTCGACCAGGAGGAAAATCTGCGCCGGATTCTGGCGCACTTGCGGGTGCGCACCGGCCATGATTTTTCCCACTATAAGCGCTCCACGGTGGTGCGGCGCCTGCTGCGCCGCATGCAGGTGACCCGCAAGGAGGTGTTCGAGGATTATTTCGCCTATCTGCGCGAGCATATCGAGGAGTCCCAGGCCCTGCTGGCCGACCTGCTGATTTCGGTGACGACCTTCTTTCGCGATCCCAAGGCCTTCGAATCCCTGGCCGCCAATGTGATCCCCAATCTGTTTCGGGGTGAAGGCGCCAATCCGGTGCGGGTCTGGGTCGCCGGCTGCGCCACCGGCGAGGAAGCCTACTCCATCGCCATGCTGCTGATGGAAGAAGCCTCCAAGCACGAATTCGGGCCGGAGCTTCAGGTTTTCGGCTCGGATATGGACGGCCGCGCCCTCAATATCGCCCGCGAGGGGCGCTATCCCGCCGCCATCGAGGCCGATGTCAGCGAGGAGCGCCTGAAGCGTTTCTTCACCCGCGACGGCGATCAGTATCGCGTCAAGCGCGAACTGCGGGACACGGTGCTGTTCGCCAGCCACAGCCTGCTCAAGGACCCGCCCTTTTCCAAACTGGATCTGATCTCCTGCCGCAATTTGCTGATCTACCTGGACCGCGAGCTGCAGCAGCAGGTGCTGGCGATCCTGCATTACGGCCTGACGCCAAATGGCTATCTGTTCCTGGGCTCCGCAGAGTCCGGCGAACATCCGGAAGGTCTGTTCCGGGTGGTGGACCGGGACGCGCGCATCTATCAGACCAGCGGCCGGACAGCCGACCGGCTGCCCAGCCTGCCCCGCACTCTGGGTCTGCCGAATGAGCCGTTGGGCGCCGCGCCTGCGCCAGCGCCCGTCAACACCCGCACCATCCATGCGGCCCATCGCGAGGCGCTGGAGCAGGCAGCGCCTCCCAGCGTGCTGGTGGATATGTCGGGCCGGGTGATGCATCTGTCGGAAAATGCGGGACGCTATCTGCAGCCTTCCGCGGGACCCTTGACCACCGACATCACCGATCTGGTGCGGCCGGAGATTCGCTTTGATTTGCGCTCGGCCTTGCACCGGGCTTTCACACGCGGCGAGACCGGCCTGTCGTCCGCCATTTCGGTGCGCTTCAATGGCGCAACGCATCCGATTTATCTCCAGGTCAAACCCCAAGCCGGCGAAGACAAGCAGATCCATCGCGCCCTCATCTTCTTCATCGAAGGTGAGCCCGACAAATCCGACAAGCTTGCCGGCAAGGCCGGCAAGCACAGCGATGCGGAGGTCAACAAGCTGCGCCAGGAGCTGGAACTGGCCCAGTCCCGCCTTCGCACTATGCGCGAGGAGTCGGAGGCCGCCAACGAGGAACTGCGCGCCGCCAATGAAGAGCTGCAATCCATCAACGAGGAATATCGCAGCACCGCCGAAGAACTGGAAACCAGCAAGGAAGAGCTGCAATCCATCAATGAGGAGCTGCAGACCGTCAACAGCGAGCTGAAGCTGAAGCTGGAGACGGTGTCGCGAGCCAACAGCGATCTGCAGAATCTGATGGCGGCGATGGATTTCGGCGCCCTGTTCCTGGATCCCAGCTTCAAGATCAAGCGCTTCACCCCGCGCCTGACCGACCTGTTCAGCCTCACCGCCGCCGATATCGGCCGGCCCATCACCGACTTCACCCACCAACTCGATTATGACGGGCTGGTGGCCGACGCCTGTACGGTATTGGACAGTCTGGTCCCTATCGAACGGGAAATCCGCAGCCGCGAGGGCGACTGGTATCTGGCCCGTATCCGCCCCTATCGCACGGTGGATGACAAGATCGACGGGGTGGTGGCGACCTTCACTGACGTGACCGAGCGGCGGAAGATGGAAGAGGCCCTGCACGCGGCCAGGGAAAAGCTGGAAAAGCACGAGGACGGCGTCAAGGCCAAGCGCTGATTACGCTTCGGCTTCGGCCGCCTCCGGATGCATCCATTCGGCGCCGACCAAGTCTTGCGCCGCTTTTTCCCGGTGCTCTGCCTCCGCCGCGGCCCGGCTCCAGATTTCGGCGGCGCGCAGATTGCCCCGGTCCTGATGCTTGGCCGCGAGGTCCCGGCACAGCGCCACCCGTTCATTCAGGCTGCGCAGCACCGTCGAGATGTTGTTTTCAAGGAGATCGAGCTGGGTCGCCGCCAGCACCTCGGCCGTCATCACATGGCCGATATGGCAGCGAAAGCGCGTCAGATTGGCCAGGCTTTCCTCGCGCATAGCCCCGCCGCATTCCGGGCAGGTCTGGGCGGTCGGTTGGTCAAGCTTCTGCTCCTGATGATTCATGGCACGCACTCCGCGGGTAAATGGAATCCTCTCCTGACTGGTTTCCTTGGCAAGACGCTGCAAAAGCCGCGGCATTTCGGCCACGGGCAGACTGTAGTCCACCGCAACATTGTCCAGGGCGCTTTGCGGCATATCCTGCGCCTCAGCCTCGTGCGGGGTTTGCACGATCGCCACCCCGCCAAAGCGCTTGATCTCGAAAAGCCCGGCCGTACCATCATTGAGACGGCCGCTGAGCACGACGCCGATGGCGTCGGGACCGTAAAACAGCGCCGCAGAACGGAACAGCGGATCGACCGCCGGCCGCGCCCAGTTCTCGCGCGGGCCACGCGTGAGTTCGATGCGGCCATCATTTACCAACATATGATAATCGGACGGCGCGACGTAAATCCGGCCCGCGATCAAAGGTTCGTTCTCCAAAGCGAAAGCGGCGGCCAGGGATCCGATGTTGTTCAGGATCACAGGCAGCAAGCTTTGGGCGCCGATATGCTGAACGGTCAGGACCGGCGCGGGAAAATCCTCGGGCAGGCCGCCGACAAGAACGCGCAGCGCCTGGACGCCGCCCTGTGATGTCCCGATCGCGACGATCCTCGCCATGGGAGTCCCGCCAAAGGACAGGAAACGCCGCGACCGTACAAAAGCCCCCAAGAAAGTAAAATGAGCAGGGTATGCAACCGGCATTTGTGCGTTATTCTTCTTTCGGAAACACCGGAAACACCGGAAACACCGGAAACACCGGAAACATCGGGGTCCGCCATGTCGAGATTTTTCTTCGATTTTCGCCAGGGCGATGCGCGCTGCCCCGATGCCCAGGGCATGGAGTTCGGTTCGGTCGAGCAGGCTTATCTCGAGGCCTTCAAGGGCGCCCAGGACATGTGGAGCGAATTGCTGCGCCGCCGGCAAGACCCAAGCCGCTGCACCTTCGAGGTGCGCAATGCCGGGCGCGAGTTGCTGTTCGTGCTCCCTTTCCAGGAAGTGATCGATAGCTGCCATGATCGCGGCGCCGCCCCAACGCGGGACATGCTCGACTACGTCACCCGTAGCGCCAGCCATACAAAGCGGTTGAGCAAGGGTTTCGCCGAGGAGCTGCGTGCGATACGCAAGACGCTCGACCAGTCGCACGCCCTGCTGCGGACCAAGATCTGACCTGACAGGTTGCGCCAGCCGCCACGCTGGCCTAAATCGGCCCAGATAGAACAAGCAAGGCGGCGTGGCGGACGGACCGGACATCGCGCAATTCATCCGCACCTATGTCCCTTCGGTCTGGGCGCTGGAATTGCTGCTGCTGCTGCGGGCCGATCCGGCGCGGCGCTGGTCGCCAGCCGAGCTCTTAAAGGAATTGCGCGCCTCCACCAGCCTGGTGGATGAGAATCTGGCCCGCTTCTACGCCCAGGGTCTGGTGCTGCAGGACGATGCCGGCTGGCATTTCGCTCCCGCCAATCCCCATCTCGACTCGCTGGCTGCTGAGTTGGCGGCGCTTTATCGTGAACGGCCTATGTATACGATCGGGCTAATTGCACGCCCCGATCCGCTGCAGTCACTGGCCAACGCCTTCCGTATCAAGAGGGACGAGACATGACCGACCTGTGGCCGACCCTGGTCTATTCGCTCTGTCTTCTCACCAGCGCGCTCTGCGCCGGGCTTCTGTTTCGCGCCTGGCGCCGCGACCGCTCGCGGCTGCTGCTGTGGACGGCGGCGGCGTTCGGTTTTTTCGCCCTCAACAATCTGGCGCTGGTGCTGGACATGGTGGTGTTCGTCGCCGCGCCGCTCTGGCCGCTGCGGCTGATTCCGAACGTCCTGGGCTTCGGCGTTCTGATCTGCGGCTTTATCTGGGAGAGCGAACGGTGAGCCAGGTCCCTCCTCTTCTCGCGGCCTATTTCGCCGGACTTTTCACCACCGCCAGCCTGGTGGCGGCCCTGTTCTTCCTGCGCTTCTGGAGAAGGTCTGGCGACAGCCTGTTCTTCTGCTTCGCGCTGGCCTTTGTGCTGCTGGCGGCTAACAGCGCCTTGTCGGCCTTCATCGGCGGCGACGAATATCCGGCGATCTATCTGCTGCGGCTCGCCGGCTTCGCGCTGATCATCTACGCCATCCTGCGGAAGAACCTGGCGCGTTGACTACCTTCCTCTCCCCTTGAGGGAGAGGATGCAAAATCTTGCACTTGGCGAGCGTAAGCAAGCCAAGTGCTAGATTTTGCTGGTGAGGGGTGGGTTCATGACAACTTACCCCTCACCTGAAAAATCACTGGGTTAGCGTCGCTACCGCTCCGCTAATCCCAATGATTTTTCTTCCTCTCCCTCAAGGGGAGAGGACATTCATTTCTCTTTACGGCGTGCCAGAGCCCCGCCTTTGCGTTCAGCACCCCGTCCCGCACCAAGGCAACCGACGCCCTCAAATCCCAAGCGAACGGGATCAAAGCCGCCGGAGAAGCGCACGCGATTCCTGGATCGTCCGGCGGCTGTCAGCAGCCGTCCGCTCCTCCCGTGCCACCGCTTGCATACGGTCTAACAATTGATGGGCTTCTGCGAGCTTGCGCGCAAACTCTGCCTTGAAGGCGACGATATCCACATGTTGCACTCCCGGAGCGGGAGTGCGCCGGCAAAAGCCGGTCTTCTCTCAGCCGAAGGCGCTCAGTGGCGAGCCCTCGATGGAGCCACTGTACGCCCCTAAGTCAAACTGTACTAGGGCTCAGTCTTTATCGCCGGCAACGGCCAGCCAGCTCTAGACCTGGCTTCTGGTCGCGGTTCTGATTCTGTCCATCAATTGTTTAGACAGCGAATGGCCGGAAAGCTGGCTGACTTCGGCCTGGGTATAGCCTTTGCCGGCCAGATGGGCGCGGATGTCGGAGATGGACAAAGCTTTTCCGCTTTCCGCATAGGCAAAGGCTTCTTCCAGAAGGTTGTTGTTGCTCATTGTTCCGAGTTATTGCGCAAGGCTGTGGATTGCTCAAGTCCTGCGTCAGTCCCAGAGATCGGTCGAAAGATATTTGAGGCCGCTGTCGCAGATCAGCACGGCCACGGTCTTGCCGGCCATCGCGCCGGCCAGCAATTGCAGCGCCGCGGCGACATTGGCGCCGGAGGAAAAGCCGGCGAAGATGCCTTCGGTTCTGGCAAGCGCGCGCGCGGTGTTGCGAGCCTCCTCGCCGCTGACGGTGAGATAACCGTCCACCGGCACCTCTTTCAGGAAATCGAGCGCGCCTATCGCATAGCCGCCGCCCTGGATGGGATGGTTCGGCTGTGTCACAGCCTCGCCCGCCAGCACCGCCGCTCCCCGCGGCTCGACCAGATAGCAGCGGATGGCCGCATTGCGTTCCTTCAGCGCGCGGGTGACGCCGGCATAGGTGCCGCCGGTGCCGGCGAAATCGGCGAAACCGTCGATCGCTCCGTCGCTCTGTGCCCAGATCTCCGGACCGGTAGTGTGATAATGAGCGAGCCAGGCGCCCGCGCGATGGAATTGATCGGCGCGGAAGGCGCCGCGTTCGGCGGTGATGCGCTGCGCCGCCTTTTCCACCAGCGCCAGGTCGGCGCCGGAGACTTCGCCCGGGATGGAATCGGGCAACTGGTCCACCAGCACCACGTCCGCGCCCAGCGCCGTCATCTGCCGCGCCCGCTCCGGCGAATTGCCCTTGGACATCACCGCCACGAAGGGATAGCCCAGAATCGCGCAGACAATGGCAAGCCCTGCCCCCATATTGCCGGAGGTCAGCTCCACCACCGTTTGGCCGGGTACAAGCTGGCCGGTGCGTTCGGCCTCTTCGATCAGCCCCCGGGCGGCGCGGTCCTTCTTGGAGAAGCCGGGATTGAGATAATCGAGCTTGGCAAGGATGGCGCCGGTGAGCCCCTTCGCCCGCACCAGCCGGTCAAGCCGGACCAGCGGCGTATTGCCGATGGCCTCGATCACGGAAGGAAGCGCCGGCATCGCGGAATCCCGTTCTGATCTCTCGGGGAGCTTCCTAGCGCAGGGCGAGGCCGGTGGAAACGCTACCGCTTCATCGCCACCAGGGAGAAATGGCCGCCCTGCGGATCGCGCGCCTGCAGTACCCATTGGCCGCCAGGCACTTCCATCGGCCCCATCAGCACCGAGCCGCCGCCCTTCTCGACCCGCTCCTTGGCGGCGTCGATACCTTCGACATTGATGTAGTAATTCCACCAGGCCTGGGGCATCTGGGGCGGCTTGTTCATGATGCCGCCAATGGGCTCAGCCCCGGCCGCGAAAAGCTGATAGGTCCCCATCTCGCCCATATTGTGCGCCTCGGCCTTGGTCCAGCCGAACAGCTTTTCATAGAAGGCGAAATCCTTCTCCCAATCGGCGGCGAACAATTCCCGCCAGCCGATCGTGCCCGGCGTGCCGACCGGCAGCTTGGGCATGGGCTGGGCTTCAAGGCCCTTGGCGATGATGAAGACCGCGCCCTGCGGATCGGCCACCACCGCGAAACGGATCACGCCCGGCACCTCGGTCGGGCCGCGATGGACCACGCCGCCCGCCTCTTTGACGCGGTTCGCCATGGCATCCACGTCCGCGACGCCGATATAGCCGGTCCAGACCGGAAAGGGCGGCCGCATGCCGTCCGGATAGGGCATCAAGCCGGCGACGCCCGCCTCGCCCACCTTGAATAGACCATAAGGGTGCGCGCCCTGGCTCACATCCTGATGGGTCCAGCCGACCACATCGCAGTAGAATTTGCGGGCCGCGTCTACATCGCTGGTTGCCAGGTCGTACCAGAAGAAATTGTCAGCCATCGACCTCTCCCATCATAGTTGTCGAACGTCCGCAGGACGTTCCAAGGTTGCCTTTTCCGACGGGTGCGGAAAAAATATCAGGCGGCATTTATGGGCCCCGTTACGGGACGGAATTGTGACAGATGTTGGAACCTGCAGAAGGATCCTGGCCCATGTCGGATCGAGGGGCCCTCGAACGTCAAATGAGAGAGCGGACTGTGATCTGATCCGCGCCACGATGAGGAGAACCACATGTCCGAGAACACTGTCCGCCTGCACAGGGTGCTGGCCACGAAACCTGAAAAGGTCTACCGCGCCTTCCTGGAAGCCGACGCCCTGGCCAAATGGCTGCCGCCCGACGGCTTCACCTGCAAGGTGGCGCATTTTGAGGGCAAGGTCGGCGGCACCTTCCGGATGTCGTTCACGAATTTCACCACCGGCCACAGCCATTCCTTCGGCGGGGAATATCTCGAACTCGTGCCGCACAGCCGCATCCGCTACACCGATCGCTTCGACGATCCGAACCTGCCGGGCGTCATGCAGGTGACGGTGGAGTTGAAGCCCGTCTTGGTGGGCACAGAGATCCGCATCGAACAGGCGGGCGTGCCGGCCGCGATCCCGCTGGAGGCCTGCTATCTGGGCTGGCAGCAATCCCTGGCCCAGCTGGCCCGGCTGGTCGAACCTGAGATACCTGGGTGAGAAGCGTTTCGCCGAACGCGGAGCCTGGCCCGTTAACCATGATTCGCATGGTCGCACGAAAACGCGCGCCTGAACTTACCTGTAGAAAACAAATGTTATAGGCTCTACCCATCATCGGGGATGGCAGCGTAAACGGCCATGGTTGAGGTCAATTCAACCAATCCCCTGAGGGGGTGGGAGTGGGCTGGGCCATCGCGTTCGCTTACAAGTTCCTTCTTTTTTTGAAGGGCGAGTTCGGCTTGGTCTTGACCGGTCTGGCCATTACGTTCGCCCTTTACGTCGCGCTCTATCTGTCCTCGCGCCGGACTTCCGGCCCGCGCTCACTGCATGGCCTGGCGCACTATCTCTTTCCCGTCGAAGTGTTCCGGCAGGCCCGGATCGACTTTTTCGTCTACTTCATCGGAAAGCTCGCCTGGGGTCCCGTGATCGCCAAGGTCCTTGCATTCTTCGCGTTTGAAGCAGCGGCGCGGGATTTGCTCAATGTGCTGTTCGGGGAGCATGTCCTTAGCCCAGCAAATTCCTGGCTCGTGTTGCCGGCGCAGTTCCTGGTTTTCTATTTGGTCTCCAATTTCGCTTTTTATTGGGCTCACCGCGCCATGCACCAGAACAGGTTGCTCTGGAGTGTGCATCGTCCGCATCATTCCGCTGAGGCGCTAACCTTTCTGACGGGCTCACGCCTGCACCCCATTGACGCCGTGGGGACTGCGCTATGGACCACGCTCTGGAGCGGCAGCGCCGCCGCCGCGCTAAGCTACCTGACCGGTGTCGCCATGCATCCGCTGTTCCCGGCGATCATGTCCTTCTGGCTGATCCTCACCGACGTCGTTGACAAGTTTCAGCATTCGCATCTGCGCACGTCGCTGGGGCCGCTGAACTACATTGTCCCGTCGGGCGAGATGCACCAGATTCACCACAGCGCCGAGCTGAAGCATCGGGACAAGAACTTCGGAAATGCGTCGTCCGTCTTCGATTGGATGTTCGGAACAATCTATATTCCCAAACCCGAAGAGACCATCCGGCTCGGGTTGAGCGAACAGGAACTCGGCGCTCAGAACCCACACAAGCGCATCATCGACATTTATACCGAACCTTTCGCCTATGCCTGGCACGTACTCAGGGGGCGTAAAATGGCGGACTCTACCGCTTCGGAAACCGTGTAAAGACGTAATCCACCGATGCGGCCTTGGTGTGGCAGGCAAAGCCACAGCCCGGACCCGTGCCCAGCGGCTTGAAGCTGTCGGACGCGGCATCATAGTTGAACTGGCCATAGCCCCAGCCGCCGGTGGCGGCAAAGCGCTTGCTGTCCTTCACCATAGTGTCGAGATCATGCAAGGTGTCGGGGACCAGGGCCGCCGGAAAATCGGGGTGCTTTTTCGCGTTCCAATGGATTTTCACCATCCTGGCGCCATCGGGAATCTTCTTGCCCTCGGCGGGAAGGCCCGATTGATAGGCCGCGATCATCTCCGGATTGCCGACGATCACGTCAATGATGTTGTTGTTCTGGCTGGCCGCGATGACCTGCCATTTCTCGTAGCCCTTGAATTCGGAGAGGGCGAGCCCATCGGGCACCTTCACGGTGTCCTTGTTCTGCTGGGCGATGGCCACGCCGCCGAGAGCGGCGAGCGAGGTGACGACGGACGCTGCGAAAATGCTTTTGGGCGAAATGAACGACATGAAGCCTCCTGTTGGCGAAGAGCGGATACCGCCTGATCGCGGCGAAAGACGGCTATGTGATGAATGGTTGTGAGAGGCGCGGACCGGGAGCCGAGGGGGTACACTACAGCAATCCGTATGACACTGGTGCGGCGATGATTGCCCAAACAAAAGGCAATTGACACGCCGTCAGTTGTCACAATCAATATTTCAGGCCGGGCGATTCAATTCGGTGACACGGAAAGGCTTCAGGCTATCGATCCCCTTGGGATCGTCGGTGTGAGCATTAAAGCGGAAGAAGCTGAGCGTGATCTTGTCGGGCGTGAAATCGGCAAGGGTGAAGCCGTTCTCCTCGATGGGCTTGAGCTTCTCATCCATGGTGAGATGCTCCGGCGGGGTGGCGCCCACGCCGCGGAAGGCGGAGGGCCAGAGCAGATCGCCCGTGCCGATCGGTCCGGACAGGACCGCGACGATGGGGTTCTTGCTGAAATCCAGCGACCCGCTTCGCAGCATGCGGCCTTCGGCTATGGCATGAAGATCGCCGCTGACGACCAGCGGGATCCGCCCGGGCATGCCGGAGACCGCCGCCATCAGCCGGTCATGCTGCTTGAGCCAGCCTTCCTGCCAGTACGGCTTGGGCTTCTTGATCGTCAGCCGGCCGTCATTGTCCAGGATGTCGGGATACCATTCGCCCCATTTCCCCGCGCTCCAGCCCGGCGGGTTGGACGGGATGTTGACCACATGGGCGACATCCCTCGCCGCCATGCGGTTCTTGAGCCAGGTCTCCACCGTGCCATCGACAAACACGGCGGTCGGGCCATTCAGGGTCAGAGTACGGCGGATGTCGTAGAGCAGCAGCTCGGCCAGCCGGCCATAGCGCAACGTGCCGAAGCTTTCCGAAACGCCCGGACTGCGGTCGGCCGCCGAGGCGCCGGGAAGGCCAAGCGGACGGTTCGGGTCAGGCAGGAATTCGGGATAGTACAAAAGGTGTGTGGCGCGGGCGAGATTGAGCATGAAGGGATCGGGCGGGAAGGTCACCATCTCGTCGGTGGCTTCGTCATTGTCGAAATAGTCATGATCGTCGGTCAGGAAAAAGACGGGCGTGGAGCGGCACAAGGTGCCGTATAGCGGCACGATCTGCGGTCCCGCCGAACGGCGCAGGACAATCTCGTTCGGACCATTCAAGACAGGCTGGGCGCGATCGAAGCGGCCGGCATAGGCAATGGCCTGCGGCGAGCCGCCCAGAGAATGGGAGAGGCGCGGTGCGCGCAAATCCCAGTAGACATGATCGCCGTTGGCGACAATCGCATCAGGCTTGAAGGAAAGCCCCCGCTCCAGCAGACGCCGGCGCAAGGCCAAGGGCAGAAAACTCGTCCGCCCCGGCGGCAGGCCCTGATTGAGCACGTCGTGGCCGCCGGCGCAGGTATAGATCAGAAGCCGAAGCCGCGATGGCACGGCATCGGGCGCCGGAAATGTCGAAAGCGTCCAGGGCTCGCAGAGCGGGCGGCCATCGCTGCCGGTCAGCGCCAGCCGGTAGCGTGTCTGGGACTTGAGACCGCTTACGTCGAACTGCCAGAAATCTCCCACCGCGGAATTCTTGCGGCCGAGGGCGCGCGCCTCTCCCACATGCAATTTTGGCGCAGCCGCCAGCGCGGTGCCGAAAGATGCCTTGATCAGAATGCGGTCGTGACTGACGGTAGGCAGCACGTGCAGCAGATTGCCCTGGTCCCAGCCATCTTTGCGGTTATCTTCAGCGGCTACCGGCGCAAGCGCAGCCGAAAGGCCCGCGGAGCCCGCTCCGATCGCAAAACCCCGCCGCGTTGTCATGGTCCCCTGCCCTTTGAAGGCCCGCTATTTGGAGTGGTAGGATGCGGCAAACAAAATCGCCGAACCAGCGATATTTCAAATGGGGGACAAAATGAGACGCGGCTTCCAACTCGCCTGCATAGCTGTCGCGTGTTTGGCATCCCATCCGCTCCAGGCCCAGGCGCCGGGACAACCGACGGCGCCGGCGCGCATGACGGGCGAATACTGGGCGGCAAAGCCCGCCACCTTGACCCCCTATGTCGCGCCCAACCGGGTTCACTGGAAGCTGTCGGAAATCCTGGCCGCCCATCGCGGCGCATCTGACTGGGTGCAGCCGCTGGTGCGCAATCAGGACCAGGATGCCGATTACATCTCGATGGGTCCCGGCAAGAAGACCAAGCCTCAATTCTACGCCGACGACCGCATGATCTTCATTGTGCAATCCGGCGCCATCCGGGTGACGATGGAGGGCTCGCCGCCTTTCACCGCCACCAAAGGTTTCATGGTCAATGTGCCGGCCCGCCACATCTATGCGCTGGAGACGGTGGGCGATGTGCCCTCGCTGCGCTTTGAAGCCCGCCAGGATGGCGCGCCGCCGCTTTATCCCGGCTCTGAGAAGCCGACATCTTATCCCGGCCGCGTTTATATCAAGGCCGTCGGCACGCCTGGCGCCTGGGCCGACCGCGACACAAACCCGGTCTATTACGATTTCCTCAGCCACGTCTCCGCCGGCGACAAGATCGCCAGCAATTTCGTGCGCGACGATCATTTTGTCGCCAATCTGGTGCGCGGCAAGGGCGTGCCGGTGCCGCCCGACAGCGACAAGGGCCACTTCCATGTCAATGCCACCGAGTTCTGGTACATCATGGAAGGCAAGCTGGGCTACAAGATCGAGGGCTTCCCCTATTTCGAAGCCGATCAGGGTGATGTCGTGATTGCCGCCAAGGGGCGCTGGCATCGCGCCACTTTTAGCCCGAATGCGCCGATCTCGACCCGCGTACCGATCAATCCCCGGCCGCCGATCCTGCACAATTTCGAGCCGAAGGAAGAATAAGACCCGCCGCACCGGCAAGCGGCGGCGGTGCCTTGCAAGCGCCGGCGTTTCGGGAGAAAAGCGCGATGGACGCGAAATATGACTTCATCGGCAGCAACTATGCGGAGCTTCGCAAGCCCGATCCGCGGATAGCCGAGATCATTCAGAGCGCCCTCGGCTCGGCACAAACTGTCTTGAATGTCGGCGCGGGGACTGGGTCCTACGAACCGGCTGATCGCGCCGTGACGGCGGTCGAGCCTTCACGCGAGATGATCCGAAAGCGCCGGCCCGCCGCGCCGGAGGCGATCCAGGCCAGCGCCGGCGATCTGCCATTCGCCGACAAGAGCTTCGATGCCTCCATGGCAATCCTGACCATTCATCATTGGCCCGACAAAGAGGCCGGCCTCAGCGAGATGCGCCGCGTGACGCGAGGTCCGATTGTCCTGCTCACTTTCGATCCGGCCCACCGGCCGTGGCTGACAGATTACCTCCCCGAGCTGGCGGCGTTGGATCAGACACAGATGCCGATGATGTCCAACTATGAGCGATGGCTGGGACCTGTGCAGATCACGCCGGTTCTGGTGCCGCACGATTGCAGCGACGGCTTCCTCTACGCCTATTGGCGCCGGCCCGCGGCCTATCTCGATCCCTACATAAGGACCGGCAGTTCATCCTTCTGGGCCGTCGGCAATGCCGAAGCCGGACTGCAAAGGCTGAGGCAGGACCTTGAAACCGGCGAATGGGAGCGCCGCTACGCTGAACTGCTCAGCCTCGAGGACTATGATGCCGGATACCGGCTGGTCGTGGCATCCTGATCCGGCCGCTGCGCTAAGCCGGCTGCGACGAATACCCCTTGCGGCGGTGCGCGGAAGGCGCAACGCCCACCATCCGTTTGAACGCACGGCTGAAAGCTGCTTCGGAGCCATAGCCGGTTTCCTCGGCGATCCGCGCCATATTGTTGTTGCCGCTGCTCAAAAGTCCCGCAGCAATCTGCATGCGCCACTTGGCGAGATACTGAATAGGAGGAATGCCAACAAGATCGTTGAACCGCTCCGCGAGGACTGAGCGGGACAGCCCCACGTCCCGCGCCAGCTCATCAATCGTCCAGTTGTGCGCCGGTTTGGAATGCATCAGCGACAGGGCCTTGCTGACAAACGGGTCTCGCAAACCCGCCAGCCAGCCGATCTGCGCATCCGGCAGGTTTGCCAGGTGCCGGCGGATGACTTCGATGAACATCAGCTCGCTCAGTCTGGCGAGCACGCTTTCGCCGCCGGCGCGTCGGTCCGCCGTTTCATGCGTGGCGACATGGATGAACTGGCTGAGCCAGCGCGACTCTCCGCCAGGCCCCGCCCCGACCTTGATGACGGGCGGAAGATTGTCGAACAAGGGATTGAACGGCCATGCATCGCAGGCCAGGAATCCGCAGACAAGCTTAGTTGTGACTGGCCCCTCTTCTCCCATGGTGGCGAAGAAGGGCTGAAGGGCGGCGCCCGCCTCATACATGCTGGCCGGGTTTGGCAGTTCGGCGCGCATGCCCGGATCGCTCGCCATGACATGCGCATCGCCGCGCGTGAAGACAATGACTTCCCCGGCTTCGACCGGAACTGGCTCCCCGCCGATGATGCTGCCGAAGCAGCGCCCTTCCGTAACCACATGATACGAAATGAGATGTCCCGCGCCGGGCAATAGTTTCGGCAGCACCGTCTTCGGCGAGGGTTGCTCGGCGGCCCATGGGCCCCTGGCGACAACGTCGAAGAACGTCGCCCCGGTCAGGCGCACGGTTTTCAGAACATCTGAAAGTGGGTCGGCCGCCATGTGATCCCCTGCCGGGTCCGGCCGCCGGGTCGGACGCCAGATTACAGGGACGTAAACATTCCCGACGCCATGTCAAGCATCCCGGACGCCCAGTTATTCGCGTCAGGCCTCGCGGGCACTAGAAAACCACCGCAACGCAGCGAGCTTTCGCGCGCCACAAATCCGGAGGAAAACCGATATGAACATTGAGATTCAGGCCAAAAAGCTGAACGGCGTCGATGTGACAGCGCTGTTCGAGACGATCGAAGCGGTCAAGGGCAATGCCGCAATCGCGAAGTTCAACTTCCGGGCAACCAATAGCTGGCTCGGCGGCGAGAAAAACCGCTCTACGATCAAGGAATTCACCGGCGCCCTGACCGAACATCGCACCGGCGGCAAGGCGTTCGTCTTCGACAATGGCGAAGCGCAGGTTCTGCTTGGCGAGGACAAGGCGCCCAATCCGGTCGAATGGCTGC
>Ga0310811_10000529_pt1 | contig 48871 bp, 51 predicted proteins | sample YCmetagenome_FD_207642 | JGI IMG/M metagenome (GOLD analysis project Ga0310811, IMG submission 207642) | Soil microbial communities from experimental microcosm in Duke University, North Carolina, United States - YC | ecosystem: Engineered > Artificial ecosystem > Soil microcosm > Unclassified ...
GGTCGACTGGGTCGGCGGTTTGTTCAACGCCTATGGCGCGGTGTTCATCGACGCCAAGGACAACATCAAGATCAATTCCGACCAGACCCGGCAGGCGATGGAAGTCGCCCGCAAGATCATGGAAGCGAGCCCGCCCGAAGTGTTCGCCTGGGACGATGCCGGCAACAATCGTTGGCTGATTTCCGGCAAGGGCTCGGGCATCATGAACCCGCCGAGCGCCTGGTCGGTCGCCAAGCGCGACAATCCGAAAGTGGCGGAGCAGTGCTGGACGCATCCGGTGCCGAGGGGCCCGAACGGCCGTTTCGTCGGCCAGCTTCCGCAGTTCTACGGCTTGTGGAAGTTCTCCAAGAACAAGCAAGCCGCCAAGGACCTTCTGCTTTACATCTCGCAAAAAGAATCGGTGGCACAGTTGGTCGCGGCCTCGAACGGCTACGATCTGCCGTCGTTCAAAACAATGTACGATCTCGACACCTGGAAGACCGTCGAGCCGCCGGTTGGCACCGTATATGCCTACCCGCCGCGCGGCGACGAGCAGACCTCGATGTTCGGCGCGCCCGCGCGTTCCGAAGTCGGCGCGCAGATGTACAACCAGGCGATCGACACTGTGATGATCTCGAAGTTCACGCAGGGCAAAGAGAAGCTCGACGACGTCATCAAGTGGGCGGAGAAGGAGCTGGAAGGCACGCTGCGCGCCTGAGGGTTTACGCCACGACAACCTGCATGCCGGCCTGATCGGCCGGCATGCATACTCCCGCTGACAGCGAGAGCGCCTGATGGCCGATACCATCCACACTTGGAATCCTGCGCTCAGCGACACGGGCGCACCCGCGGTACGCAAAAGCGGCCTGCACCGCTTCATGCGGCAGCGTTCGACCATCGCGTTTCTGATGTGCCTGCCACTGATCGTGATTATCTGCGGCTTGGTCATCTACCCCGCGCTTTATTCGATCCACCTGTCGATGCTGAACAAGGCGCAAACGCGCTTCATCGGCTTGTCGAATTTCACGTTTCTAATGTCGCGCGACACGTTCTGGATGGTGGTCCAACAATCGACGATCTTTGCGCTGTCCGCCGTCTTCTTTAAGGCCCTGATCGGGTTGGTCACCGCACACCTCGTTAACAATCTTCCGGTTAAAGGCCAGCGCAAATGGCGCGGCATGCTCCTCGTGCCCTGGGTGATCCCGCTGGCCCTGTCGACGCTCGGCTGGTGGTGGCTGTTCGATCCCACCAATTCGGCCTTCAATTACACGCTGCAAAGTCTGGGCTTCGAACGGGTCGCGTGGCTGAGCGATCCTTATTGGGCCCGTTTCACGGTGATCTTGGTGAACGTCTGGTACGGCGCGCCGTTCTTCCTGATTATGTACCTCGCGGCGCTCAAATCGGTGCCCGAGCAGCTCTATGAAGCGGCGGCTATCGACGGCGCCAATGCCTGGCAGAAATTCGTGCACATCACACTGCCGATGATGCGCAATATCATTGCCATCACGGTGCTGTTCTCGCTGATCGTCACCTTCGCAAATTTCGACATCGTGCAGATCATGACGGCAGGCGGCCCGCGCAACATGACGCACATGTTTGCTACCTACGCCTTCCTGCTCGGTATCCGTTCCGGTGACTTGCCGCTCGGCGCCGCGACATCACTGTTCATGTTCCCGATCCTGGCGGTCGCCGCGATCTTCATCCTGCGCGGCGTGCGCAAACGCGGGAGGGAGATCGGGTGAGCACCGCCACTCTCGTCTTGCCGACCGGCAAAACAGCGCCGACTCGATCGAGCCTGCGGCGCAGCCGGCGCTGGGCGCTGTTCGCGTCCTATTTCTTTCTGATCTTGTTCGCGATCTTCTTCCTGATGCCGCCCTATTACATGGTTGTGACGGCGCTCAAGAGCGACGCCGAGATGGCGCGGCTGGCAACCAATCCATGGTTCATCTTCGACGGCGTCACGCTCGACCAGTTCAGGATTCTGCTCACGCAGACCGATTTCCTGATCTTCTTCAAGAATACCGTTATCGTGACGGTGTGCGTGGTGGCGATTACCATGGTAATTAGCGTGCTGGCCGCATTCGCGCTCGGCCGCATGCGGTTTTGGGGATCGAGCATCCTCGCCACCGGGATCTTCCTCACTTATCTGGTGCCGGACACACTGCTGTTCATCCCCATGTTCCAGATCGTTAAATCGATCGGTCTGCTTAATTCCTATTGGGGGATGGTGCTGGTCTATCCGACGCTGACGGTGCCGTTCTGCACATGGATCATGATCGGCTATTTCCAGTCGATCCCGAAGGAGCTCGACGAGGCCGCGCTGATCGACGGCGCCGGGCACATGCAGATGCTGCTCAAGATCTTCATCCCGGTCGCGCTGCCCGGCATCATCGCCGCCATGATCTTTGCCTTCACCGTGTCGTGGGCCGCCTTCGTCTATCCGATGGCCTTCCTCTACTCCTCGGATCAGCAGGTGCTCACCGTCGGCACGGTGACCAGCTTGATCCGCGGCGACGTCTACAAGTGGGGCATGTTGATGGCCGGCGCGCTGCTTGCCGCTGCGCCACCGCTCGTGATCTACGCGTTCCTCATGGATTACTACATCGCCGGCCTGACCGCCGGCGCTACCAAGGGCTGAGCAGCATGGCTGAAGTCGCGTTGCGTCAAGTCGTGAAGAAGTACGGCGACGTCGAAGCGGTCCGCGCGATCGATCTGGACATCCCGAACAACGAGTTCGTCGTGCTGGTCGGCCCTTCGGGTTGCGGCAAGTCGACGACTCTGCGGATGATCGCAGGGCTGGAGGAAATCACCTCCGGCGACATCAGCATCGGCGGCCAGGTGGTCAACGATCTGCCGCCGAAGGACCGCGATATTGCCATGGTGTTCCAAAACTACGCGCTCTATCCGCACATGACGGCCTTCGACAACATGGCCTTCGGCCTGAAGCTGCGCAAATTCTCTAAGGCCGAGATCAAGCAGCGGGTCGAACACGCCGCGCGCATTCTCGACATCACCGAACTGCTTGACCGCCGGCCCAAAGCGCTCTCCGGCGGCCAACGCCAGCGCGTTGCTATGGGCCGCGCGATCGTTCGCAATCCCAAGGTCTTTCTGTTCGATGAACCGCTGTCGAATCTCGACGCCAAGCTGCGCGTGCAGATGCGCACCGAGATCAAGCGCGTCCACCAGAAGGTCAAGACCACGACCGTCTATGTGACGCACGATCAGGTGGAGGCGATGACGCTCGCCGACCGAGTCGTGGTGATGAGCCAGGGGCGCATCGAGCAAATCGGCACGCCGCACGAGCTCTACCATCATCCCCGCACACGTTTCGTGGCGGGATTCATCGGCTCACCGGCAATGAATTTCATTCCCTGCCGGCTCGAGCAGGCCGGTTCAGGGCTGCGCGCGCGCGTTTCCGACACAATTGCGCTGCCCGTCCCATCGAGCCGCGAAGCGCGTTATCGCTCGGTCGTCGGCAAGGAGGTGGTCCTCGGCCTGCGACCGGAGCACATCACCGAACCGCGTCATAACGGCCGCGCCGATGGTTGCGATTTCGACGTTACTTTGGACGTCGTCGAGCCGATGGGCATGGAAACGATGGTCTTCTTCACAATCAACGGGACCGAGTTCTGCAGCCGTGTCGAACCCAGCAGCGCGGGCGATGCCGGGGCCAAAATGCGTCTGCACGCCAATGTCGATCACATGCACCTGATCGACCCCGCAAGCGGCGCGGTCATCTAACCCCTGTTCAGGCTTTCGCCGCCGCTGGCGCCCAGAGTTTTGGCCCCGCGCGCTGATATTGCGGAGGCCGCGCGACATCGGCGCCCAGCGCCTTAGCCGCATGCCAGCCCCAATGCGGGTCGTCGAGGAAGCAACGCGCCATCGAAACCATGTCCGCCTCGCCTTTCGCGACGATTTCCTCCGCGTGCTCGGGCTTGACGATCAGCCCGACGGTGCGGGTCGGAATATTCGCCTCGCGCTTCACGCGCGCCGCGATCGGGACGTTGTAGCCGGATTGGGTTGGATTGCGGATGTCAGCGGCGACGCCGCCGGACGAGATGCATATGAAATCGATGCCCTCACCTTTGAGCGCCCGCGAGATCGCCACGGCGTCGTCGGGCGTGAGCCCGCCCTCGCGCCAATCGCTGCCGGTAATACGCGCGCCGAGCACGACCGATTTCGGCACTACCGCCCGCACCGCGCGCGCGATCGACAGCGGAAAGCGCAGGCGATTTTCCAGCGAGCCGCCATATTGGTCAGTGCGCTTGTTTGAGATGGGTGACATGAAGCCGTGCGCCAGGTAACCGTGCGCCATATGCAGCTCGATCTCATCGAATCCGACGCGCAGCGCGCGCTTGGCCGACGAAACGAAAGCAGCGCGCACGCGCTCCATATCGGCCTCGGTGACCTCGCGCGGCGTGTGCCACCCGTCGCCAAAAGGAATCGGCGAGGCCGCAATCGTCGGCCAGGGATCCGCTTCCGCCTTCAAGGGGCCTGCGCCCTCCCAGGGGCGCTGCGCCGAGCCCTTTCGACCCGAGTGGGCAATCTGAATCCCGAACTTCGCGCTACCCATGCGCCGAGCCTGCGCGACCACGCGCGCCAACGCGGCTTCGTTGTCGTCGGAATAAAGGCCGAGGCAGCCGTGCGTGATGCGGCCATGGCGCTCGACATGGGTTGCCTCCACAATCACCAATGCGGCGCCGGAATGCGCCATCATGCCGAGATGCATCAGGTGCCAGTCGTTGGCGCAGCCATCGTCGCCGGAGTACTGGCACATGGGCGACACGACGATGCGGTTGGCAAGCTCGAGACCGGCAAGGCGAAAGGGCGTAAACAGGCTACTGGACATGATGGTGATTGGCTCGTGACGGGAAATCAGCGCCGATATCAGCGCTGCTGAATGGACATCAGATAGCCGATGCTGGCGCCCGCGTCACGCGCGTCTCAAGTGGCTGGAAGCACTGAATTTCCGCCGGTGGGCGCGGCAAATCGGGTCGCCGCGAGCTTGGCCCAGAGGGCCGCGACGCGTTCAGTTTCGCGCAAATAGAGGCCAAACCGTTCTTCGGAGTAGAAGCGCCTCCAGCGGCCGCTGCGCTCAAGCTCACGGACATGGGCAAGCCGACGCTGCGCGAGCGCGTGCCATTTCGCGGCAATCTGGTCGAAGCGGACTCCGCCCTGCACAACCGCCATTGCATGCCCCCCGGCACGCGCGAAAGCCGGCAGCCGAACGACGCATACGCATCGACGACCACCGAAAGTTGCACGAAAACAACGGCATACAGAGAGGTCGTCATGTAAGACGATTCGTCGGCGCTTGCAAAGAGGGGTGAAAGTTACAGCCGGATACGCAACTTATGCGCAATCTCGCCGATAACGCCGCGGCGGAACAGCAGCACGCAGGCCACAAAAATTGCACCCTGGATGACGAGCACCCACTCGCCGATCGGCGCAAGCTTGAACTGCATCACCAGGATCACGAAGGCACCGACCACCGGTCCAAATATGGTTCCGAGGCCGCCGACCAGGGTCATCAGCACGACCTCGCCCGACATCGGCCAGTTCACGTCCGTAAGCGAAGCCAGTTGCAACACGATTGCCTTTGTCGCACCAGCGACGCCGGCCAGCGTCGCCGAGAGAACGAATGCGACGAGCTTGTAGCGGTCTGTCTTGTAACCAAGCGAGATCGCGCGCGTCTCATTCTCGCGAATTGCCTTGAGCACTTCCCCGAACGGCGAATGAATGATGCGGTAAATAAACAAAAAGCCAGCAAGAAAGATGACCAATACAACTGCGTACATGGTCATTTCGTTCTTAAGATCGAAGATCCCGAAGAGGTGGCCGCGCGGCACCGCCTGAATTCCATCCTCGCCGCCGGTGAACTTGGCCTGCAACGCGAAGAAATACATCATCTGCGCGAGCGCAAGCGTGATCATCGCGAAATAAATGCCCTGCCGGCGGATTGCGAGTGATCCGGCAACGAGCCCGCATATCGCGGCGGTCGCAGTGCCGGTCAGGATTGCGAGCTCGGGCGGGAAACCCCACGCCTTGGCGGAATAGGCAGACAGATAACTCGCCCAGCCGAAATAAAGCGCATGACCGAAGGACAAAAGGCCAACATATCCAATCAGCAGGTTAAAGGCGCAAGCGAACAGCGCGAAGCACATCGCCTGCATCACAAATAGTGGGTACGTGACGAAGGGTGCAACGACGAGCGCCACAACCATCACAACAAAGCCAATGGTCTCGCTCTGCGCCCGCAGCACGGACGGCCTTTTCGCGAGCGGATCGACGACCCGTTCCATCACGCTCTCCGCCCGAACAGGCCGGCCGGACGCACCAGCAGCACGATCGCCATTATGACGAAAATCACCGTATTCGACGCCTCCGGAAAAAAGACCTTGGTCAGGCCTTCGATCACGCCAAGGCCGAAGCCGGTAACGATCGCGCCCAAAATCGAGCCCATGCCGCCGATGACGACCACCGCAAACACGACGATGATCAGTTCCGCACCCATCTGCGGCGACACGTTGTAGATCGGGGCCGCCATCACGCCGGCGAACGCCGCGAGCGCGACGCCGAAGCCGTAAGTCAGCGTGATCATCCGCGGCACGTTGATGCCGAAGGCGCGCACTAAGGTCGGATTTTCAGTTGCGGCGCGCAGGTAAGCGCCAAGCCGCGTCCGCTCGATGACAAACCAGGTTCCGAAGCATACGACCAGCGACGCCGCGACCACCCAGGCGCGATAGTTCGGTAGAAACATGAAACCGAGATTCAGGCCGCCGCGCAGCGAGTCCGGTACCGTGTACGGCAGGCCCGCCGATCCGAAATAATTGCGCGCGACGCCTTCAAAGATCAGCGCCAGCCCGAACGTGAGCAGCAGTCCATAGAGGTGGTCGAGCTTGTAAAGCCACTGCAGGAAAAACCGTTCGACGAGAATACCTGTAATGCCGACCAGGATGGGCGCTATGATCAGCGCCGGCCAATACCCCAATCCCGAGTATTGCAGGATGAGGTAGGCCGCAAAAGCGCCCATCATGTATTGGGCGCCGTGACTGAAATTGATGATGTTGAGCATGCCGAAAATGACGGCGAGTCCCAAGCTCAACAGCGCGTAGAACGAGCCGTTGATCAAGCCGATCAAAAGCTGCCCGAACAACGCGGTCGACGGGATTCCGAAAATCTCGAACATGCATGGTCACCAGAAAACCGGGGGCGGATGCAATCACCCGCCCCCGCAGCCCAATCAACTATTAGCCGCTGACCAGCGGGCAGTTGCCTTCCTTGAGCGGACGGAAGGCCTGATCTGCCGGGATCGTGGCGCGGACGTTGTAGAAGTCACCGGGATATTTCGAGTCCGACGGCTTCTTCACCTCGAGCAGATAGGCCGGATGCACCTTGCGGCCATCCGGACGGATCGTGCCTTTGCCGAACAACGGGTCATCCGTCGGCATCGATTTCATCTGCGCAACCACGGCCTTGCCATCACTCACATTGCCTTTGAGCGCGACCGCAGCCTTGAGGTAGTGCGTAATGCCCGAATAAACGCCGGCGTGAATCATCGTCGGCCACTTGCCCTGGCGCTCCTGTTGCCAGCGCTTGGTCCAGGCGCGATTGGCGTCGTTCATGTCCCAATACCAGGTTTCGGTCAGGATCAGGCCCTGCGCCGTCGGAAGCCCAAGTGCCGCGACATCGCTTGCGAACACCAGAAGCCCTGCCAGACTCTGCCCGCCCTTGACGATGCCGAACTCGGCAGCCTGCTTGATCGAGTTGATCGTGTCGCCGCCCGCGTTGGCGAGCCCGATGACTTTCGCCTTCGAGGACTGCGCTTGCAGAAGGAATGACGAGAAGTCGTTGGTGTTGAGTGGATGACGGACCTTGCCGAGTACCTTGCCGCCGGCCTTCTCAACCGCCGCCATGGTGTCGCGCTCGAGCGCATGCCCGAAAGCGTAGTCGGACGTGAGGAAGAACCAGGAGTCACCACCGGTCTTCACGATGGCGGTGCCAGTGCCGTTCGCCAGCATCCAGGTGTCGTACGTCCAGTGGATCGTGTTGGCGTTGCATTTCGGTCCCGTGAGATCCGAAGCTGCAGCGCCCGACACGATGAAGATTTTGTTCTTCTGATTGGCAACCTGGCTGACCGCCAGCGCTACGCCGGAATTCGGCGTATCTATAATGAGGTCAACCTTGTCCACATCGAACCACTGGTTGGCGATCTGCGATCCGATATCTGGCTTGTTCTGATGATCGCCGGAGATCAGTTCAACCTTCACGTTGGGATGGTCCTTTGTGAAATCCGCAATCGCCATTTTTGCGGCGGCAACCGAGCCGGGCCCGCCGATATCGGCGTAAAGGCTCGACATGTCGCTGAGCACGCCAATCTTGACGTTGACCTGCTGGGCGTTGGCCCCTCCGCAGGCAAGAACCGCGGCCAAAGCCGCAAGTCCCATGAATCTTCGCATCGACTAGTTCCTCCTTGTTTGACTATTCAGATTCGACTTAGCCGCTCACCATCGGGCAGTTGCCCTCCTTGAGCGGACGGAATGCTTCGTCCGCCGGGATCGTGGCGCGCAGCTTGTAGAAGTCGCCAGGATATTTCGATTCAGATGGTTTCTTGACCTCGAACAGATAGGCCGCGTGTAGCTTACGGCCGTCCGCGCGGATGGTGCCTTTGCCAAAGAGCGGATCGTCTGTCGGCATTTCTTTCATTTTGGCGACGACCGACTTGCCATCGGGGTTGCCGCCGAGAGCGGCGCGCGCCTTGAGGTAATGCAGCGTGCCGGCATAGACACCGGCCTGGTTCATGGCCGGATATTTGCCGGGCGCATTCCGCTCTACGTGCCAGCGTTTTGTCCAAGCGCGCGTTGCGTCGTTGAGATCCCAATAGAATGTCTCGGTCAGGACCAGGCCCTGCGCGGTCGGCAGACCGAGCGCGGCAACGTCGGTCGCAAAGACCAGGAGGCCGGCCAGACTCTGTCCGCCCTTCACGATGCCGAATTCGGAGGCTTGCTTGATCGCGTTGATGGTGTCGCCGCCGGCGTTTGCAAGGCCGATGATTTTCGCCTTCGACGCTTGGGCCTGCAACAGGAACGATGAGAAGTCGTTCGTGTTGAGCGGATGGCGCACCTTGCCGAGCACCTTGCCGCCGTTCTTCAGGACGACCGCCTCGGTGTCGCGCTCGAGTGCGTGGCCGAAGGCGTAGTCCGACGTGAGGAAGAACCAGGTATCGCCGCCCGTCTTCACGACCGCCTTGCCCGTGCCGTTCGCCAGCATCCATGTGTCATAGGTCCAGTGCACCATGTTCGCGTTGCATTTCGGACCGGTCAGGTCCGAGCTCGCGGGGCCTGAAGCGATGAAGACCTTGTTCTTCTGACTGGCGATCTGGCTGATGGCGAGCGCGACGCCCGAATTTGGAACGTCCGCAATCATGTCGACGTGATCGACGTCGTACCATTGATTGGCGATCTGCGAGCCGATGTCCGGTTTGTTCTGGTGGTCGCCGCTGATGACCTCGATCTTGAAGTTCGGATGATCCTTCATGAAATCGGCGGCCGCCATCTTGGCGGCAATGACGGACCCTATTCCCGTCGCGTCCGCGTACAGGCTGGACATATCGGTGAGCACGCCGATCTTGACGTTGATCTGCTGCGCACTAGCGGTGCCGAGGGTCAGTATGACGGCGAGGGCCGCCAAGCTCATTGTCCGCTTCATTGACGTTTCCTCCTACTTTGCGCCGTTATGGCTTGTTCGTTTAAACACCGAGATAGTCGTGCAGCTTGTCGACGTTTGCATCCAGTTCCGAATTGGCGAACTGGTCGATGATACGACCATGTTCCATGACGTAATAGCGGTCCGCAACTGTCGAGGCGAAACGGAAGTTTTGTTCCACCAAAAGGATGGTAAAGCCCCGATCCTTGAGGGCGCGGATCGTCTTGCCGATCTGCTGAATAATGACAGGGGCGAGACCTTCTGTCGGCTCATCGAGCAGCAAGAGGCGGGCGCCGGTCCGTAAAATGCGGCCAATCGCAAGCATTTGCTGCTCACCACCGGACAACTTCGTGCCCTGGCTGGAACCCAATCGTTCCTTGAGGTTCGGAAAGAGCTCAAAAATCTGATCGAGACCGAGGCCGCCCGGCTTCACCACCGGCGGGAGCAGCAAGTTCTCCTCGACAGTGAGGCTTGCAAAGACTCCGCGCTCTTCCGGACAGAAGGCGGCGCCGGTCCGCGCGATGTAATTTGAGCTCCGCGCAATGAGCTCCTCGGCTTGGAACCGCACCGAACCGGTGCGATGCCCGACAATACCCATGATGGCCTTCAGCGTCGTCGTCTTGCCGGCACCGTTGCGGCCCAGCAGCGTGACGACCTCGCCTTCCTGCACGTCGAATGTAACGCCGTGAAGAATATGAGACTCGCCGTACCACGCCTGCAGATCTTTCACAGCCAGCAGCGGCGTGCGTGCATCAAGCATGGCCTACTCCCATATAGGCCTCGCGCACATCTGGATTCGCCGACACGGTGTCGTAGTCGCCTTCCGCCAGCACGCGGCCGCGCGTCAGCACGGTGATGTGATCGGATAAATCGGCAACTACCGAAAGATTGTGCTCGACCATGAGCACGGTGCGGTCGGCCGCCACGCGCTTGATCAGCTGCGCGACGCGGTCGATATCTTCGTGACCCATGCCCGCTGTCGGCTCGTCGAGCAGCAGCATCTCAGGATCCAGCGCCAGCGTCGTTGCAATCTCCAGCGCGCGCTTGCGTCCATAGGGCAATTCAACCGCGAGCCAATCGGCAACGGAGGAAAGACCGACATCGGCAATCAGCGACATGGCCCGCTCGTTCAAGTCGTTGAGCGCCGACGTCGAACGCCAAAAATCGAACGACCCGCCGCGTGCGCGCTGCAAAGCAATGCGGACGTTTTCCAACACCGTCATGTGCGGAAACACTGCCGAAATCTGAAATGACCGTACCAGCCCAAGACGCGCGACGGCAGCCGGCTCCATGTCCGTAATATCGTCGCCCTTGAATAGAATGCGGCCGTGCGTCGGGCTGAGGAATTTCGTGAGCAGATTGAAGCAGGTCGTCTTGCCGGCGCCGTTCGGCCCAATCAACGCGTGAATGGTCCCGCGTCTGACGCGCAGGTTCACGCCATTGACGGCGACAAAGCCGGCGAAATCCTTGGTCAGATCCTCGGTTTCGAGGATCGTATCGTCACTCATACGCGGCGGCCCCTCGTCGCACATTCTTGGCAGGTTTTTGCGCTGGGCGGCAAGGCCTACTAAAGGTCTGGCTATGCGGCTAAGTGACTGATTTTATTGGTTTGACGATGTTTGGCCCGGCGCGACAAAGCATCAACTAGAGGCCGCTCGCTACTGGCTTCGGGTCAGTTTCGCGCTTGGCAACATTGGCCAGAATTTCTGCACCCCGATTGGCCGCCGGCAGGCCACGAAACAGAAAGCACAAACTCACGACGGCCTGCATTTCCTCCCAGCTCGCCCCCGCCTTGCGTGCGGCAATGGCGTGCAGCTGCGCGGCATCACTCAGGTCCATGAGCAGCATCCCGAACAGCATCAGCTGAGCGGTTTTGACGTCGAAGCATTTCGGATACATCGCGTGCTCGCGCATTTTTTCCTGCATGTCGAGCAGCGTGGGGTCGAGCGCACCGGTCACCGCCATGCGGGCTTCGATGCGCGGCGGCACAAAACCGATCAACTCGCGATAGATGTCGGTGCGGTCCTCAAGCGATGCGGTTTTATCCGCATAGGCGCCAATGGAGTCCCGGACCGCCTTTAGGTCGATGCGCTGAGGCAAGGTCATTTTGGACTCCGAAGTTAGAAAAAAACCGGAAACTGGGGAGCCTTGCCGCCTTTTTCACCCTCGACGTTCGGTGTGGCGTATTGGATGAAGCTCTCCGGCAGTGTTGCTCCCCAATAGACTCCCGTGCCGCGCTCCTCTTCGCTCCAGGTGACCGGCTCCCAATCGGGCGCCATTACCAGGAAACTGCCCGAATAAATCTCCACGCGATTGCCGCCGGGTTCGTAGGTGTAGAGATAGAATCCCTGCGAGTTGTTGTGCTTTGAAGGACCGGCTTCAATAAAAATGCCGTTTTCGATCAGGATGTCCGCGGCGCGCATGACATCGTCACGATTGTCGACCCACAGTGAGAAATGATGCAGGCGCCCATGCGCGCCTTTCACGTCGACCACATACGCAAGTTGATGATGGATCGCTGTCGGGCTCATCCAGGAACCGATCTCGGTTTTGCCCTCGTCGTAGCGCACCTGTTCGCGCAGCTGGAAACCGAGCATCTCCTGCGCAAACTTTCGATTGGTTTCGACGTCGCTCGCAAGCAAGGCCAGATGATCAACCCTGCGGACGCAGACGCCACGGCCCGTATATTTTTGCGGCAGATTCTTGAGCGTCGAGTGCAGCGGCTCCGGCGCGACGAATTTCTGCTCCTCGTAGTAGATCTCCATGACGTGACCGTCGGGATCGCGGAAACGAAATGAGCGGCCGCGCCCAAAATCCCCGTTGGTCCACCCGATGCCGAGACCGGCATCCGCGATGGCCTTCGCACGGCGTTCCAGGGCCTGCTCGCTTACCGCCCGCCAGGAAATGCAACCGACACCCGCATCTTCGGCGGCCGTCAGTTTCAGGGTGCTCGTCGCATAGTCGCCGTAGCCGCGTAGATAAACGGACTTTCCAGCCTCGTGAACGGGCTCCATGCCGAGAAGATCGCGGAAGTACCAAAGGCTTTTGTCGGGTCTTGGTGTGAACAACTCGACACTGCCGAGATGCGCGATATCGCGGATCGGCTCCGGGGTCTGCGCCATGATCGCCCTCCGTTTCTGGAAGGCAAATATCGGCCGGACGACCGATCCGGGCTTTGACCTAGCGCAAATAAGAGCTAGGCGGGTGCTGCTAGCTTTTGAACTTCTTGGCGAGCGCGTCGGCGTTGCGCGCGAGCAGCCCGACGTCGGCCCCCACGGCCACAAACAGATAGCCCCAGTCGATATAGCGCCGGGCTTCCTCCTCGTTGCCTGTAAGGATTCCAGCCGGCTTGCCGACTGCCTTGAGGCGTTTCACCGCATCCTGCATGGCGTTTTGAACGTCCGCATGTTGCGGGTTGCCCAGGCGGCCCAGCGAGGCCGCCAGATCGGACGGACCAATAAAGACACCGTCGACACCGTCGACCTTGGCAATCGCTTCCAGTTGATCGAGCGCGGCGCGCGTCTCCACCTGTACGAGGACGCAGATCTCGTCATTGGCCTTGGTCAGATAGCCGGGCACGCGGCCATAACGGCTGGCGCGGGCGGCAACCGAAACGCCGCGAATTCCCTGCGGCGGGTAACGCGTGGAAGCGACCGCCCGCTTCGCCTCCTCGACGTTCTGCACATAGGGAAAAAGAAGGGTCTGCGCCCCAATGTCCAGCGCGCGTTTGGCCAGCACGATATCGTTCCAGGCCGGGCGAATGATCGGCGTCGCCGTTCCGCGCTGGATGGCCTGCAGTTGCGTGACAAGATCGGGGATCTCGTTCGGCGAATGCTCAGTATCGAGGAGGATCCAGTCAAATCCGCTGTCGGAAACAACTTCGGCGGCGATGTTGCTGCACAGGCTCGACCACAGCCCAATCTGAAGTTTCCCCTGTGCAATTGCGCGCTTAAAGGCGTTGGTCTGCATTTCCGGCATTTTGTCTCTCACACGAATTGAATGGCGATGCTACCGAGCTGGCCAAAGTCGGCATGAAGCGTATCGCCCTTTTGAGCGAAGACGACTCGGGTGAACGAGCCGGCGAGCACGACGTGCCCGGGTTCAAGCGCGTGCCCGTGGGGGCCGATCTTGTTGGCAAGCCAGGCCACGCCGAGCGCCGGATGACCGAGCACGCCGGCGGCTAGACCAGTCTCCTCAATTTCGGAATTGCGAGACATGATCCCGCCGACCCAGCGCAGGTCGACATCGAGCGGGCCGACCGGGCGGCCACCCATCGCGATCCCCGCCGCGGCGCCGTTGTCAGCAACCGTGTCCACGATCTTGCGTGGATCCTGGATGCGCGCATCGACGATCTCGATCGCCGGCACAACGTATTCGGTGGCGCGCAGGACATCCGTCAGACCGACGCCCGGCCCCTGCAGCCTCTTGCCCATGATGAAGGCAAGCTCCACCTCCACCCGGGGCTTGCAGTAGTCGGCGTGATTGACCTTGGCGCCATCGGCGATCAGCTGATCGTCGAGAATGTATCCGTAGTCAGGCTCGTCGATCATGGACGAGCGCTGCATGGCCTTCGAAGTCAACCCGACTTTGTGACCGATCAGCTTGGCGCCGGCCCTGACCTTGCGCTGCATCACGTCGGTGGAAATCGCGTAGGAATCCTCGATGGTGATGTCCGGAAACGTGACGTGCAGCTGCACCGCCTGTTTGTGCTCTTTTTGCGCCGCCATCAGGATATCAGCGGCTTTCTTGCGGTCGGCGTCGGACAGCATGATCGATCCCCCCTGCCAGATCGATGCTGTAACGGTTTGCACGAGGAATTTAAAGGGAGGGATCTCGCGCCGCTCTGAAGCGCGCTAGTCCGACTTTTCGGCAGCCTTGCGCTCTTTTCGTTTCTCGATCTTGCGGTTGGTGAAACGCAGGACGCGGGCGAGCGGCGGGCGCATCGGCCGCACGTCGTAAGCCAGGAGTGCAAGGCCGATCGGCAGCATCCAGAACCCGAGCACAGGCAGGAAGCCAAGTACGCCGCCGCCGGTCAGCGCAATACCTGCCGGTACGCGCACCCAGACCGCCTCCGGCTGACGCAGCCGATCGAGGTTGCGGCCGGCCCAGTCAGGCATGTGATCCTGCAGCCGGTCCATTTCTTCATCGAAGTCGGGCGTGCGCGTCATGCCAGATCAAAGGCCCCGGGCGCGGATTTGTTCCAGCCCTAGTGCTTGAGCTTGGGATCGACCTTGAACTTCGCCTCGGTCTTTTTCGTGATTTCATCGACCGTCACGCCCGGCGCAAGCTCGGTCAGCGTCATGCCGCCGGCCTTCTTGTCGATCGTGAACACACCAAGATCGGTGATTACCATGTCGACAACGCCGGCGCCGGTAAGCGGTAGCTTGCATTTGTGAAGCAGCTTCGGCTCGTCCTTGGCGGTGTGCTCCATGACCACGACGACTTTCTTCACGCCGGCGACAAGATCCATCGCGCCGCCCATGCCCTTCACCATCTTGCCGGGGATCATCCAGTTGGCGAGATCTCCGTTCTCCGCGACCTGCATCGCGCCGAGGATTGACAGGTCGATATGACCACCGCGGATCATGGCGAAGGAATCGGCCGAAGAAAAAAAGCTGGTGGTCGGCAATTCGGTGACCGTCTGCTTGCCGGCATTGATGAGATCGGGATCCTCCTCCCCTTCATAAGGGAAAGGCCCGAAGCCGAGCATGCCGTTCTCGCTCTGCAGCTGCACCGTCATGCCATCGGGAATGTAGTTCGACACCAGCGTCGGAATGCCGATGCCGAGATTGACGTAGAAGCCATCGCGCAATTCCCTGGCGGCGCGTTCGGCCATCTGTTCGCGGGTCCAAGGCATCAGACTTCCTCCCCTGTTCCAGCCGCAGCCACGCGCTTGCGAACGGTGCGCTGCTCGATGTGTTTGACCGCATTCGGCACATGCACGATGCGTTTGACGTACACGCCCGGCGTGATGATGTGGTCGGGATTGAGATCGCCCGGCTGCACAAGGTGCTCAACCTCGGCGACTGTCACCTTCCCCGCCGTGGCCATCATTGGATTGAAGTTTCGCGCCGTCTTCCGATAGACCAGATTGCCTTCGGTATCGCTCATCCAGGCATGAACGATCGACAGATCGGCGACGATGCCGCGTTCCATGATGTAGCGGCTGCCGTCGAACTCGCGCTCTTCCTTGCCCTTCGCTATATCGGTGCCCGCGCCGGTGCGCGTGAAGAAGGCGGGAATTCCCGCGCCGCCGGCGCGGATACGTTCGGCCAGTGTGCCTTGCGGGTTGAATTCGATCTCGAGCTCGCCGGCGAGATATTGTTGCGCGAACAGCTTGTTTTCGCCGACATAGGACGAGATCATTTTCTTCACCTGCCGCGTCTCCAGCAGCAGCCCAAGCCCGGCGCCGTCGACGCCCGCGTTGTTGGAAACGATCGTCAGATTCTTCACGCCGCTGTCGCGAATCGCCTTGATCAGAGTTTCCGGGATTCCGCAGAGGCCAAAGCCTCCGCAGCAGATCAGTATGCCGTCCTTGAGCAGGCCGGCCAGTGCGGCTTTCGCGTCGGGATAGACTTTTTTCATTGAACGCTACCGTTTTCGTCTTCAGGAATTGCGAGAAAACATCATTCGCCTAGCCGGATGCAAGCCTACCGCGCCGGAGTCGCAGGCGGGCTGGAGGGCGTGACATCCGTGACCGGATTCTTGGGTGGGGTAATGTCCCGGACTGGATTAGACGGTCTTTGCGGAGCAGCAGGAGCGGCGGGCGCAGGCGCGGGCGTCTGCTTGGCTGCGGACTCCTGCGTAGTCGTGATCGTCCTCGGCAGGAAAGGCACGCGATGCGGGTAGTAGGTCCAGAAGATGAAGATAGCCGCGAAAAACACCGCCGACAGCACGGCCCCCGTGCCGCGATGGCTGAACGAAAGAAGGCCGCCGAGAAACGTCGAGACCGCGACAAAGACGGCCAGCAGTATGACGTAAAGCCAGTCCACCTGCGCAAGATCGATCGGCATCGAGCCCATTCCCTTTAGACCCAGTTTAACCCAGACCCGCGATGCGGGTCACGTTAAACTCCGGTTCCCCTCTTTCGGCATCACACGCTATACCTGCGCCCGATGCCGAATGTCCTTATTCTTACCGAAGTCCAGGAAGCCATGCGCGCACGCTACAAGGCGATGCTGCTTGAGCGCTTCCCGCAACTGACCATCAATGTCGTCGGTCATCACAACGATGTGGGCCCTTACATCGCCGATGTCGACATTCTCCTGTGCTTTTCGCCACCGATGGCCGACCATGTGGTGCGCGACGCACCGAAGCTGAAATGGATTCAGGCGCTCGGCACAGGTGTCGACAACATCGTCGACCTGCCGTCGCTCGGGAAAGAGGTGCTGGTCTCGAATGTTCGTGGCATCCACGGCGCGCCGGTGTCCGAGGCGACAATCGCCTTCATGCTCTCGCTCGCGCGCGACATGCCGCGCTCGGTGCGCGCACAGGCGCAATCCAAATGGGAACGCTGGCCGTCCGCCCTACTCGCCGGCAAGACTGTCGGTATCTTCGGCGTGGGGCTAATCGCCGAATACCTCGCGCCGATCTGCAAGACCTTCGGAATGACCGTTGTCGGCATCAGCGGCAGCCCGCGCGAAACGAAAAACTTCGATCGCATGGCGCACCGGAACGATCTCACCCGCGTCGCCGCCGATCTCGACTTTCTCGTCGTGCTCACACCGTTGAGTGCAGAAACGCGCAACATTATCGGTGAAAAGGTTTTCAACGCCATGAAGCCTACGGCCTACCTGGTCAATGTCGCGCGCGGCGGCGTTGTCGACGAGCCGGCGCTGATCGCAGCTCTGGAAGCTGGAAAAATCGCCGGTGCCGGCCTCGATGTTTTTTCGCAGGAGCCTTTGCCGTCCGATAACCCGTTGTGGAAGACGAAAAACATCACAATCTTCTCGCACCTTGGCGGCTATTCGCAGGGTTACGAGGATCGTGCAATGCCGACCATTGCCGGCAACATGGGTAAATTTCTTGCCGGCGATCTCAAATCCATGATCAACATCGTGCGCAAGCCCGCATCCTGGAAAGAGTAAGCCATGGCCTTGTCCGAACGTCTCAATGCACCGATCTCCGATGCCGAGCTCGAACGCCGCTGGCGCGGCGTGCGCGCGGCTATGGAAAAGGAAAAGATCGACGTTCTGCTGATGCAGAACAACAACGACCACATGGGCGGCTATGTTCGCTATTTCACCGACATGCCAGCCACCAACGGTTATCCCAACACGGTGGTGTTTCCCCGCGACGATCAGATGACCGTGGTGTGCCAAGGCCCCTTCGGGGGCAGCGAGGCGACGGCGCAGGGCGACCAGAGCTGGCGCGGCGTGAAACGCATCCTCACGACGCCGAGCTACGCGTCGGCCGACTACACAAAAGACTATGATCCCGAGCTTGCCGCGAGCGGACTCAAGCCCTTTTCCAAAGGCGTGATCGGTTACGTCGGCACCTATCAGATGTCCTATGCAATGCTTGACTACATCAAGCGCGCCTTCCCGCAGGCCCGCTTTGTCGACGCGACCGATATGGTCGATCGCATCAAGGTCATCAAAAGTCCCGAGGAGATGGAGCTCGTGAAGCGTGCCGCGCTGATGCAGGACGGCGCCATGCGCGCCGCCTTTGCGGCCGTGAAACCCGGCATGCGCGACATCGAGGTTGCCGCCGTCGCGCAGCATTACAGCCAGTGCCACGGCAGCGAAAACGGCATCTATCTCTGCGCCTCGATGCCGCTCGGCAAGCCGTCCAAGTTTGCCAACCGCCATCTGCAAAATCGCGTCATTCAGAAGGGCGATCAGATCGCATTGTTGGTCGAGGACAATGGCCCGGGCGGCATGTTCACCGAGCTCGGACGTTCGTGTGTCGTCGGCACGAAGGTGCCGCAGGCGATGAAGGACGAGCTCGAGTTCTGCAAAGCCTCCCGCAAGCTCACGCTTGACCTGCTCAAGCCGGGCACGTCGTGCAAGGACATCTGGGATGCCTTCAACGATTTCATGCGGAAGAACGGCAGACCTGCCGAAGCCAGGCTTTATTGTCATGGCCAGGGCTACGACATGGTCGAGCGCCCGCTTGTCCGCCACGACGAGCCCATGGCTATCGCGAAGGACATGAACATCGTCGTCCATCCGACGTATATTCACGGCGGTTATCTCAACTGGCTGTGCGACAATTACCTCATCGGCGGCAACGGCCCCGGCGACCGGCTGCACCAGTTTCCCGAAGAGGTGATCGAGGTCGGCTAGCGACACGCTTGACGGGCAACCGCCGCCCGCGCAACGCTCGACGCCTACTGGAGGACAACAATGAAAAAAATGATGCTCGCCGCGGTCTTCGCCGCGCTCGTTTCGGCTGGCCAGGCCGCTGCTCAGGATTTTCCGGCCCGCCCGGTGACGATGGTCATTCCATTTGCCGCGGGCGGACCGCAGGACACGATCGGCCGCGTCATCGCGCAACGCATGACCGAGCTGCTCGGCCAGCAGGTCGTCGTTGAAAACGTTGGCGGTGCGGGCGGCATGACAGGCTCCAAGCGCGTCGCCGATGCAAAGCCCGACGGCTACACGATGGTGCTCGGCAGCGTCGGCACGCATGCGCAGAACCAGACGCTCTACAAGCGGCCTCTCTACAATGTGGAGACCGATTTCACGCCGGTGGCCTACCTCGCGGTGACTCCGATCGCGCTGATCACCCGGCCGGACCTGCCGGTGAGCAATCTCAAGGACTTTGTCGCCTACGCCAAGACCAATCAGGGCAAAATGCAATTCGGTTCCGCGGGCGCCGGCTCCGCGACGCATCTCGGCTGCGTCGTTCTGAACACGGCCATGGGCACGCCGATGATCACGCATGTTCCCTATAAAGGGACCGGCCCGGCGATGCAGGATCTTATCGGCGGCCGCATCGATTACCTCTGCGAAATCATCGCGACCGCAAAGCCGCAGATTGAAGGCCAGAAGGTCAAAGGCATTGCCATCATGACCAAGGAGCGCTCGCCGGTTCTGCCAAATCTTGCGACGACCGTCGAACAGGGCCTCGACGTGCAAGCCTATACCTGGAGTTCGCTGTTCCTTCCGAAAGGCGCCCCCGCCAATGTCGTGAAGAAGCTCAACGAAGCCGCCGCCGGCGCAATTGCGACGCCATCCGTGCAGGAACGGCTCGCAAAACTCGGCGCGACCGTTGCCGCGCCGAACGAGCGTAGTCCGCAATGGCTTGCGGACTTCGTGAAGAGCGAAGTAAAAAAATGGGAAGCCCCGATCAAGGCAAGCGGCGTGCAGGTGGAATAATAACATCCGCAACCCAGCAGCGTGCCGTACGTAAAGAAACAGGAAGTTGACCATGGCTGACGTCAAGTTTCTTAACCCCGACACGCTCGGCAAGCCGCTGGGTCAGTACTCGCACCTCACCCGCGTCAAGGCGTCGGAATTCGTCTTCATCGCCGGCCAGGTTGGCGTCGACAGCAACGGCAAGCTGGTCGGCGACGGAGATTTCGACGCCCAATGCGTGCAGACCTTTGCGAATATCGAGGCGGCGCTCAAATCGGTCGGCGCTGGCTGGGGGAATATCGTCCAGTTCACAACCTACATGGTGCACTCGCAGGATATTCCCAAGTTCATGAAATACCGGCTGCGTGAATTTCCGAACATGTTTCCGGGCGGCGCCTATCCGCCGAACACGCTGCTGATGATCGACCGTCTCGTGCAGGAAGCTTTGCTGGTCGAAGTGCAAGCCGTCGCCGCGCTCTAGCCCTGCTTGTCCATCAGGCTGACGTGCGCTGCCACCACGCGCCAGCCTTCCGGAAATTTCACCCAGGTCTGCATTTGCCGGCCGATCTTGCCGGGCGCTGACGGCCGCTCGTAGAGCGTCGAGGCAACGGCGAATTCGCGGCCGAAGGTCGTGATGACGGTGCGCGACAATTTACGGCCGAGCGCAACCGGCGAGCGCGCCGAGCGGAACGATTTTATTTCCGAATGGCCATAGAGGATTTCGCTGGCGCCGTAGCGGATCGTGCGCGGATCGTCGCGAAACAATTGGTCGAGAACGGGAACGTCGTTCGACACGAGTGCTTTTTCATAGCGATCGAACGCTGTTCTCACCTCCGCGACCACATCCGGTAGATCGATGTCCATAATCCCCTCCGAGCCTGCTGGCGCCATCGTTTGGCAATGACTAAGCTAGGTGGATAGCAAGTCCATCGGTTTGCTGCGAGCGTCAGAAAACACGGGGAGGACGGACGTGAAAGCCTTAAAAGCGCTGCTGATCGGATTGACGCTGCTGTGCCCGGCATTGGCGGTGGCGCAGGATTTCCCGACAAAGCCGATCAGGCTGATCGTCCCCTTCCCGCCGGGCGGGCCCAACGACCTCATCGGGCGCGTAGTCGGTCAGCGCATGTCGGAAATCCTCAAGCAGCCGGTCGTGATCGAGAACCGCTCGGGACAGGGCGGCGTAACCGGCACCGACGCCGTCGCCAAGTCGCCGCCTGACGGTTACACCATCGCCATCACGAGCGCGGGCGCGCTGGCGATCAGCCCGAGCATGGAGAAGGTGTCCTACGAGACGCTCAAGGATCTGCAGCCGATCACGCTCGTCGCCACTGTGCCAGAAATGCTGGTGGTGGCCACCAGCGTGTCCGCCAACAACATGAAAGAGCTGGTGGCTCTCGCGAACTCGCAGCCGGGCAAGCTCAACTTCGCCTCGTCCGGCCCGGGCAGTCTGCCGCATCTCGCCGGCGAACTGTTCAAGCTCACTGCCAAGATCAACATCGTGCACGTGCCCTACCGCGGCGCGGCTCCGGCGGTGAACGATTTGCTGGCCCAGCAGGTGCAGATGGTCTTCCTCGACCTGCCGGTGCTGTTGCCGCAGATCAAGGCGGGTAAGCTCAAGCCGATCGCCGTCGGCGCGCCGCAACGCGTACCAAGCGCCCCCGACGTGCCGACGACCGCCGAGGCCGGCATGCCGAACCTGCTCACGGAAAACTGGTACGGCATGGTAGCCCCGGCCAAGACGCCACCGAATATCGTTGCCGCGCTGAACAAAGCCGCTGTCGAGGCGATGAAGGATCCCGCCGTGATCGAAAAGCTGTCGAGCCAGGGCGCCATTCTGGGCGGCGACAGCCCCGAGCACTTCGCTGCTTTCATCGACAGCGAAACGAAGAAGTGGGCGAAAGTCATCAAGGACGGCGGCGTTCAGACGACGAAATAGGAAATGTCTGACGCGGGTAACTTCGTGTTGCGCTCGACGGTGACGTCACCGTTCGGGCGCAAGGTCCGCATGGCGATCGAGGTGCTCGGACTCACCGATCGCATCAAGCTCGAGCCTGCCGACCCGCTCGACGAAGGCGACACGCTGCGCCAGCAGAATCCGCTCGGCAAAATGCCGTGCCTCGTGCTGGCCGATGGCAGCACGATTTACGACAGCGGCATCATCATCGAATATCTGCAGGATGTCGCCGGCACCGACCGCTTGCTGCCACTCAAGGGGCGCGACCGTTACCGTGCGCTGACGCTGTCACGGCTCGCCGACGGCATCATGGATGCGTCCATCCTGGTGGTTTACGAGAACCGCTTCCGGCCGGATGCAGCGACGCATTCGCCGCGCTGGCTCGGGCATCAGCGCAGCAAAATCACGCGCGGGCTGGCGGCGTTCGAAAAAACCCCGCCGGATCCGAAGAAAAGCGACATCGTCGCGATCGGTCTGGCCTGCGCGCTCGGCTATCTCGACTGGCGCAAGCAAGTTGATTGGCGGCCGGCATTTCCCGGGCTGGTCGCCTGGCTGAACGATTTCTCCAAGAACGAGCCTGCCTTCGAACGCACGCGTGCCCCCGACATGACGCAACACACCGCCGCTACGCCCGCCGACCCGCCCTACTGGCTCGCAACGCCGAGCAAGCCGAAACTCAAGCTGCCGGCCGGCGCCTGTGACGCGCACGTGCATGTATTCGGGCCGCGTGCGCGCTTTCCGTTTGCCGAAGGCCGCCGCTACACGCCTTCCGATGCGCCGAAGGAGCTGCTGTTCAAATTGCACGAGCGGCTCGGCATCCAGCATTGCGTGATCGTGCAGCCGGCGTGTCACGGCGAAGACAATTCCGTGACAGTCGACGCCATTGCTGCAACCGGCGGATCGTACAAGGGCATCGCGCTCGTGCCGCTGTCGGTTTCCGATGCCGAGCTCAAGCGGCTCGACGCCGCGGGACTCTGCGGCGCCCGTTTCCATTACATGACGCATCTCGCAAAAGGTCCGAGAATCAACGACGTCATAGCGTTCGCCAAGCGCCTCGCAGCCATCGGGTGGCATCTGCAGATCCACATGGAAGCCGACCTGATCGCCGAACTGACGCCGGCGCTGAAGCAATCGCCGGTGCCGGTGGTGATCGATCACATGGGACGCATCAACGCATCGCTCGGAATCGAGCAGCCGGCCTTCAAGGCGCTGCTCACCCTTCTCAACCACGGAAATGTCTGGGTGAAGGTGAGCGGCAGCGACCGCGTGACCCGGCAGGGACCGCCCTACGCCGATGCCGCACCGTTTGCAGCCAGATTAGTGGCCGAATTCGGCGACCGCTGCGTCTGGGGCACCGATTGGCCGCATCCCAATCATCAGGGGCCGACGCCCGATGACGGGGTCCTGGTCGATATTCTCGGCGAGATCGCGCCCAGCGAAGCCACACGCAAGGCGTTGCTGGTCGACAATCCGCAACGCTTCTATCGTTTCGCACCGGCGCGTAAGCTGACGTAAGGGACGGCAGATGAGTGGGCGCCTGCAAAATCGTATCGCGATCGTCACCGGCGCGGGCTGCATCGGGCCTGGCTGGGGCAACGGTCGCGCCATTGCCGTGCGCTTCGCCGAGGAAGGCGCAAAGATTTTCGCCGTCGACCGCGATCTCGACAGCGTCACGGAAACGGTCGAGCGCGTGAAAGCCGCCGGCGGCGAAATCGTCACCCATCAATGCGACGTTACCGGCGCGGCTTCGGTCGAGGTCATGGTGAAAACCTGCCTCGAGCGCTTCGGCCGCATTGACGTGCTGGTGAACAATGTCGGTGGCTCAGCCGCCGGCGGGCCGGTCGAAATGAGCGAAAACGTCTGGGACGCGCAGGTCGATTCAAACTTGAAGAGCGTATTCCTGACGCTGAAGCATGTGCTGCCGGTCATGGAGCGACAGCAACACGGCGCCGTCGTCAACGTCGCATCGACCTCCGGCCTGCGCTGGACCGGCTCGGCGCAGGTCGGCTACGCCGCGACCAAGGCCGGCGTGATCCAGCTCTCGCGCGTCGTCGCCGTGCAATACGCTGACAAAGGCATCCGCGTAAACACGGTTGTTCCGGGACAACTGCACACGCCAATGGTGGAAGCGCGGCTCGCCAAACAGCGCACCGGCGGCGATGTCGAAGCCTTGCTGAAATCGCGGCTCGAACGCATTCCGATAGGCTTCATGGGCGACGGCCGCGATACGGCGAATGCCGCGCTGTTTCTCGCCTCCGACGAAGCGCGCTTCATCACCGGCACCGAGATCGTCGTGGACGGCGGAATGACGGTGCGCTGCGATTAAATGCCCGTCAGCGCACACGTCCCTGGCGGGATGACGCCGCTTGATGCGGTGGTCCCAACATATTGAAGCGCGCCTTCTGCTCATCCGTTAGAGCGCCATAGAAGTCTGCAAGCGCAGGGCGCACTGTCTTGACGGCTGCTGCCATGGCATCGAGCCGCTTTGCGAGCGCGTCAAACCGATCCATGGGTGATCGCGGCGTTTCGCTCGGGCAGGAAGCGCGCAACTGGTTGGCGGCCTCCGTCGATGCGATCCGCAATTTCGCGAAGGCATCGCGTTGCTCAGGAGTCGGCTTCACCGTCTGCTCGATGCGGTCGACGGGCGGCTGCGCGAAACCTTCTGCACGGCTGCTGCAGAGTTCCGCCAGGTCATTGCCAGTGGTCCGGTAGCGGCTTGTGCGAACGTTCGAGCCCAGCGCCGCAAATCGCTGCCTCTGCTCTTCGCTCAGCGAATTGTAGAAATTGTCGAGTGGCGCACGCATGATCGTCAACGCCTCGATCATCCCGTCGAGCCGCTTTTGCACCGTGTCGAGCCGACCCAACGGCGTAAGCAAGGCCTCGTTCGAACAGGATGACTTGAGAGCATCGCTCGCCTGCGATGAAGCACCTTTCAGGGCGGCGAGCGCCGCGCGTTGCTCATCTGTCGGCTGAACCGCCCGTTCAATGGAATCGATCGGAAGATCGGTCACACCCGGGGCCAACCCGCCGCAATTCTGTGCCAGATCGCTGCTGTTCGTAGATCCGGTGACGTCGCGATCATTATTGCGCGACCGCACGCTGCGCACCCGCGCGGGACCGCCATAGGCATAAACATCAAAGGAGCCGGGGCCATACATGTATGTCGGTCCTGGCCAGAACATGGCGTCCCAGATGAAAACATCTCCGTAAGCCCAGAATGGGTCGTAGTAGCCCCAGGGCCAGAATGCGAATGCAAAAAGGTCCCCGTAGAAGAACGGCCAGAAAACCGATCCGCCCCAGAAACCCCAGCCGCCATTCCAGCCACCCCAACCGCCGTTCCAGCCGGTTCGCCAGGCGTGATTGCCCCAGTGGTTCCAAGCAATGTGAGAGCCATGCGCGGCGCCGAGGCCACGAATATGCGCGCCATTCATACGGGCGAAGCGTGTTGACCCCAGATGCGCGGCGTTGAGGCCGCGAACATTCGTGCGATTGAGGTGAGCCAAACCGCGCGCGCCGCTGACGCGAGCGCCGTTGACGCGAGCGCCGTTGAAACTGCGGAAGTGCGCGCCGTTAATCCGCGCCGCGCCGCCGCTGACGCCACGAAATTGTGCGCCACTGAACCGGGCGCCTCCGCTCGCGCCACTAAACCGGGCTCCTCCTCCGCTGAAGTGCGCACCACCACCGCCGCCGCTGAAATGGCCTCCGCCACCACCGCGCGCCGTGGCAAGTTCAGTTCCCAGAAATGCGATGCCGCTGAGCGCAAGACTTGTCGCAAGAATTTTGAAGATCTTGTTCGCCATAACGCGCACTCCCGTCAAAGCAGAGCACGAAATTTAATACAGTGTACAACCGCAAGTTTGATGTACGTCAACAATTTCAAGTTCCAATCGTTTCGAGGTCACGCGACAGGAAAGATCGGCTTCAACAAGCCTTTTTGGGCGCTCGGCAAAGCGCCATCCGCTTACAGTGACACCTCAGAATGTCCACTTTTGGCCCTTAGCTGAACATCGGTCGGTGCGCCGCACATGTCCGCTGCCGGGGCAAATCCGACACTCTGTTTTGACCCAAAGCGGACATCGGCGGTATGCATTGAACCCATTGGGCGGATGGGGCTTTAGCACGGAGGATCGCGATGAAAACAATCGTACCCGTTGTTACGGCCGCTGTGCTTGCACTCGCGTTGGTGCCGGCCAGCGCGGCGCCTAAACACTACAAACGTCACCCGAAGGCTGCCACCCCTGCACAGCAACAAATTGCGTGCACCGTGGTCGGCTGCATGCCCGTTCCACGCGGTTGCCATCCCGAAATGGGCTACACGCCGGGCGGAACACCAACCGGTTTTGATGTGGCGGTATGTCCGAACTATACGCTTTACGGATACCGCCGCTGACCGAAACGGTGCGCGTTTCCGAGCTCCGATCCGCTTCAAAACCTGGCGACGTCGATAACGGCTTCCGCGAAGGCCTGCGGGGCTTCCTGCGGCAGGTTGTGCCCGATCCCTCCGGCAATGGTGCGATGCTCGTACTTGCCTGAGAATTTCTTTGCATAGACGCTCGGATCCGGATGCGGGGCGCCGTTCGCATCACCTTCGAGCGTGATGGTGGGAACGGTGATGACCGGGAATGTGGCGAGGCGCTTTTCCAGATCGGCATATTTCGCTTCGCCGTCCGCCAAGCCGAGCCGCCAGCGATAGTTGTGCAGCACGATGGCGACGTGATCGGGATTATCGAATGCCGCTGCGCTGCGATCGAACGTCGCATCGTCGAACTGCCACTTAGGCGAAGCCGTTTGCCAAATGAGTTTCGAAAAGTCCCGCCGATATTTCTCGTAGCCCAGGCGCCCGCGCTCGGTTGCGAAATAGAACTGGTACCACCATTCGAGTTCCGCTTTGGGCGGAAGCGGCATCTTGCCGGCCTCCTGACTGCCGATCAGATAACCACTCACGGACACCATCGCCTTGCACCGCTCCGGCCAAAGCGCCGAGACGATATTCACGGATCGCGCTCCCCAGTCGAAGCCGGCGAGAATTGCTTTCTCGATCTTGAGCGCATCCATCAACGCGATCGTATCCGACGCCACCGCCGACGGCTGGCCGTTCCGGAGCGTATCGTTCGAAAGGAAAAGCGTCGTGCCATAACCGCGCACAAAGGGCACGATCACGCGGTGGCCTGCGGACGCCAACAACGGCGCGACATCGACAAAACTATAAATGTCGTAGGGCCACCCGTGCAGGAGAATGACGGGCGGCCCGTCGGCCGGACCCGCTTCCGCGTAACCAATGTTCAGGAGCCCCGCATTGATCTGCTTCAGCGGCGCGAACGATGTGTGCGGGCCGGGTTTGGCCCCGGGCGGCCGGGTGATGGTCGTTTGTGCTGTTGCCGAGCCGATTATGCCAAGGGGAGCGGCAACCGCCGTAAAGGCCGCGGCACCGACGAAATAGCGACGGCGCCAGTTTACATCTCTTGAGGTTTCGGGTGTGTGCATGCGCGACCTCTTCCGTCACTTCAAATCAGCCGAACGTGAAGCAAAAAGCCTCCACGCCCGGATCAAGAAACTCGATTTCAAACTGGCGATCGACAATGGGGCCGGTTTGCCGGATCAACTGATGCAGACGCTGTTCGGTCACCGTGCCGACGCCCTGTTCGTCAACGTCAAATCCATGAGCGGCGCCTGGCGGCCGTCCATCGATCAGCACACGAAACTTGACGGACGTTCCTGGTGCCGCGGGACCCATGACGAGGTGAAGGTCGCGCGCGTGAAAGCGGTAGGCGATACGGCCGTTAGGCTTGTTCAATACAGCGGCGTCGCGCTTGATCGTCCAATCACCGGACAGCGCCCAATCGTTCCGGCCCAGCCGTGCCGGCACTTCATACACGCGGGATTTGTCGCGGGTTGCGCCGCCGGCTGACGCAAAGCCCTCGGTGCGTCCGTAGCCGACGTAGTTTTCCGGCGACTTGAGGCTTGCCCAATCGGCGGCCACTTCAAAGCCGCGCGGGTCCACCGACACCAGGCCATCGCCGATGTCGCCGGCACCGGCCTCCATCAGCAGACGCTGAATGACCATCTCCGACTGGTCATACGAGCCCTCGCCGAAATGCGTGTGCCGGACGCGACCTTGCGCATCGATAAAATATTGCGCCGGCCAATAGTTATTGTTGAAGGCGCGCCAGATCACATATTCGCTGTCAACTGCGACCGGATAGTCGACGCGGAGCGTCTTGGTCTGCCGGCGGACATTGTCGAGGTTTTTTTCGAATCGAAATTCCGGCGTATGCACGCCGATCACCACCAGTCCTTTGTCTTTATATTTCTCCGCCCACGCGCGGAGGTAGGACTGCGTGCGCAGCCAGTTGATGCAGGTGTAAGTCCAGAAATGGACGAGGATAACCTTTCCACGCAAGGCAGACGCAGTTAGCGGCGGCGAGTTGAGCCAGGCGTCGGCGCGTTCAAGGGAAGCGAGCACGGATTGATTGCCAATTGGGCTGCCGCCAAGCCCATGAAAGAAAGCGGTGCGTTCGCCCGCGGGTATTGTCGGCTGCGCCATGTTGACGTCCCCCACCAGGGCCACAATCGGGGCTGCGATTGCGATGGCGAGCACCGAGGCTATCAAGCGCTTGTTTATTCTCATCGATGAATACTTTTTGGGCGTCTTAGGCCTCGATCGATGTCTGTGCTTACAACGGAAGCTCTTTGCCGGCCTGTTCTGCAATCATGTACGCGGCGTACCACTCAGGCCAGTTCGCGTCGCGTTGTCCACCGGTGCGCTTTTCGTGCTCGCCGTGCGCCGCTTCCGCACGCCGAAAGGCATTGGCCAAGTCGGCGATCGATGCGAACCTTGTTTCGGCGCCATCAATCCGGCCGGGAAATCGCGTTGTCACCTCCTGCAGGAGCCAGCTGTTGCCGTCCAGGTCGCTGAACGAAGCGAACGAGGAATAACTGCGCCGCGCCGGATCAGGGCCGCTGACTGGCGGCTTTCCCGGACCGAGGCGATGGAACACTTCACTCACATCAACGCCGCAACTCACGAGCTCGGCGCGAGCTGCCGCGACATCCGATACGACAAGGTAATTTCCACTTGCCGAGCCAGGTACCGCCGACGTGATTCCCCTGCCGAACTGGATCGAGCAGGACGAGCCCGGAGGCGTGAACTGGACGCCTCGAAACGCGTCACCGACGATGAAATCGGCATCGAGCCTCCAGCCCAAGCCGCCGTAAAACCGCTTGGCGCGATCGACGTCCGAGACAGGGATGACGACAACCTCGAGCTTCATGTCGAACGTCCGCGCAATCGCGGTCTCGTTTGCACCTTCGCCACGCACTTGAGTAATGCTCATGACTGGTTCCTCTCACTTGGCGAGAACGACGAGCGGCTTTCCTTTTTCGACGATATATGTGGCGAGTTCCGTCGCGTTGCCGCTACCAATGTTCTTCACCGTGTGGTTTTTTCCGGCGGGGATGAACAGGACGTCGCCGGCCTTGAGTTTCACTGCCGGCTCGCCCTCGAGCTGATACTCGAACAAGCCCTCAACGACATAGACTAGCTCTTCGCCCGGATGGCTGTGATTGGCAGCCACTAGCCCGGGCGGGAATTCGACGCGCACCTGGACGACCTCGCGCCCCGGGACGCTCAGATCGTTCTGCATGAGCCCAGTGCGCTTGAGTCCGGGGAACTGCGCCTGCGCCGAGTGCAGCGCCAGAACGCCTCCGGCAACGAGCACCGCCGCCACCGCTCTCGTCAGCATGATTCACCTCTTCCCATAAGCGGTGAAAACGTAGTCCTTCTTCGCCACGATCGTGTGGCACGCGAATCCGCAGTCGGCACCGGTCCCGTCTGGCTTGAACGTGTCGGACGCGGTGTCATAGTTGAACTGGGCGTATCCCCAGTTGCCGGTCTTCGAAAACCTCTTGCTGTCCCGCACCATGAAATCGAGGTCATGCAGGGTGTCCGGCACCGTTGTCGGACTGGGAGCCTCCGCGCTCTTTTTGGCGTTCCAGTGAATCTTCGCCATCTTTGAGCCGTCGGGGAAAGGCTTGCCGTTACCGGGAGCGCCCGCGCGGTAGGCCTTGATCATCACGGGATTTGCGAGAATCACTTCGATCAACTCGCCCGACTGGCTGACAGCGACGGTCGTCCAGTCCTCGAAGCCCCTGAACTCCGAGAATGCGAGTCCACCGGGCACCCGCACCGAGTACTTGTCCTGCGCGGACAGGGCTCCGTCCGAGATGAGAAGCAGCAACGCAACAACGGCGCCGCCCGCGATTGCAATCGCAGCGGTGCTCGAGAACTGGCGCCATCGCCGATAGCTGACTTCGGAAGTCATCATGGTTCTCCTTGCTTTGGTTGATCGTGAACGAATCTCAGCGTCGCAGTGGTGCGAAGGCAGCCCGCAGCTCCGCGCTGAAAAGCTCAGGCTGTTCCCATGCTGCGAAGTGTCCGCCCTTTTCGACTTCATGGAAGTACATCAGGTTGCGATAGGCGCGCCGCGCACATGTCTCCGGCGCGCGATAGACGTCATCGGGAAACACCGTGATGGCGACCGGGAGCGAGATCTCGCCGGTCTTCTGCGCCGCAGCGACAATGACGCTGCCTCGTGCGCCGTTCTCCCAGTACAACCGCGCTGCAGAGGTTGCGGTGTTTGTCAGCCAGTACAAGGTGATGTTGTCGAGCACGTCGTCTTTCGTCGGCGACTGCACGGGATCGCTGCCGTAATTCCACTGCGCAAAGCCTGGATGCACGAGTATCCATGCCGCAAGACCAGCCGGTGAGTCCGCCGCGCCGTAACCAACCGTTTGAGGCCGCGCGGTCATCATCGTGAAGTATGCTGAATTGCCTTTCATCGCGTTTGTCCTGAGCCCTTCGAGCACCGCGCGTTCTTTCTCGGAGAGGCCCGGCGGCGCCGGTCCGCCACCGAGCACGGCGGCCACCTCGGGCGGCACCGTTGCCGGCAAATTGATATGGATGCCCAGCAATCCGGCCGCGCCCTGACGTGCCATCGCGCCGCAGATCGGCGCGCCCCAATCTCCGCCCTGCGCGACGTAGCGGGTGTAGCCGAGGCGCTTCATAAGTTCGGCCCAGGCGCGCGCGATACGGTCCGGATCCCAGCCGGCGCCAGTGGGCTTGCCGGAGAAGCCGTAGCCCGGCAGCGAAGGGATCACGACGTCGAAGGCATCCTCGGCGCGACCTCCGTGCGCGGTCGGGTCCGTGAGCGGACCGATGATCTTGAGCTGCTCGATGATGGATCCCGGCCAGCCATGCGAGATGATGACTGGAAGCGCATTCGGGTGGCGCGACCGTACGTGGATAAAATGAATGTCCACGCCATCGATCGTCGTGATGAATTGAGGCAGAGCGTTGAGTTTGGCCTCGGTCTTTCGCCAGTCGTAGGTCGTCCCCCAATAACGCACCAGCTCCTGGAGCTTCGCGAGCTGCGCACCCTGCGACTGGTCATTGACGGTCTCGTGGTCGGGCCATCGCGTGGCGGCGATGCGCCGGCGAAGATCGTCAAGGTCCCGCTCAGACACCTTGATGCGGAAGGGACGAATGGCATCGCCTGTCGTCTCAGCGGCGAGTTGCAACGGGATCATCTCTGCCGTACCGGCGACAGTGATGCCGATCGCTGCAGCGCCCAAAAGCCGGCGCCGATAGTGATTAATTCCTTCCGACGCGTGAATCCTATTCATGTCGGACTCCTCCGCTTCAAAATCTTTAATGGAGTTCTCGCGCAGTTTTCAAAATGCTCCTGAGCGGAGCGGAATCCGTCGAAGGCGGGCTCGATGCGATAGCGACAACGGTGTGAAGACCTGCAATTGAAAAATCGCGACAATGCCTACCTTTCACGCTCGACGCGCGCTTCAAGCATCAGCATTGCCGAAACCTCCGGATGACATCGGACACCGGCGACGTCATTTTCCGGATTGTTGATGTCATAGCGAGTTGGACCTTAGGCCCATAACCGCAATAACCGTCTGCCCACCGGAAAGTGGAAAGCGCAGCGCAAAAAGTAGAAGACGGTAACGAATTTTAGCGCTACTCAAGATATTTGCAGATGCTTCTTGGTGGGCCGGGGCAGCACCAGCGCAATGACGACCCCCGCGACCGCAGCCAGGACTGCGGCAATGATCAAACTCGCAACATAGCCGGCCGCGTAAGATGCCAGCCCCGCAGCGGACGCAACGCCGGCGAGTTGGGCGATGCGGCTGACGGCATTGTTCACGCCGGAGGCGAGTCCTTCCTCACTGTTTGCGACGCTCGCCAGCACCGAGGCCGTCAATGGTGTCACCAATATCGCAAAGGAAATGCCGAGCAGCGTCATCGGAAGAAGCACGCCGAGCAGGAGCGACGCATCTTCGCCAAGCGCCAGCAGCATGAAGGCGAGTGCGGCGCCGAGCGGTCCCATGATCAGCATAAGGCGGACACCGATCCTGTCGGCCAGTGCTCCAAGTGGCTGCGACAAGAGTCCGACACCGAGCGTGAATGGCAGAAAAACCAGGCCGGCCCCGGTTGGCGTCAGATGGCGGCGGTCGATGAGGTCGAAGGATAACAGGAAGAACATGACCGCCAGGCCCGTGTAAACCAGCAGGGTGGCGACATTGAGCGCAACGAATGGCCGATTGCCGAGCAGCCAGGGCGGGGTCATCGGGTTGCTATTAAAACGCTCCCACACGGCATATCCGGCGAGCATCCCAAGGCCTGACACCGCTGCCCCCGCCGCCAAGAGGGAATTTGCCATGCCCGGCCCGATCTGGCTGAGCGCCCAGGCCAGTGACGCCAGCGCGCCGGCAAGGATCGCGGCGCCGAAAAAATCAAATCGACGCGGCTCGCGCTGCTCGGCCGGCGCATAAAGTGTCAACAAGGCAACCACGATGAGCGCCAGCGGCGGATTGATGGCGAACACATATTGCCAGCCGAAGGCCTCGGTCAGCCAGCCGCCCAGCACCGGTCCACCGGCGGTGGTGAGTGCGGAGGCTGCCGCCCAGATGCCGATCGCGCTGTTGCGCTCCTCTCTGGGATAAGTGGCGCCGATCAGAGCAAGGCTCGCAGGAGTCACGAGCGCTGCCGAAACGCCCTGCACCACCCGCGCCGCAATAAGCCAATCGACCGATGGCGACGCAATACAGGCTGCCGATGCTGTACCGAATCCAAGGCAGCCGATTTTCAGGACGCGCGCCCTGCCGTAAACGTCGGCAAGTGCACCGCCGGTCAGAGTCAGCGCCGCCAGCGCCAGTACATAGCCGTTAAGCACCCACTGCACCGTCGCCAGATCGGCGTCGAAAAAGGCGCGCAGCTTTGGCAATGCAACGGTGAGCGCGGACCCATCGATGAAGGCCATGGCTGAGGCCAGCACGCACGCCGCCAGCACCATGCGCTTGCGTGGCGCGGCGACTTCACGCCCAAGAGCGCGCGGGCAAGGCTCCGCCTCGATGAGACCGCGGCCGCAGGGCTCGGCAAACGGCTGCGACATAACGATACCTTTGCACAGGCGCAGGCGTGCGCAAGCAGGCAGCGGATCTATTGCTACACCGGCTGGTGATCAGCGCTAGCGATTGAGCCAGCGTCGGGCGAAGCCGAGCAGGCCCTGCGGCAGGAAGATGATCATCACGATGAAAATGACGCCGAGCGGGATCAGATAAGGGAACTGGTCGCCGAACAGGCGCGACAGCAGCTCGCGGATCAGCTGGAAGAAACCGGCGCCGACGATGGGGCCGACCAGCGTGCCGATGCCGCCCATCACGTTGAAGATCACCGTATCGCCGGAAGTGATGAAGTAGACGAAGTCGGGCGCGGCGAACTCGTTCTGGATTGCGTAGAGCACGCCGGCAAGGCCGGCGAACAGGCCGGACAGCATCACCGCGACGATCTTGTAGCGCTCGACCGGATATCCAATGGCGCGCGTGCGCGCCTCGTTCTCGCGGATCGACTGCAGCACCATCCCGAATGGCGAGCGCGTGACCCGGCGCAAAATGAGATAGGACGCCGCCACTATCGCCAGCACGAACCAATGCATGGTCTCGTTGGTGAAGCGCCCGTCATAGAGAAACGGGATCGTAAGGCGCGGCTTGGAGAAGATCAGGCCGTTCTCGCCGCCGGTGACCGGCGTCCATGTGAAGATGATGACGTAAAAGATCTGGCTGAAAATCAGGGTCGTGATCGCGAAATAGATGTCGCGCAGCCGGGTCGAGAAATAGGCGACGAACAGAGCTGCGCCGGCGGCGCCCGCGAGCCCAAGCCCGATGGCCAGCCAGAGATTGGGGGGACTGACGAGAAGCAAAGCCGCCGCGGCACCATACATGCCGAGGCCGAAAAACGCCGAATGGCCGAACGAAACCATGCCGGTGTAGCCGATCAGAAGATCGGACGACATCGCCAGCAAACCCCAGATCAGCACTTCGGTCAGGAAGCGGCGCCAGAACACCGGCAGCACCAGTGGGGCGACGATCAGCAACGCCATCACGACGCAAAAGCCTATCCAGAAGACGGCATTGTGGCTCAGCCTGGGCTTCGTGGGCGCGATCGGTTTGTCGAGCGGTGCGGTTGTCATTTTGGTGTCGGCACAAAGAGGCCCGTGGGCCTGAACAGCAGCGTGAGGATGAGAACGATGAACGACACAATGACCGCCTGCGCCGGGCTTACCCAGATCGCGGCATAGGCCTCAAGCAGGCTGATGAAGATCGCGGCCGCGATCGAGCCGCCGAGACTGCCCATGCCGCCAACCACCACGACGATGAAGGCCTTGAGCACCCAGTCGAGGCCCATGGTGTGGGTCACGCCGGCCATCGGCGCAAAGAGCACGCCGCTGGCGGCTGCGAGCGCGGCGCCGATCGCGAACACGCCTGTGTAGACCCACGGCACCGGGATGCCCATGGCTTGCGCCATGACGCGGTCTTGCGTAGTCGCGCGGATCCAGACCCCGAATTTGCTCTGCTTGAGGAACACCCAGAACAGGCCAATGAGCGCTGCCGAGAGCCCGGCGATCACGAGCCGGTACCAGGGGTACTCAAGATAGAACAGATTGAAATGAGTGGTGATCGGCTCGGAGATCTTGCGCGCCACCGGGCCAAACTGCCAGAGCACGTAATTCTGCAGAATGAGAGAAATGCCAAAGGTAGCGAGAATGGTGGTGAGCGGGTCGCGTCCGATCAGCGGGCGCAATGTCAGGATCTGCATCGCCGCGCCAAGGATCGCCACGATCATCGTTGCGAGGATGAGCGCAATCCAGAAATTTCCGGTTAGGGCGAAGACGACGACGCCGACATAGGCGCCAAGCATGAACAGCTCGCCATGCGCGAAATTCACGACATCCATGATGCCAAAGATCAGCGTGAGACCGGAGGCGACCAGCGCCAGGATCATGCCGGTGACGATGCCGTTCACGGTCTGGATCAGCAGCAGATCGAGCGGGATGTTCTGGATAAAACTGATGATCGTATTCATCGCTCACACCCCAAGATACTGCTTGATCAGCGGATCATTGACGGTGATCTCGGACGTCGCGCAGTGATGGCGCACCATGCCCTTTTCCATGATGTAGATGCGCTGGCTTGCTTCGAGCGTCAGCGGAACGTTCTGTTCGACCAGCAAAATTGCGACGCCCTCCTTGTGGAGTGCGTCGATGATCTGATGGATCTGCGAAACCATTCTCGGCATGAGGCCTTCGGTCGGCTCATCGAGAAGAATGATCTTGGGCTCGAGCATCATCGCGCGTGCGATTGCGAGCATCTGTTGCTCTCCGCCGGAGAGCGTCCCGCCGGCCTGGTCGCGCCGTTCAGCAAGTACCGGGAAGTAGGCAAAGACCTTGTCGAGCAGCATTTTCTTGCGCGACTCGGTGACACCTTCGCGATCGAAGCCCGTGCGAAGGTTCTCCATCACCGTGAGCAGACGGAAGATGCGGCGGTCTTCCGGAACATAGCCGATGCCGCGCCGTGCCAGCCGATGCGGCGCCTCGTGCGTGATTGAGCTGCCTTCGAGCCTTATCTCACCCTGCCGCGCGTTCACCAGGCCCATGATCGTCTTCAGCGTCGTTGACTTGCCGACGCCGTTACGGCCGATGAGACCAACGACCTCGCCGCGGCCGACCTCCAGAGTCACGCCATGCAGGATGTGGCTCTTGCCGTAGTAAGTGTGCAGTCCTTCGACCTGCACGAGCGGTTCGGAGGATGGTGCGGTCGCGCTCATGTCTTGAGATAGGCCTCTTGTACCCGTGGATTTTTCTGAATCTCGGCCGGCGGCCCATCGGCCAGCACGGCGCCATAATTGAGCACGGTGATGCGGCTTGCGAGCTCCATCACCAAAGGCATGTCGTGCTCGACAATCAGGATCGTGAAGTCTTTGGCGATTCGTCGGACCAATGCCATCGTTTCGTGTGTTTCGGCCGCGCTCATGCCGGCGGTGGGTTCGTCAAGGCAGAGCAGCGTTGGCTCGGTCGCGAGCGCAATGCCGATCTCGAGATTGCGCTGCTCGCCGTGCGAAAGGTTTGAGGCAAGCTCGTTCGCCTTCGCCAAAAGCCCGACCTTATCGAGGGCCTGCTCGGCTTTTTCGACGAGATCCTGGAACGACATGCAATGGCGCACCATGTTCCAGCTGTGCCGGCGCGACTGCGCCGCGACGCGCACGTTCTCCAGCGCTGTCGCATTCGGCATGATGTTGGTGATCTGATACGAGCGGGCGATTCCCTTCTGCGAAACCCGGTCGGACGACAACCCGGTAATGTCCTCACCGTTGAAATAGATTTTTCCGGCCGTGGGCCGCAGAACCCCGGTCAGGCAGTTGAAGAATGTGCTTTTCCCCGCGCCATTCGGCCCGATGATCGCGCGGATTTCCCCACGCTGGACCTCGAAATTGACCTGGTTGAGCGCCGCCAGGCCGCCGAAGCGGACCGTCAGCATGTCGGTCCGCAGAACAGGGGCCGATGCCGCTCCCCGGTTCTCCGGGGAGCGAACATCGATCGATGTATGTGTCGTCACTTATGCCGTAGTGAATTTGCAAGCCGGCGGAAACAACGTCTTCTCGCCGGGGATCGTCTGCGTGATGACCGGTTTTTGATCCTTAATCTCAAAGATGACTTCGAGCGGGAAGGCCTGGTGGTCTTCCTTGCGGAGCACCTTGTCGCCGGTGAAGAAATCGTCGCTCAGCTTCATCTGCAGGCCTTCGAGCGCCTCGATCAGCTTCATGGTGTCCTTGCGGCCCTCGAACTTGGATTTCTCCATGCCGACCTTGAGCGCGTTCATGGCCTCGAAGTTCGCCTGCACGTAGCGGTCAGGCAGCGGGCCTGACGGATCCATCTTCTTCAGCCTTACGACCGCCTCGTCGAAGAACTTGCGGTGATGCGGCGTATCGAAAGGACCCTGGAAGACCGGGATATAACGATTGATCCCGACGAAGCCGTTGATCTTGGATCCGAGCGCCGGAAGGTTGGTGGATTCGGCGATCGCGCCGTCTCCGGCCCACTTGTACTTCTTGGTGAGGCCGAGATCGAAGGCCTGGTTGCCAATCGTGATTCCGTCCTTGCCGAAGAAGATGCCGAACAGGCCATCGAAATCGCCGCTGATCTTGGAGAGGAACGGCGTCATATCGGCGGTGCCAAGCGGTATGCCGGTGGTGCCGACAACCTCCCCGCCAGCCTTCTTGATCTCGGCGGCATAGGCATCGCGCGTGGACTGGCCCCACGAATAGTCGGCAAAGGCGATGTGCCACTTCTTGCCCATCTTCGCGAGAGCCGGGCCGAAAGCGACCGCCTGTGCCGGCGCATAGTCGTGGACGCGGAAGCTGTAGCGGTTGCACTTGCTCGTGGTCAGCGTGGTGTCGAGGCACACGCTGATCATGTTGACGACCTTGTTCTCCTCGAACACCGGCATGCAGGCGAGGCAGATGTTGGACAGGAAGCCGCCGACGTGAACGTCGACATTGTCTTCGAGCAGCAATTTCTCGACCTTGCGGCGCGCAACGTCAGGCTTGGACTCGTCGTCGGCGACCACGATCTCGACCGGCCGGCCGTTGATGCCGCCGTTCTTGTTGATGCGGTCAACCGCCATCTGCAGACCGACCAATGCCGTCTTGCCGCCGAGGGCGCCCGCACCGGAGAGAGGCTGCTCCGAGCCGATCTTGTAGGGCTTGGCCTGGCCGAATGCCGCTTGCCACGGCGCAGGCACCAGCATGGTGGCGCCGAGCGCCGCCGCCTTCACGCCCCAGCCGACGACCGTGCGACGCGTGGTCTTGCCGTTGTACCAGAAGTCCTGCGCCCACTCTTCTTCTTTCCACTTCTCAGTCATCACGAGTCCTCCCTCTGGATCTTATACGCCGGCCCAGCGCGCGCGGCATGCGCACGCCAATGCAAGTCCGGCATCGTTGATTTGGAAATCGCCAAGCTCATCCCACGCGCCGACAGCACGGCCGGCGACACGCGCAGCCGTGAGAGCGGTCACCGGACGCCCATGCCCAACGGCACGACGCGGCATCAGCAATCCCTCCCCTGCCGGCCCTTGGCGGGCTCTTCATTGTCATTAGCAAACGCGATCCGGAACCAAGTTTCAACCGCAATTTCCGTATTGATGAACACCAACTCACATGGTCGTATGCTTGCCTCAGGATTTGGCAGGCTCGCGCGAAGGCCGTTGCGGCCAATGCTAGCTTTGCCGCAACAAACAGACCGGATGGCGTCAATGGCTGTCAGCCCCCTACGAAAAGAGCAGAAGGCGGACCAGGAAAGCGGTCTTATGGCGCGGCGCGCGATCCGCGCCGGCACCCACCGCGGACCGACCGCCGGCCTCGCGCCGGGAAATGTGCAGGGCAATCTTGCTATTTTGCCGCAGGCGCTGGCAGCCGACTTCCTTCGCTTCTGCCAGCTCAATCCAAAGCCCTGCCCGTTGATCGGCACGTCAGCGCCTGGCAATCCGCGCGTGCCCGAGCTGGGTGAGGATCTCGATATTCGCACCGACCTGCCGCGTTACCGGGTCTGGAAAAACGGGGAACTCGTCGCCGAGCCACAGGACATCCGTGAATTCTGGCGCGACGACCTGGTGAGCTTCGTGATCGGCTGCTCGTTTTCGTTCGAGGAAGCGCTCATGGCGGAAGGCATGGAGTTGCGTCACATCACGCGCGGCTGCAACGTGCCGATGTACCGCACGTCGATCGCCACAAACGCGGCGGGTCCCTTCCATGGACCGATGGTCGTGTCGATGCGTCCGCTGACGCCGCGCGACGCGATCCGCGCGGTGCAGATCACGACACGGTTTCCGTCCGTGCACGGCGCGCCCGTTCACATCGGCAAGCCGGAGATGATCGGCATCAAGGACATTATGAAGCCCGACTACGGTGACGCCGTCGAAGTGCGCGACAATGAGTTGCCGGTGTTCTGGGCCTGCGGTGTCACGCCGCAATCGGTGATCGCGACCGTGAAGCCGGAATTTTGTATCACGCACTATCCCGGCAGCATGCTGGTGACCGACCGGCGGAATACCGAGTTTGCGATTTTGTAAGATGTAGATTGATCCGCTTTGCTCTCCAAAGCAGACATTTGCGATGCAAGAACAAATGTCCGCAAAAAGCCAAAAGCGTCAAGTCACCGCTGACGTAGCGTCAGCGGACTATCTCCCCGCCGCGATTCAACATACCTCAGGCACTCATCGTATTGCCGAGTGCCGGGATAAAAACCATATCCCTGGCACGCGACTTCATTTCGATCGGCCTCGGTCAAAGGGCCCCAAGGCTCACGAGCACAGCACGTCAAGAGCAATGCCAGACTAATTGGGATGATATATCTTTGTCCGCGTCTCATCAGTCCCCCAAACATGATAGCGGACATCGCCCGCACTTCGATCACCTCATCGCAGGACCGGTGAGCGGGAATTTTGATGTCCGCTCCCTTCGCCTCATGCCGGTCCCTCAGGCTCAGGAAAGTCATCGTATCGGCTCAAACCCGCACTCGAAAAGGGGGTGTTCGGCCAGCCGCAACGTCGGCTTTACCCCCGAAACCAGACATCTGCACGGCGGGCGTGACGGACCGACGGAATACCGAGCCTGCGATTTTTAGATAAAAAGCACGAACTCTAGCTCGTCACGACGCCCGCGCTTGCGGCGGGGATCCACGTCTTTGGTGGCGCTAAATCAGAAAAGACGTAGATGGCCGGGACAAGCCCGGACATGACAACACATCGTTTCCGTTTTGCTCTCGAAAGCAGACATGCGCGATGCAGAACAAATGTCAGCTAGGGCCATAAGCGGACTTAAACGCCCTACGAATTTGCGCATGATCGTAATCATGTGAAGCCAGAAGGCCGCCGATCTAAGAAAGGCTCCAGTCGATTGAAAGGAGCGTGTCATGAAAAGAGCCAATAGCCTAATGGCGATCAGTTTACTGCTGGCCACGGTGAGCACGACTCAGGCTCAGCAGACCCACGATCTCGAAGATATTCAGTCCGCGAGTCAACGCCTCGTTGCCGCGATCGTCGCCCGCGACATCAACGCGATGGATAAAGTGTGGGCGCATGAAAGCTACGCGTCATTCATCGGGCCGTTGAGCACCACAGTCGTGATTGGTTGGGACGCCGTGCGCGGAGCCTGGCAAATGCGTTTCGGCCAATTCGACCGCGTCTCGATTTCCGCAAACAAGCCGCATGTCCGCATCAACGGACAGACAGCATGGGCTGTCGGAATGGAAAGAGTCCGACTCTTGCGCAAGGACGGCAAAACCATAAACTTCGACGCCTTTGTTACGAACGTTTTCGAGAGCAAGGGTGGGCAATGGCTGTTGGTCGCGCACCAAGCGACACCAGTTTTCAGGCCGCCCGAATAGTCACACGCCAGGCGATCTTTTGAGCACAATGCGAGCGCCCGAGCGTTTGATGGCGCCCGCACGTTCAAGACTCGCGAGCGTGCGATAAAACGCTTCGCGCGTAAGACCGAGCTCACTGGCAATATCTTGAAGCTCGCTTTTCAATCCCACAGAGCTTTCCGCTCCCGCGTGAAGATCCAGATACAACATGACGCGTTCCTTTGCCGAACGAATTTTCATTAATTCCAGACGTTGCCGCGCCTCGATCACCTGATGGGCCATGAGCTTGAGGAAGGGGACGGCGCCCGTCGGGTCAGTTCTCAGCGCGTGTAAAACAGCTGCCTTGGGATAAATGCGCACGCGCGATGGTTCAGTCGCAACGGCGTCGCAATGAAATATCTCCGCAAACAAGGCTGCTTCAACAAAGAACTCCCCGGCAGAGTTCGTGCCGAATACCAGAGAACGACCGTCAAAAGTACGCCGATCAAGCCGTAACCGCCCTTCTTCTATGAAATAGATCGCATGAACCTTGTCGCCTTGCCTGAAAAGCAATTCGTTTCGCGCAAGCGACCGTCTCTCCAGCTTGGCTTCGTCGAGCAACATTATTGGCTTTTCAGCAGTGCGTTCCCCTGCGAAAGCGGACATTCAACGATCGGAAACGAACGTCAGCGGAGGACGCTGTCAGTGACAGGATTGCAGAGTTTGCAGACTGATCCGCTGTAACTCACCCTAGGCGGGGTTCTTGCCTGATATCACCCACGAAGATGATTCCATTACGATCCCGTCAGCATCTTTCTTCTGAGAGTTGATGGCCTCCGCCAGCGCAGCTTCGATTTGATCTCGCTTCGCCTCGGCCTCCTTGCCAGCTTCTCTAAAAACTTCTCCGGCGGGGCCGATGGCAAGCTGGAAATTCACGGCATCATGGACGGTCTTTCCGACCAGCACGGGAGCGTCGACTCTCTTGAAGGTGATGTCAGTGTAACCGGCTATCTCCATCATCTTGGTGACCATTGGCTCGTCCGCCATCGAAAATGGTCCCGGGCCGCAAGTGAGCGCATCCTCACCGGGCGGCGGTAGAAACTTCAAGACGACGTCCTTCGCCATACTGAGCCAGGGATTGTCCGTGCGCGTGCGCCAAACAATGTGCGTCATGATGCCGCCAGGTTTCAGCGCCTTTCGCATATTCCGCAATCCGGCCACCGGGTTGGCAAAAAACATGGTGCCGAAGCGCGAAAATACGAAATCATATTCGGGCTCGAAGCGGTCGAGCATCGCATCGCCGTAGACAAACGAAATATTCTGCAAACCCAGTTTTGCGGCATCCTTCCGGCCGTACTCCAGGAACGCCTCGCAGCAGTCCAATCCGACGACTTTGCCGTTGTCGCCTACTCGCCGTGCCAGCTTGATTGCGGTATCTCCGAAACCACATCCAACGTCGAGAACTTTGTCGCCTTCCTTAACCGGCAATGACGGAAAAATCGCCTCACTGTGGTGAGTCAATCCATCAACCAAGATGTGTTTGTATTTGATGAATTTCGGAACCAGGATCTCGTTCCAAAAATCTACGTACTGAGCGCTTTGCACGTTCGCTTCGACTGCACTCATGTTTCTTCCTCCCAAAATCGCAAAGACAGCACAGTTTTTATTCTTCACGCGCTTCCGGTTACAACGGGCATTCTAGCGGCGCGCCACTCCGGGAGACCATCCTCCAATCGGCGGACGTTAAAACCACGGGCACGAAGTAAGGCGACTGCCTCAAACGAAAGCACACAATATTCGCCGCGGCAGTAAGCCACGATTTCCCGCGCGGTATCGAGTTCGGCAAGTCGTTTCTTCAGTGCATGAAGCGGAATGTTGATCGCTCCAGGCAAATGTCCCAATTCGAATTCATCTGGAGGGCGCACGTCCAGAACTGTAACGGTTCCCGCGCGTAGTCGCTTCAGAAGCTCTTTGCGAGAAACCGGCTCAAGTTCGTCACGTTTGTTGAAATAGCTCCGAACAATGCGGTCGACTTCGGCAACATTTCGCTCTGCGATCCGACGCAGTGCCGTGAGAACGTCAAGAATGCCATCGTCGGCGAGTGCGTAATAGACGAACTTGCCGTGACGCCTTGTTGTCACCAGGCCGGCGCGTCGCATGTGCTGAAGATGCTGCGAGGTATTGGCGATCGAGAGACCGACCCGGTCGGCCAGAACTTCCACGCTACGCTCGCCTTGAGAAAGCTGCTCCAAGAGCTCCAGGCGATGAGAATGGCCCAGTGTTTTCGCGACTGCGGCGAACTGCGCGAACAATGCTTGTTTCGGGCCCTGGCTTGACATGCAACCTGCTTCTATAGATCATTCAAGTGAATAATTGAATATCTTTGGCTGGTCAAGAGCCGGCGGTCCCGTGGTTTTTGAGCAGACCAGAAGCATGGAGGCTTTACATGATTTTGCGGCAGTATCTGCATTCTGATCCCGTTGGCGCATCCTACTTGGTCGGATGTGCCGGACGTGCCGCAGCCGCCGTCGTCGATCCCATCGGAGATATCGCGCCCTATCGTCGTGCAGCCGAAGAAGCGGGTATGCGGATCCGATACGTCATCGACACGCATCTGCATGCCGACCACATTTCGACCGGCCGAAAACTCGCGGAGGCAACCGGCGCCGAATATGTGCTCTTCGAAGGCGCCCAAGTGAGATTTCCATTTCGGGCCGCGCGCGATGGCGAAATTCTTGAAATCGGTAACGTCACGATCGAAGTCGTGCACACGCCCGGCCATACGCCCGAGCATATTTCAATGCTGGTAACCGACCGCACGCGCTCTAACGAGCCATGGTTCGTGCTGACCGGTCACACACTTATGGTAGGCGACCTCGGGAGAACCGAGCTTGCGAGCAGCGCGGAAGAAGGTGCACGCGCTTTGTTCCGCAGCGTGCAACGGTTGAAGGCCTTGCCTGAGTACCTGGAGGTGCTACCCGGCGCATATTCCGGTTCCGTCTGTGGCCGGAGCTTGAGTGGCAAACCAATTTCCACCATCGGCTTCGAAAGACGGCACAACAAGGCGTTTCAAATTGACGATGAAGATGAATTCGTGCGCGCGATGGTCGCCGATATACCGCCTCCACCGCCGCAGGCTGGGCGGGTGCGTGCGATCAATTCCGGGGCGGAAACGGAATGAGTGCGACGGACATCAGCTCTCCAAATCGTTCAATCGCGAGCCCCGTCACGCTGGGACTGCGCGCCAACTGGCGGCAGTTCGCTTTGCTGGTCCTTATCAATGCTTTTGTCGGCGGTATGGTCGGGATCGAGCGCACAATCGTGCCGTTGATCGGCGCCAAGGAATTTCATCTGGCATCGACCACTTTGGTTGTCTCTTTCATTGTCAGCTTCGGCGTCGTCAAGGCTTGCGCCAATCTGGTCTCAGGGCACCTTGCTGACGTCTGGGGTCGTAAGCCCGTGCTGGTCCTTGGCTGGTTAATCGGTCTGCCAGTGCCATTCATGATTATGTGGGCGCCAAGCTGGGAATGGGTCATTGCGGCCAACGCGCTGCTTGGCATCAACCAGGGATTCGCTTGGTCGATGACTGTCATCATGAAAGTCGACCTCGTGGGGCCGAAATCGCGTGGCCTGGCCGTCGGCCTCAACGAATTTGCCGGCTATCTCGCAGTTGGAGTGACGGCATTCCTCACCGGCTACGTCGCTGCACAATATGGGCTTCGGCCGGCGCCGATTTATTTCGGCGTCGCTTACGCCATCTTCGGCCTCGCGCTCTCGATCATGCTCGTCCGGGATACGCGTGATCATGTCCGGTTGGAAATCGGCAACAGTTCCCAATCTGCGGGTACGAGCAACTTCTGGGAAATCTTTACTCTGACCTCATTCCGCGACCGCAATCTTTTTGCTGCCTCGCAGGCAGGCCTCGTCAACAATCTCAATGACGGAATGAGTTGGGGCATCTTTCCCTTGTTTTTTGCGGCGTTCGGACTGGGCGTCGAGCGCATCGGCCTCCTCAAGGCAGTGTATCCTGCAACGTGGGGTGTTCTCCAGGTCGCAACCGGGCCGTTGAGCGACCGCTGGGGCCGCAAGGGGCTGATCGTCGGCGGCATGTGGGTGCAGGCGGCCGGTCTGTTCGTTACCGCGCTGACACGCCACTTCGAGTATTGGCTGATCGGCAGTCTATTGCTCGGAATCGGCACTGCGATGGTTTATCCGAGCTTGATTGCAGCCGTTTCGGATGCCTCGCATCCGAGTTGGCGGGCGCGGTCGCTCAGTGTTTACCGATTTTGGCGGGATCTCGGCTACGCAATCGGTGCGCTCTCGGCCGGCATTATTGCAGACACTCTTGGCTTGCCCTGGGCAATCGGGATCATCGCTGCTTTGACATTTGCTTCGGGCGTCGTCGTGGCGGTTCTGATGCGTGAAGGTTTGGCCGGCATGCCTGCCGTACTGCCAAGGGTTGAGCCGCGAGACACAACAGGCGAGCCATCCACGATGGGCACCGAAAGGCACCGGTCATGAAAACACTCTTCATTCTTAACGATCCACCGTACGGCACCGAGCGAGTCTATAACGCGTTGAGACTTGCTCAGGCGCTATTAAAAATTGAGCCGCAGAATGAGACGACCATTTTCCTCATGGCGGATGCTGTTATCGCCGCCAAAGCCGGCCAAAAGACACCGGACGGCTATTACAATGTTGAGCGAATGCTCAAACGAGTGATCGCCGGGAACGGCAAGGTGCTCCTATGCGGCACCTGTATGGATGCGCGCAGCGTCCATGACACTGCTCTCATTGATGGTTCACACCGTAGCACGATGGATGAACTTGCGGCTGCAACGGTCGAAGCCGACAAGGTTCTGGTATATTGACAATGCGACGCATCTATCTTGACTACAACGCCAGTACACCGATCGATCCGGCGGTTGCCGCCGCGATGAAGCCATTTCTAAAAGATCATTATGGCAACCCTTCAAGCGCTCATTGGGCTGCAGGTACGGCGGCGACGGCCGTTGAGTCGGCGCGCCGTCAAGTAGCAGCGCTCCTCGGTTGCCAAAATGACGAGATTGTTTTTACGGGCGGCGGCAGCGAGGCAAATAACCTTGCTCTTAAGGGCGTGTTTTTTGCTTACCGCGACAAGGGTGACCACATCATCACGACCCAAATCGAGCACCCGGCGATTATCGAGCCGTGCCGATTCCTTGAGCACCTTGGTGCCCACGTGACCTATTTGCCGGTCGATGGCACAGGTCGACTTGACCCTGACGATCTCCGCAGAGCCATTACACCCCGCACGATCCTTGTCAGCATCATGCACGCCAACAATGAGGTCGGCACCATCCAGCCGATCGAAGATTGCGCCCGGATCGCACACAACCACAATGTTTTGTTTCACACCGACGCCGCGCAGTCCGTTGGCAAGATTCCAACACGCGTCAATGAACTCGGGGTCGATCTTCTGACAGTCGCCGGCCACAAACTTTACGCACCCAAGGGCGTCGGCGCCCTGTTTGTCCGCCGTGGCGTAACACTCGAACCGTTGATTCACGGCGCTGGCCATGAGGGTGGCCGGCGTGCCGGCACCGAAAGCGCCTTAATGGCTGTAGGCCTCGGCAAGGCTTGCGAGCTTGCCGGCGATCTTACGCCAATGAACCGAGTACGCGACTTGCGTGATCGTTTTTGGCAAGAACTGCAAAAACGACTTGGCAACCGCGTATCCCTCAATGGGCACCCAGTTCATCGATTGCCCAATACACTCAACGTATCCTTCGTAAACCGGGTTGGAGCCGACATATTGCGAAAGCTAAATGGAATAGCAGCCTCAACCGGGTCCGCATGTCATTCTGACCGCATCGAACTATCGCCGGTTTTGCAAGCGATGGGCGTTGCTCCCGAGATTGGAATGGGCGCCGTTCGATTTAGTCTGGGTCGCGGCACGACAGACGATGAAATTCAAGAAGCGGTCGTGCGGCTGACCGACCTGTTCGCAACTGCAGAATGATCGATCACCGACCTGTGACAAAACCGAAAACGCCGCCGATCCTCTCCAATAAGCACTATGCGGCTCCGTCCGCTTTTGTGCCCGAAAACCTGATGCGTGAAGCACGACGCCAGAAGGGTCTCCCACCAGCGACAACCGTTCCGAAAATCTGCCTTCTTGATCCTGACGGCGATATTGTACGGCACTTGTTAGCGGCAGGCCGCGCCGATCGCCATGCCGGCTGGGCATGTTATCACACCGATCTCTACGTCTTCCGCCATGAGAATGTTGAATATGGCATCGTCGGTTGCGCAGTCGGCGCCGCATTCGCTGTTCTGATCGCCGAAGAACTATTTGCGTCAGGATGTCGGTTGTTGATCAGCGTGACATCGGCCGGTCAGGTACGTCCCATTCAGCGGCCCCCCTACTTCATTCTCATCGATCGCGCGCTTCGCGACGAAGGCACCAGCTACCATTACATGCCGCCATCCGACTTCAGTGAAGCAGATTCCCAGTTGGTTCAACTTGCACGCAGAGCGCTCTCTAAGGCCGACATCTCTCTTCAAGTCGGCGCCACCTGGACGACTGATGCGCCATTTCGGGAAACACAAAGAGCAATCGACGCTGCGTCAGAAGCTGGTATTCTCGCCGTAGAAATGGAGGCCGCAGGACTTTATGCCTTTTCGAGCGCTCGCAAACGACCTGTCCTTTGCTTTGCCCACGTCACAAACCAGATGGGCCGCATCGAGGGGGATTTCGAGAAGGGTGCTCTAGAAGGCGCGGAGGAATCGCTCAAGGTGGTTTCGCTTGTCGCGAGAGAGTGGCGAAACGACGGGACATAGTCCCGCTTCGGGCATCGAAACATGCCCTCCTTCGGACGGCTATACCCGGTGGCAGGGTGCACTCTACGCGGCGTCTCTTGCGTTCTTGTCGAGCAAGGCGGCCTCGATCAAGGCCTGGCGAATGCGCGCCACCTCGTCACGCTCGATCTTGACCAGCGGCGGACGCACCACCGCGCGCGGCAATTTTCCGAGCAGCACCAGCGCTTCCTTCATGCGGTTGTGCATGTCGACGAAAGGATCGGCATAGAACACCCGTGCCATCGGCTCGATGCGCTCGTTGAGCCGCTTCGCCTCGGCAAGGTCATTCTTCTGCACGGCGCGGAAAAGCCGCGCCTGCAGATCGGCGATCACGCTGCCCGAGCCCGACAGCAGCCCGTTGCAGCCCAGCACCAGCGACGAGAACAGCCACGAGCTGTGCGTCGTCAGCACGTTCACGGGACGTGGCAGATTCTGCAGCGTGCGGATGTGCCACTCGTGATGCGGCACGTTGCCGATCCAGTCCTTGATGGCGCGGATCGACGGCACCTCCTCGCACATTTTCAGCAGCGTGTCCTTCGGATAGCCCTGCCCGGTCGCAAGCGGATACTGGAAGACGATCAACGGCAGATCGGTTGCATCCGCAATGCGTTTGACGTGCGCGAGCGCCATCGCGGGCGACTGGCCGAGCGTGAACGGCGCCGGCGGAAAAACCAGCAGCGCCGATGCACCGCCCTGCGTTGCCATGCGGGCGATACGCGCAGCCTCGATGCTGCCGTCGGCCCAGATGCCGTTCACAAGCGGAAGGCGCGCACCGATCTCGTCCTGCGCGATGTCGAGCACGCGCTTCTGCTCGTCGAAGGTGCACGAGGCCACTTCGGTCGAGTGCGCGTTGATCGTGATCGCGGACAGACCTTCGACCGATGCGACGTCGCGCAGATGCTTGCGGAAGCTTGCCTCGTCGATGGCGAGATCATTGTCGAACGGCAGCAGAACCGCCGGAATCACGCCGTGGGGGACATAGACCGTCCGCTGAGCCATGAGCCTCTCCGGGTTCGAAATTGGCGCGACAAGTATAGTTCAGACGACCAGCGCGCCGCCATCGATATAGACCACCGATCCGGTCGCGAAGCCGATCGCCATAAACGCGAGGATTTGCTGGGCGATGTCTTCGCTGGCGCCCACGCGGCCGACCGGCAGAGATGCGGCGGTCTTCGCCAGCATGTCGCGGCGGGCGGCTTCCGGCATGCTGGCGCGGATCGGGGTATCAATTGTCCCAGGCGACACTGCATTGACCCTGACAGGGGCCAATTCCAGCGCCAAGCCCTTGGTCAAAGATTCGAGCGCGCCGTTGACCGCGCCGACAATCGCCGCACCGGGCCGGGGCC
>Ga0310811_10000531_pt1 | contig 48854 bp, 34 predicted proteins | sample YCmetagenome_FD_207642 | JGI IMG/M metagenome (GOLD analysis project Ga0310811, IMG submission 207642) | Soil microbial communities from experimental microcosm in Duke University, North Carolina, United States - YC | ecosystem: Engineered > Artificial ecosystem > Soil microcosm > Unclassified ...
GGCCCCCCGGCAATCAGACAAACTCACACATCACAATTCATATTTGTACAAAACACTCAGAAATCATCCCCAGTCAATTACTATGCTCAGAAAACACTAGGAACAGTCATTTGTATGTCAGTATTCAAGTCATATTTGTACAAAACACTCAGAAATAATCCTCAGTCAATTTCTATGCTCCAAAATCACTTGGACAAGCCTTTTATATATCACTATGTACATAATTGCAAGATATAGGTAGTAGAAGGGAGAGGATGACCTACCATATCTTGAGAATGCAATTTTTTCTGGGAAATCTGGCTTGACCATCATGTTCAGATGGTTCAAAAGCCCCCAGAATGAGAGATTCTAGAGTCCTTACAAGTCATGTGAAGTCTATAAAATCAATCTTTGAGGAGGGGTATCAGACAGGGGTAACACTGCTTGCATAAGTATAAGCAGTCAACTTGGATGCAACTAGGGAACTTTAGAACATGACATTGACACATTAAATGGTTGTTGATATTGAATATATATCTGCTGAATAAATAAGTGACTTCAGTTATAAGCCTGAGATACATCCATGCAAGTCAAACATTAATCTTTGAGAGGGTGGTGGGGCAAACTCACACATCACAAGTCAGATTTATATAAAACACCCAGAAATCATTCCCAATAGATTTATAACCTCATAAAACACTAGTAACAGCCTTTAATACATCAATATTTACATAATTGCAAGATATAGAAGATATGAGGGGATGGAGACCTTGTATGTCACATCTCAAGAATACAATTTTTTCTGGGAAATCTGACTTGACCATCTTGTTCAGAGGCTTCAAAATCCCCCAGGATAAGAGATTCTAGAGTTCTGGAAAGTCATGGGAGACCTATAAAAATCAATCTTTGAGGGGGGGTATCAGACAAACTCACACATCACACATCACAATTCATATTCATTCAAAACACTCAGAAGTCATCTCTAATATATTTATATAATTATTAAATGCTGTGAATATCCTTTGTATATCAGGTTTGACATAAAATCATGCCTCTTAGTGGAGTAGATATGGGGAGGGGGTGCCATGACTTTGAAAAATGATTTATTTGAATGACATGAGCATTGCTATCACATTCAGACAGTTCAATACCCTTCATGTCAAGTTTTATCTGCAGCCAGACAAGTCAAATGGAGGCTTAAAAATTGATCATTGGGTGAGGTAGCAGACAGGGGTGATACTGCTAGCATAAGCTAAAGCAGTCAACTGTCAACTTAGACACAGTTGGCAACCTTAGAACACATATCAAATTATGATTGCTACTTTATTCAGATATTTTAATAAACTCAGTGAGTCTGAGATGAAGCCATGCAAGTCATGTGAAGGCTGAAAAAATCGCCCTTGAAGTGAGAGTCCAAGCATCATAGGAATAGGAATCTACTGTAAAGATAGACACCTATCTTTGACATAATTGGAGTATGACCCACTATAATAATACTGGTGATCTGAGATATCTTCACCACTACATGATTATAGCACCTGACATGGGTCAAGATGGATGTAGTGGTTAAATTTGGGTGCTATTCCTCCTTGTATAGCAGCACACACATAGAAAATCATTTATGATCAAGCTGTAACAATTCTTGATTACAAAAAATTCTTACACTGATAGGATGTAGAGACTTTATTCCCTTTATACAGTGATACATAAATCAAAGTCTTCAAACCAGCTCTGAAGGGTGCTCAGCCCCTTCCTCCTCTCAGATTTGACCTTTAATGCTTGGATCTGTAGAGCACTCATCCTCCTCTGCTCCCAGGGTGGAAATCTAGACTGAAGATGGATGTAGGGATTGTATTCTCCCCTATACAGTGGTACATAAATTGACATGTCAAGACTAGTCTAGCAATCAAGTACCCCTGTAAAAACCTGTGTCAAATATTTTATTTGATCATGATGGATGCCCTTACAGAAGGACAGATTTTTAACCTACTTATCCCCTGCCCATAAGGAAGAACTCACATTCCCAAAGTCCAGTGCTCCCTGCCTCTTTTACCACTCATTCAATAATATTCCATGACCCATTACCCATAATTCACCCACTGATAGGACCCCCTTGAGTCATGGTCTGGATTTGCAGGGCACTCATTCTCCTAACCTTTCAAGCTTGATGTTTAGTGCTTGTATTTGCAAGGCACTCATTCTCCCCTTCCCTCAAGCTTGATATTCAAGGTCTGGATCTGAAAGGCATTCATCCACCTCTTTTACCCAACCTTGATATCCAGGCATAGCCATCTCTGCCAGAGCTTGACAGTCATGGTCTTGATCTGTAAGGTGCTCATCCTCCTCTCCTCTCAGGTTTGATATTCAATACCTGTATCTGTAGAGCACTCATTCTCCCCTGCTCCCAGATTTGAAATCCAGACCCAAGATGAATTTAGGAATTCTATTTCTTATATAGTGACACATAAATTAATTTATATGTCCCTGTATAGGGGGAATAGAATCTGATATATCAAGACCAGCCTAGCAATCAAGTACCCCTCTGACAATCTGGGTCAAATATCCTACTTGATTATGGTAGATGACCCCACAGGAGGACAGAATTTTCTACCCAGTTGACCCCTGCCCATCAGGAAGAATTCACATGTCCCAAAATCTAGTGCTCCCTGCCATTGTTACCACTGTTGCCAACACAGGAGTCAGATGTCTCTCTGCATATTACATCGATTGTGTATGAGGTCTGATGCTTGTGGTCTCTAGAACATTTCTATATTCCAGGAGAGCTAGGGATTTGCATAGATAAGAATTGAAAACAAACTCAACTCCATCAGATGTCTTCATCATTTTCTATGATTTCTCCATCACCTTCCTATAGTATATTAGTAAGCATTTTATTTATATATATCAGGATAATGTGAGATCTTTCTCAATGGATTTGCATAACCATCAAATAATAGTGATGTCATGTTCTGAAGTCATCTTGAGAAGGATGTCTAAGATTCAGAATAAAAATAAGTTGAAACCTGGCCCTGTCTTGTGTCATTTTTGCTTCAGTGATAAAATCATCAACTCAATATCTGAAACTTGTATGTTCCTTTCCCATAAGTTGCCTTTGTGCTTCACTTTGATTGATATGTCCAATTACACAATATTCTGCTTAAAACATTCTTGGAAGCACATTATGCTTATATAAGCAACTTTGTGGTCAACTTAAACAAGAAATATTCCTCTTGCTTCCTTTCTCACTTTCACTTTCACTCTCACTCTTACTCTCAGGTCCTTGGGCTATCATTTGTTCTTTTTATATGTGTCATAAAGTGGGTTTTTGGTCTCTTCCTTTGATGGGTGCTACACTGTCGAGAATGGTGCCCAAGCTCTTTGCTTCTGGGAGTATCTGAGCAGGCTGTTGGTATTTCTCCAACATTCTGCTTATATACCCCCATAAGTGATATGTTTGGCCACCATCATTAATAATGTAGCCTCCATGAAGGGAAGAAACTGAAATCCCATTCAAATACCAATAAGAGTGAAGTGAAGATGAAGTTGTCAACCACTCATAACATCCTCCATAGAGGGCAGATACTGACATCCTATTCAAATACCTCCAGAGCAATTGTTTTGGCCAAATGTTGGTCAAATATCACTCTGGTGGTATTCCAATGACGATTGCATATCACTTTATTATTTGATTGTCATCCCTTATAAGCTCACAATATTCCTATTATTGATTCTTTTGAATACATTCTAGTTCTACTTTGTGATCTTTATATATGTGATTGTCAATTGATTCACCCAATATCTGAGTCACTGATGGTTCAGATTTAACAATAAAATTGCTGGACTTGCTTATTACAATGCTAGATTAAGTTCAATAAGATGAGTTGGTCTTAGACCACCACTAGTAAGGTGAATCAAGTATGAAACAAGTAATACCAGCCTCCATAAGGACACAGTCAGTGTGAGCCTCTGCATTGAAATACTTGATAAAGTGGATTTAATCTTATGATACTTACCTCCTGAAATCTGTCACATGTCCCAGTCAAAACCAATTTCATACCAGGTCACCTGTAAATTCAATGTTCTTGAAAAAGAAGAAACCTACTGACCATGGCTGACTGCATGTGTAGGAGAGAAATAGCCCTATTCTTGATATTTGATGTGATTAAGGTGGAATATCACATACAGCTTATGTTTCTGAGCAATTATCTTGGGTGATTGTATACTCATAATAGATAAATCTTCTATGACACTGTGACCATATCGATGCACTGTTCTATCATTGCCATATTTGTTCCAGAAGTACAACAGTGCATATATGCTTCTATACTGGTGATTTATGGTTGACATTGATCATATCCAAATACCATGAAAATCTACTAGCACTATCCATCAACTAATATATGTCCATTGGCTCATCTCCATCTTCCTCCACAATTTGTTCCATGACCATAGAGAATGGCCTAGCCTTGGAAGGATGTGGGGGTGATGGGACCCTCTTGTTTTTCTTTGCCATAGTCATCTTTCTGTTAAACTCCCAACATTTTTGCCTCTCTGTCTTCCTTCTCAGATTTCCATCACTGTCAAATAGCTGTGAGTCCATCAGGTCCACTGCAAAGATACATTTTCCCTTGATCAATTTCATTGTATGATGTGCTTTTGGAGCTCTCCTATGACTCTCTGCCTCACTCCCAATACAGTCAATCCTATAGAATGCAGGATTCATGATGAAGACCATGGTATCATTCTTTTGTGTCCACACCCTTGCACTGCTTGCAGGAAGACAGTGAAGGTGTAAAAATACATCACATAAGCCTTGCTTCAGCGATGTCTGCTGATCATTATCTCTGGTCTTCATCATCCTGTGAAACTCTGCAATGTATCCATCTGTGTCCTATAGCATAGACCACTGAGCCTTGCCTTTATTAGAGGCTTCAGTATCAGGAAAGAATAATGAGCACCTGTCCACAAATGCTCTGGACTTTGGACCCATGTGACCTGAAGTTATACCTGTATGATCATGCAGCCCAGAATTGTATACTTCAAATGTCACTGATGCAAGAGTGTTGTCTATACTCGTAATTGTCCAGCATCTCATTGCCTCCTGAAGTGAGTTGGGGTATGGTTGGATGCCTTTGAAGACTTCAGTTGTAAGCATGAGCCACATATGCCTTGTAAACATGACAACCAATTGTCCAATAGAGAGTTCAGTGTTGGAAAACCAAGGTGACCATGACTATGATTTCATGATCATTGTAGAAGAGCTTGTGAGTGCTGCCTTGAGTCAAACCCATATTGGTGTTCAACCAAAAGGATAGTTCTGTAGTTCCAGCTCTGTACTTTGCCATGCACCTATTCTTCCCACTGCTCTATCTCTCTGAGCCTTTGCATTTGCTCCCATGAGCACCAGGACTTTGACATCATCAATTTGCTGCACTTTCTCTAAGCAGGTGTTACTGTCAAGATCAAAGTCCTGTACAAAACATCCCTGCTATTTTGAGGACATTTCTATATTCAAGGAGGGTCAGGGATTTGCAAACATGAAAGTCATAGATAATGGGAGTTGATGTAGTTCAGCAAGCTGGTCAGGATGCCCAGGTTGGGAGGATTCTTTTTTACAATTCATATCTGAGTCCTCTGAATTTCCCATACCTATTGTCTGATAAGCTTGAACCAGATCTTAGATGGAATCCATAGGACTGGATCTGATTACAGGTATTCTCTAGCCTTAATGCAAAATATTGGTTTAGTTTACATGCTGAGAAGCAATGTAATGTAGATCACAGACCTTTTCATTTATATTGTCTAGTATTATTCTGGCAGCATGTCTACTAACTCTATACTCATCTCAGACACCATATGTTTTCTCTTTACAACCATTGATGACCTTTGAAATTTCAAAGCATTCAGTCATGTATGATGGTGATAGGTTGTAGGTGTCACTGTCAGAAGCAAAGCTTGGCTTATTGCTGTTGGTTTGAATTGACTCATAGTAGAAATCATAGGTGCTCCTAAATGCAATGTGTGTCTACTGTGATTTCTCCTGCTGCATCTCTGCCTGCAGGGCCCCATATCTGGAAAGTGTGTTGTGATGATGCATCTCACCTGCTTGTAGCCTCCTGCTCCAAATAATACTTCCAATGCATCCAATCTCCACACTCCTACAACTGAAACATCTGGTGAGTGGGGTGTAAATGAGATGCCAACATCTACTAGTAGTTTTCCATGCATCCAGTTCATCATATATGACCAATAAAGGTCAGGCAAATTGTAACATAGGGCCTCTTCTGGTCCTGAAAAACAGCCCTTCTGACCATCCTTTGTAAGTAGCTTGATTCCTTTTTCCTCCAGAATGAAGAACAGGGACTCATACATGCTGAGCTTCCTATCACCATCATGTATGTGAGTTTCCATTTGTTCCTGAATGTCCCTGAAGTCATCATCTGCCCTTCTTTTCATCTCCACCTCTTGCCTTGTACTGTGCCTCCTCTAGTATCTGTTGGAGGTATGGTGCCTAACTTGCATCAGTGCAGTCTCCTATTGATGGCAGCAGTACCCTATCCCAGAAGATGTCTAATACCTCCTTTGAAATCAGCATTATTCTCCAACAATTAGCTGGGTTTTGATGGAGCATCCTTTAGAATGTGATATAAAGATTGAGAGTTAAAGAAGCAGAGGATATACACCCAAGACAGGCATGGGGAATGGCAGACATTGGAAACCTTTGGAAAGCCATTCCACTCTTCTATCAGGCACATTTGCATCTTCCTCTGACTGTGAAATGGTGATGTCAACATATACATGGTTATGCTTGAATATCCTGGGTTTGGTTTGAAATGGTGGAGTGATATAAATCCCAACAGACCCTCTGCATTGGAACACCTTGGTAGTCCAGATAATACTGTCAATATCCACTGAAATCTCTATATCATCCTTTGTGAATTTCACTGCATCTCTTTCAAGGTTAATATATAATGTGGGTTCATCACAAAAATCATAACCTGCATGGCCATGCACAAATACATTGTGTCCAAAGCTACATTCTTCATGAAGTGGAGGATTGGTTTGTGCAGAGTCAATGAGGTCAGATGCAGATATGATTTGAACATCTGTGACCTCTGTGTGCTGAGCTCTCTGAGTAGACCCTAACCATTGAAGACTGTATCATGATCCAGAACCTGGTTTGATGGATCATATGAGTTGAGTGTTCCAATTGGCATGATATGGGCCATGGTGTATATGGGGTCACATTGATAGAAGATGTGGAATGAACTAGGAGTAATGCGATAGCCATGATTAATCCAGTTGACCCAGGTAGTGAAAAGCTGAATTCCTGTGATATGAAATGTCATTGTGAGGTATATATCTCTGGAGGAGATCAACATCTCAATTGTAGATCCACCTTCATAATCATCAAATGTATGATCATCCTAAAGCTATCTCCTACCTGCATATGCAGCTATAGATGGAGGTGCAGTTGGAGGAGGAAAACACTTGTTACTGCTAATGTTTCATAAAGAGTTGCCCTTCTATCTACAGGCAGTTTGGTGTTAGGTATATCTCCATCATCACTAAATTCAGCATCAAAGTATCCTGATTAATTGGGGCTCCATTTCCATCCTCTCCACTCATTAAGGTACATTCATCATCCTAGAGAGGCACTGGACATTGACAATATGAGCAGGTGGCACTGACAATAGTTATTCTCTGTAGAAGCTCCAGAAATTCAGCATGGTGCCATCCATTCTGAATGCTATTGATGACCTCCTCTCCTGGTATGTCTGCTGTCTAAGAGGGTGGTACACTGTCTAGGAGCAAAAGGTAATTGCTCCAGCTTATTTGATGTAGCCTGCAATGACATGTATACCTCCAATATTCTGGTTTTTGCCATTCATTCCAGTCATGTGGATTCTTCCTGCCTGCCTTGATTGTATCAGAAGTAATGAAGCAGCCTAGCACATGTGCTGTTCATGCAGAAAAGTCAAAAATGACAGTAAAGAGGTGATTGGAATTGTAAATAATGAATGCCATAGGTACACCTTCATGAGGCACAAAATGAGCCCTTCTGAAAACATCTGTTTCTTCCTCTGTTATGTCTCTTGTCCTTGCCATATACAAGTTAAAATATCTAATCTTTTCCCTGTTTGATGACTGATACCACACATGCAAGAGGTATTAGTTTGCAACTGATGTATCAATCCATATATTCAGTCCAAGAGTTCTTGTATATTGCCAGGCAGACAACCACACAACTGGTTTGGCCATTGCATGAACTTTAATTGTATTATTTGTATATTTCTAGTTAGCAGACATTTAACTTCACTCACCAGCAATTTCATCATCTGTAAGTTCAGTTGATGTGTATGCTTGTTGTTCAGGTGAGGGCAACCCAACTGCAGCTTCTGGGAGTGGAGAAGGCCTGTACTCATCATCTGGTATGCTACCCATAGATAGTGCTGGACTACCTTCAGATGATCATGAACATGTGCATATACAGCAGAGGGCAACTTATTGTAAGTGCTTACATGGATATAGGATTTGCATGTATTCATTGTCACTGTTATTCGACTCATGAGCATGAAAGATTGATTGATGAATGACCTGAGTTTTCAATGCTGCATATTCCACATATCACATGTTGAATAGATCACTTATTAGCAGACAGGCATGTGTTGAGTTCACCCTCCTCTATGCATGGCCCATTGTTGTTGTTGTTATTATCATCAACAACATCATAGGACATTATCTGCTGGTTTTCCTGCACACGATTGCTGGTTGCACGGACAATGGGTCTGGTATAATTGCTTCCCAGCTGATTGGGTAGTGATGTTGGATTTATCGACACAAGCTTCTTGCCTCTTTTCCCTATGACAATGGTTATGTGTATGCAGGTGTATATACAGTACTAGGACTCACAAAGTGTTGTTGCCCTCTAGCTGGTCATCTATGTTGGCACCATGTTTTACAGTGTATCAAATGATCCTTCAGTTGAGCATTGCTCATGTCATCTATTCCTGTTAACTCCTTCCTTCTATCCTGATTTATATCTAGGCTATCATTTGCTATGTGCTTTGCAATGAATGAACCTTGTGGATTCCACTCCAGAATGCCAGATGTTATGACCTGCTGCAGGATCTCATTTGCATTGGATCCATCATCCTCACCCTTCTGCACCTGCTGTTCCTCTTCATATATGGTGCTTTCTAATGCTATATCTGTTATTGCATGGCGCTGTGACAAACACATTAGCGCTGGGCAGATATAAGCACTTACAGCCACCTTCCCCTTGATATTCACAATGGAGCTAACAGATTGAATAAATTCCCATGACTGACCTTGCTTGTCGTGTGCCTATGCAGAATTTGGTCTGACATCGGTATCGCACTCCCCCATGTCCTGTCTATGCCTGCTTACCTCCACTGGTATGTCAATTCCCATTGATTATCGTCGCTAAAAGCTATTGGTGCAGGTCTTATTACATGTATCCTCATGTTGCACAATGCCAGTCCTCCATTTTACCTACAGATATGACATGCCGTGCTTACATCGCTACAAGTTTTGCCTATGCATTCTGTATATTCACTGTAGACACTCAAGTCTCTATGGGCATGTACAGACCATATTGCAAGACCTTATACTGGACTTGTTGAAGCACAGTGACCTTCGCAATTTTCGCATTTTTGCATGTTTTGTGTTTCTGCGCATCTCACATATTTTGCGCATTTTGCGTTTCAGATTCCTCGCACTTTCACGCATCTCACATATTGCACACATTTTGCGATCCCACACAGTTCGTAATTCGCACACTTGCATATCTCGCGGGTTTTGCATTTCTGCATATTTTGCATTCTCGCATTTTTTGCGCTTTGACATGCGCTACTGCACGCCTCCCTGGGATCCATCGCATTCTGTTTGCATGTCCTGTCCTCATCCTCCAAGTTCCATTGGTGCGTATTTCACTTTGTTTCACTTGCATTACATCATATATGTCCTTGCATTCCCATTTATGTTCACTTATCCCATTATGTGTTTGTATTACATCACCCTTGTACGTTTAGCGCTACCTACTTGGCTCCAAGGCCTGGGAACTCGCTTAGCATGCTGACATGTCAGCACATAGTTGGAGGTTTTTTTTTTACTACACTTCTCTTCCATCACTTACATATTAGTTAGAAGGACTTAGCATCAAAAATCAATTGACTTCCTATTCGATCATTGCATTCTGCGAGTAGCCTCAGGATATTCTCGAGAAGCACATCCATTTCTCCTTCAGTATCTACCCTCAAGTTAGAGAGCCCCACTTTCGCATTTTCAGAGAGTAGCGCACTTTACGATATTTTCGCACTTTTTCCCACGCTTCACGACTTACAGCGCGTTTTCACGTGCCCTTAGCCAGGCCAAAGCCCAATCCATGACTCCCCTCTCCTATAGAGGAATCTTTTCTCAGTAGCAATCCCCTTGAGATGAGCTATATCTCACGTCCAGAGGAGCACTGTAGAGCCCACATCAGGTCTAGCCCCCACCCACTCATCATTCCTTGCCTTCATCGCACACTACAATATAAGGACCAGCAGTAGATAGTTCTTACTCACTTCCCCTTCCCACGGGCAACTGTTGTATAGCGGAGTCACCTAGTAGTTTTCATAGTTTGCACAATCATCAAAATCCATTGTTCTTTCTGTGTCTGCACACACTATTAAGTTCCTGCAGTCGTGCGCTACTACTCAGGCCCTCACTCGCGTAAGGTCGTGCTTATAACCCAATAAGTTGTCCACCTCATCACATCCTGTGCCAGCACATTACTTGGCAATACCCACTCCCTTCTATTGTTGCCTCTTGTGTCAGTGCATTGCTTGCCAATACCCACTGTAATCGCATCTTGCGCCAGCACATCACTTGCCAATACCTGCTCCACCCTATAGTTGTATCTTGCGCCAGTGCACTACTTGGCAATACCCTCACCCACTATAGTTGCATCTCATGCCAGCGCATTGCTTGCCAATACCCACTCCTCCTTGCGCCAGTGCATTGCTTGCCAATACCTGCTCCACTCTATTGCCGTGTCTTGCACCAGCGGATTGCCTGCTATATCCTTGCCCACGGCTGTTCTCAAGTCGCCCACCAGTGCGCTACTTAACTACAGGTCATCACCTCATTGCGCTCCTTTGCACTCTTAGTTAGCATAGTGCCTTATCAGTTTTAGTCTTACTCAGTGTGCTATTGCTGTTGGGTTGACATAAGGTCGCTATAGGTCACTAAGTCCTTAAGTTTCAGCTTTCCTTGCATATATGGATAAGTGGAACTAGTCTATTCAGTCTAGCTAAATTTATTCTTTCACAGCGCACTACACCACCATTTGGTTGGACAACTGAGCTGCTTGTGGCACAGATATGTTGTGGATTGGTGTTTTGAAATTTGTGAGAGGATGCATCCGTTGGAAGTGTTGGATCCAGCTTGCTACCTGCACACATGTCTCCACTTGTTGCATTAAATAGGGGTATATTCACCCTAACATTCCTTAGAATAATATCAATTTGCTACGATGTAGAAAACCTTGGCCTTTAATAAAATTCAAGTGATTAGTTCTAGAATTGATATGTAATCACCATGGATTTATTTATTATGTGCTGCCATAATCTCAGAAGCTTTCAAAAGTTTTGATTTCTGTATTTGGTGTCATGTAAAATAAATTATAGGCTGATCTTCTTAATTAATTTGCATGGTGTGGTACCACCTGGGATGTCCTAAGAATAACCCTTCTGTTGTGTTATGCTAAGTATGCAATAGCTCCTGCCACAATTACTTAATTCTAGACATTCTTGGTAGTACTCAGGGTTTTGGTTCAGTATAAGAGGTACCATTATTAGTAACACTACCTGGCATGCCATAAAACAAACTCTTGTGTCATGTCATGCTTTTTTTTTAGACCTGTGCTCAGATTGATGTATATTTACAGCATACAAACAGGCCCTGATGCATTATATCTAATTACTGAAATAACCGACACCCTTGGTATCACTCAAGGTTTTAGTTTGATATAATGAACAGAGGAGGTCTGGAACCATGCAATCACATAATGTAAAACCTATGTGGCATACCATAAGACCAACCCTCATGTCACACTACCCTTTTTTTGATCTGGTCTTCAGATGAATACATATTTACATCATATACAACAACTCTTTCTGAATCATACCTATTCCATTGGATGCCAGTTACTTTTCATATTATTTGCATTTGAACTCCCTCCTTCATGTCTCACTGTCCTTCAATTAGCAGCTGTGTATCCAACATGGGGAAAAAGCAAAGGTTGAGCCCTATGTGTCATGACTCCCCTAACCTGAAATGGTTAAGGAAATGCAGGTCCTTGGAATGTATGTTTAAGTTGATGGTAATTTAGTGCTGTGTCAAGTTTTTTTTTCTTCCTTTATCAGGGGTTCATGATCTGGACCACTCAGATGATGAGAGTCATGGCAGGATGATCATTCGAGTTGGGCAAGAGTAAAAACATATCAATATGTTTTTTTTGATGAAATCTTACACATGCATTATATTTTGTAGCCTTGCAATATATCCCCTAGATGAACGCTCAGTTCAAGTGAAAGATGGAAGTTTATCAATGATGTCATATTGGTATGGTAAGGTAGTTCAGATGGTTCAGATTTTGAGCACTGAAGGGTCAACAATTCTGCTGGGATGCAGAACAATGTTAGGTGAATGCTGCCTAGCTGCTATTTGATCCAAGGGCTTCTGGACTAAGCTCAGGGCTCAAGAGAGAGAGAGAGAGTGTGTGTGTGTGTGTGAGAGGGAGAGAGGGAGAATAAGAAAGTATCACTCCAGATAATGAGGACAAGACTGTATATCAGGAGCTGTATAGTGAGCTATTGAGCTACTACTAAAACTAATAAGCTGCAAGTCTGGGGAAGCTACTGAATTCTAGAAGGAGAGCTACCAGAACTATAACTCAAAGTCTAGCTAGTGAGTGGAAGTGTAGGGCGAAAATTTGGTGATTATGTAAGCAGTCAAAATGTGCACATGAGCAAGGAAAAGTAAGGTAAGAAAGCTAAGTAAAAACTGTTAATACCAGCCTAGAGGGAAATTAATCCCTACAGTGCATTAGTTATATAGTGGCTTGTGTGTTTATATACATACACCCACCCCCCATGAATCCATTGTGTCAGTTCTGTGATTGGAGCCTTTATGATGGCCAATAGTTGCTGAAGGCTAAAGGTACCATTCAAGATATCAATGGAGAGTGCTCTTGAAAAATCACTGGACAGTTGCAAAAGGGTGCCAAGGGATGCCCAGTAGCCCCTCACTATCACTTACCCCTGTATGCCTTAAACAGTATGTCTTAAACATGAAGTTTGGAATTTACAGAAAAGTTGTGGAACACCTAGAAGGCTCGCCCAGTACTGAAGCTAGTCATATGAGAAATACCTATCTTTCCATCATGCAATATTTGCATGATGTGTAAACTGAATTTGTGGATGACACTGCAGGGTCCCAAAATCCATTACATGGCAACTTTAGATCTGCCTCACTGGACTATTACCTGTGGTTGGATCATACGACTCATGGATTTCATGATGAGTGTTGCGAGGCCGTATATGTGGCTCATGGAGTTATGCATGAATCCCTGAAGAATGGGCAGTCTTCAGACATATTGCACTTTCATGAGTGCTCTATTTCTCCTGCTCAATGAGACTCTGAGTCAGCTGGTTAGTTAATTGAAAGGCTTATCACAATAAACAATGCAAAGAATATGATTTTGTGAAGCAATACAGGGATATGGTCAAGGTGAAGGTATCACATCTCTACTATGTGAGGTTGATGCTTGGGTCAAAGCAGAAGAAGTCCCAATGTGTACTGATTCACCTGATCCTGAGTCATGCACTGAAGCATTGCTGGTATCAGATAACATGGATGTGGTACGTGCTTCTTACAGTATGTTAGACACACCTGGTTGATCAGTTCCAGCACTCAGACAAATTCCCAAAACTTCCATTGCCATACAATTTGGAACAAAAAAAGACTTCTCTTGCTACTCTTGGCGACTGTCCATGCAAAACACTGATCTGTGGCTTCAGGGCATGGTTAACCAGCCATATTGCAATGCAAATTCGCAAGATCCAAGAGCTTCATTGTGATGACCCATTAGACAATTTATTTTCCAATAGACTACTCCTGATAGCACAAAATTCCAATGAGTTTCTGGAGATGCTTGGGATGGTGGAGATGATAATCATGTGCAATAAGTTATGTATTTATAGACTGCAGTGCTATGGCACAATTCTTCACTGCTATTGGTAGATCTTTGTATGAATTGCACTTAGTAAATGTGTGCATTGTTGAATATGGCCAGATGCTTTTGTCCAGTCATCTAATGGAGAACTCTTGTACATTCAGAATACCCAAGGTTTGCCCATTTACCTCCACATGTAATCAATGGCATGACTGATTCTGGAGTACCACAGAATATCAATATGCATCTCATTGATACAAAGGAAACATCTGAAGAATTTTCAAAACCTATGGTTTGCTTATTCATATCTTCAGTTGACTAATAACATGCTGATTGTAATGCACAGCAGGACATGGATTCAATGGAGAACTCTGAAGCATTCACACAACTATGATTTGTCCATCCATCTCCTCAGTTGAACAATCATGTGGCTTATGCTAGAGTATAATAGAACATTGATATGCACAGCCTTCATACAAAGAAGAACCATGAAGCGATTACAATACCCATGGTGTATTCATTCATCTCCTTAGTTGATCCATCATATGCCTGATGCTGAAGCACAATAGGACATTGATATGCACAGCCTTGATGCACAGGAAAACTCTGAAGCTGTTGCAATGCCTATGGTTTGTTCATTCTTCTCATCAGTTGAATGATAACATGACTCATTATGGAGTACTACAGGATATTAATATGCAGCTCAATTTTTGTATATTTGTCACTGTGGGCACATAATGTGAGTCTATTATAGATCACACTGTCCCACCACCTAGCAGCTGTGTCATGTTGGACTTTGCTTTATAAACAGATGTCGAGGTTCAAGACAGCTTTGGCATGAGCAACTTAATCCATGGATATGATAACATTACTGGAGACATAGTATGCAAAGTCTCCAGTCAACCTCAGGACAAGGAGCTCTATGTACAGTATACTATATGCCTCTCTCAATCCACATCTGTCATTGCAGTAATGTTTGTATTTTACAGGATTATGATACATATGTTGTCTCATCAGGCAGCCAGAATGACCATTCTGGTTATATATCTCCTAGTAAAACAAGTTTTATTGAGACACCAATGACTCTACCACAACATGAGGCTGATAAATCTCACCTTTCTTTTGATGATAATCCTAGATGTAGTATCTGTCCTTTGGACAAACTAAAAGAACTTCCTCATATGATGCAGCAGATGAGCGATATGTCCATGTCACCTTCATTAAAGTCAAGATTACAAGAGTGACTCACACAGCCAGTTGTATTTGCTACCTGGGGGTCTATACAAGAAGAAAAGGCCAAAGTAGCACATAAAGATTTGTGACATGAGACATACACCATTGATGGCCTCATTTGTGAATCTAAGATTGGAGCAACAGATTTTACACCCTTTGTATGTTTTTATGTGTGTTTTTGAACATGCAATTAAGTTGCTTTATAGATTGGATCATTTCACATGGACATGAATGCTATCAATTTTGTCTGATCCACCATTCAATCAGATCATGATTCCTAGTTACAAATCACTTGACATGTCATGTTACTTGTTTCAAGTGAATGCATTCTACCCTCCATTACCCACATGGCATTGTTTCTGATGTTGTTTGACATATGGCTTACTGATGTTGGCATGGAGTGCCAGGAGTCACTTCAACATCAGCCTGTAAATACAGGACTTCCTCCATTGGTAGACAGTTATAATCTATAGGTTTATGCTACCCTAACATTGACATGAGCAGGTGCATTATGTTATCTTTGTGTATTGTTGTCCAATCCAATGAACCTTGTGACTGTAATTTTCCTTCAGACAATTGACAATAATAAATCTATTATGTCTATGCTTCAATATCTCTTGCAAGTGTCTCAACCTCATAAAGAGAACCTATATGCCCCTGCACTTCATATCCTTACCTCTATGATGAAGGATCACATGCAAAACTATACATAGTGATAATGGTAGTGTGTAATACTGGAGAAAAATAAATTGTGCCTTGATTTGACCTGACTGTGCCTAAGATACAACAGCTTATGATGAATAATAGTAAATAATAGTGTGCAATGACCTATGCATGGTTAGACTTCAATACAACCAACTTCCATGATTTTGCATCATATCTCAGCACATGTCATTGACTTGGATGTAAAACATGAATCTACTTAGTAGCTATGACATGGTACATCTAGAACAGAATTCCTCACTCAACAATCCCTATTTTCTGTTTCTGTGCTGCACTGAGTGGCCACTGGTATCACACACTTTCATAGATTTGAGAGCATACTGCATGAACCTCATACTATTCTTGCCTTGTTAGCCATTACTAAGTCATTCTTATTTGTATCACTCACTTGAATCGGTTTTCCTGCCACAAGCTCAGACCTTTTCACATGATCATGGAAAATACTGCTTTAAGTCTTCTCTGGATGTCTATGAATGAATGCAACAGATGCATTATTCAATGAGAAGATGGTACCACATGTACATCACATTGATGTTTTCAATATATAAGTTGAATTTATTTGTTACACCAGCCACACTCTCTTTAAAACCAAAAAATGCTTTCATAGCAATTGTGTATAGGACCATGACAGTATTCCATTGTCACATCATGTGCACCATTGAACTATTGGTCACCAGATTGGGATGTTTAGAGGCAATTTGTGCTACTTCAAAGTTGACCCACTTTCACTTGAATCCGAAACAGATGCCCTAAGAGAAGTCCAGGCTTTTGTTATGGGATGCAGTCTCCATGCCAAAGAAACTACTTACCACCACCCATCAAATCAGAGACCCAGGGGACCCCTTTTCACCCAAACCAACTGAGAACACTGCATCAAGAACGTAGACCTCAAGACCCTCAGGCAAACTGTGTCTAACCCTGATGGTGAGCCAGACTTTCTATACCTCATCGAGGTCATGCAATAATATTACCAGAACATTGCAGCCAACCTTGGTTGTCTATCAACTCTTACTCTCCATACACTGTTATCTACCAGTCCATCAGGTGAATTGGAGAAAGTGCCATTTCAACACCCACAGGAAGATCCAACTCTTGAAAAATACAGCGCCTTCATCACCAAATTCATCATCTTCCTCATTCATCATCTCTATCGCCCTGTTGAGAACTTTGATGTTCAGCCCAATTGCAAACCACAATCTCCAAACACTCACCTGCCATCAACTTACTTTCTATTAACTTAGTACACGAAGTTATATTTTCTATCCTTACTCACATCAGTCTAGAGTTCTTGGAAAATGAGATGAAAAACCTATTCACACTATTCCTCATCACCTATCACCTCTCTGATGATTTCGGGAACACCAATCATGTATACCAAGTACCCCCCACAATCAGTGAGGCCCAGTGGTGCTTCAGGGCAATGGCTGGCACAGAGATTTATATGAAAATGGGGCAATTCAATGACAACTCATTTGAGTATGTACTCACCATCTCCATGTATCATACCATTTACTTACCATTGTTCTCTCAGGACTTATCTTGCCCTTGTCTGCCCTTATCTTATCAATGGCAACCAGACATTGTTTACCTGCCTCTGCAAAAAGATAGCATTTCTGTCAACCCTATCTTACACAGAGCCTGGCCTTCCAAGGTTCAGGTGGAACCGCAAAATGACTGTTCTGTCCATTGATGTGTTTGTGCTTCTGCTCAACAAATTCAGAACCTCAATTGAATCATCCCTCCTTGATATGAAGGAGACAAGACATGCTAAGCGAGCATGAGATTGAGATCCTATGCAGGATATACTACATTGACACAGGTATGCCTTTTTACTACTCCTCCAATATATCCCCATCATGACCTTGCCCACAGATAAATGCGCTTAAACCACTACATTGGTGTGGTGGCCCAATCCTCAGCTGTGGGATTCATAAGGGCTAGACACAGGACATTGGACCCTTTCCTGTAAACAAATGTTCCAATGCAAGCTGGAGAAAATCCACATGGGATCTGTGTTTTTGCTCACCACAAAGAAGTGGAGGTCCGACCTCAGATATTACAAGAATTGGGGCAAGAAAATCTTTAGCCATATTGACACAGAATGCCACCAGTTGTTAGAATAATCTTTGCATGCACAGTAATTGCATCACTGAACTGGTCTCACACATCAATACCTACTGATATCTCACACAGTTCCCTAGTAGTAGTTTGTATATGTTCTCTCTCTAGTTGCTTGCACACATGTATCTCACACTTTGACATTCCAATCAATTCCTGTGTATCCATTCAATTTATGCAGGAAGACAGCATGCCCATCATGCAAATAATAAATGTGCAAATACAATGTCTTCAAAGTCTTGTATATGTCCTTGAAGTCTAAGATTACACATGTGTCCTCAAAGTCTTCAAAGTCACATCCACAGCCTCAAAGTCGCATATGTCCTCATGAGTTTGAGGACATAATAAGACTTCCATATCCACTAAGACTCTCAAGACATACCACAGTTCGTCATGTTCAATGATCATACATGAGTGTCCACTTTGTGGTGCTTATAGTAATATTCATGAAATCCTTATTTGACTGTGGATCAAACTCTCATATTATCCCAACATTCACCCATTAACTTGTGCCTTATTCTAACCTGTCTCCAATTATCTTAATCAGGAAATTCCTTATTGACACAACTTAATATGCTCAAGAAGCCAAGACTTCAACACACTGGTCTTGCTCACTCTGACCTCACTCCCAAGGAAAGGCAACATGAACAGATAAGACAATGGCTTGCCAATGAGCAATCTGATCCAGCTAGGGCCCTTGAGATCAAGGAGCAGAACATTACAAACAAGCAGATATGGAGAAAATGCAAGAGAGAAGAAACGGAGAAGACCCAACAAACTGTATGCCCAAGCACCCAAGGCAACCCTCCTAAAAAGTGCCGTCAGGCGTCACCCACTGAAGCATTGTGTGATATTGCTGGGCCATCTGACTCCATGCACACACTCATCCTCATTGATTCTGTCCTCCTGAACCAAGAGGCCTCCATAGTCACTGGGACTCTCCATCTAATGTGTGATGTCAAAGTGATGGTAAACATACCTGACTTCCTCATCTACTTGCTCTCCCCTCCATATATCCAAACACCCCCCTCACCCACCTTGTCTGTACTCACTGACCTGGACTCCTGTGATCTCTCAATGCCAATCATTGGCTCTCAGGTCCATGAACAGTCTGAAACAGTTCAATGGTGTGATGGATCCACCATCATCCTTCCATGTATCATAAAGGATGGCATCAACATATGTCAAGAAGATGCCAATGCAGTGTCTTTTTTGTGTCACTTCCAGAGTCCCTCCCCAAGACATCACAAATATCATCCATCTATGCTATAGCAACTGGCACTTCAAAAGTCAACAGTTATGCGATGAGATCTCTGCAGCACTTTGCATTGGTAAAGCCATCATCATCCAGCAAGTCAGCACACCTGAGCCTGCAACCCTTGATCTGGATTACCTGGAAGATTGTGGTATGTCTGAGCTCATGTGTGTCGTGGTACATGGTGAGCCTGTTGAAATTCTTTATTTCTGACTTCATATAATGCTATAACCAGGCACCAAACAATGAACAAAGGATTTCACATATCCCTACCAACACACCACCCTTGCACAATTTATGAGCAATATATACAACCCTCACAAGATCCTGTGTATACTTGACATCCTATTTTCACAAGGTGGTCTTCTATCATTCCTGAGGTGTGTAAATAACTCTTATATACCATTACAACCCTAAACCATCTATTCTCAGCACTCTCAACCATGGCATCGTTAACAGATGGAACCAATCCATTGTTGACTGCCTCATCAATGAAAACATGCACCCAGACAACTTCACTGTGCATTCATGGGCCCACCTATTAGAACAATCTCCATCATGACTCTGATAGTGGCATGATCTTTATCCAAGTTGAAACTGGCCAGAAAAAATGTGGCCTTTTTTGGCTGATTAACAAGGACATAGTCACTCACACCAACCTCTCCCAGATGGCCCTTACACTTGTGGATCTTTACCAAAACCACAAAAATATTCAGGAGAACTGGCATGGTGAAATTGTCACTCTCTTGCCTGGCAATATACTGTGAGTCCAACCTGCCATAATACTGATGCTTACTTAGAAGTGCCAGTATATAACCTGCCAGGCAGTTCCATGTGGTTTACATGCCTGTTGCCTCATTTGCAACAGGCAATCATTTCTACAATTATGAGTTCATGCATTTAACTGAACTGTCTTGTTACATTAACTACAAACTAGGAAGGACCCTCACTAATCAAGTTCATAAACACTCCCTCAACACATTTCATGAAATGCTCACGAACCTACTATGCATATCATGTCACATTAATAAGTTCATTTATTAGTTGCTTGATGTTGCACGCCTCTGACATGACTTCCAGAGTTATACAGCCACCCCCTTATTGCCCTTTGTATGATGGTGTTAGAGTGTGACAAATATGTGGCCACTGTCACTGAAAAAATGCAAGTAAAAACAAGCACAACCAAATGAGTGCATGATATCACAAACACTATAATCAAATATTTCTGGAAGAACATGAAGACTGCAACCAAGGTGTATCACAAGAAGGAAACAAACAGCAGTAACAGCCAAATGCACTCAGGGCAGCTTATCAGCAGAGAAGAACTACTTACATGCCTTGAGATATTTATAACACTTTGATACCAAATTTCTCTATGCATATCTACCTAGAATATACCATGCCAGACACTGTATACCACCATAACACTGGACTAGTTAGCATTTTTATTTTGGGACTCACGCTTCCCAATGGTAATAATATCTGCCTTGCATTCTCCATAGTACAAATATTGCTTAGGAGCTAGTTAATACAGTGTGGGAGTATATGGACCAATCAGCGCAAATGTTGTATGCAAACTTCAAAGCCAACCTCAACATCCAATGTTGCAATACCTAATATCTGCCTCTTTAAGACCTTTTCCTTGTAATTCAAGGAAGATGTCTATCTCCCAGTTGGACACTAATGTGACGTCAGTGCATGTCTCATAATTGTGTCTCCAATGTTTCCTTCACCCAAAGCCAGCATATCCTGACCATCTCCTGCCTCAATGCTCAACCCACAGCCCTAAGATTGGCTGAGGATATGAATAGTTTTTTCCTTACTGGTAACCTTGGTAGGGCTAATCCATGTCCATATTCTCACCTAATGATTTCTAGGAATCAGCAAGACCTTCACCCTCCTAAAGATCATCGAGCTTCTATTGACACTCCTCAAACCGTTCCAGTAAGGGATCACAGCAAGCACTGGAACTGCCACAAACAGGCTCCAGGGTGAGTCTTTCTTACCTTCCAGCTCCCTTTCTTACAATGTCAGGCCAAACTATTGATTCCTGGGCTGGTCTAACTGGCTCAGAGGCGTATCCAGAAAGAGCTCAAGGACAGTACTACTGCTTCAATGTGGTGGCTGGAATGTAAAGTATTGATTATTGATGAAGGTATACCTCATCTGATATTGCTTTACACATCATGTTCAATGGACCACAGTATTGATGATAACCCTCATATTTTTGACTCAATCAGACTATATCACATGAAACTTACACAAGACCAAACTCCCTTTTGGAGGAATCTGTATAGGAGACTTGCATTGTTCCCTATCCTTCTAGCTCACCTCATAGATCATAACATTGGGTGATTTTCTCCAATTGCCCCCAATACCATTGGGAGGGAAATCCATCAAGTTTGCTTTCCAATCACCAGCATGGGACACCGCATTCAAAGAAAATCACATCAGGTTAACCACTGTATATTGGCAGAATGAAGAAGGTACACTTGTCCTAACCGCTGCTACCAATGACTAACATCTGTCATACAAGGGTTACTCAACATGCTCAAAGAAATTAGAATGAATAACATCATGCCCCAGTCACAAGCACTGCTGGCCAAGCAACAAAGGCCAATCCCAGTATCCTACCTACTTCATCTGGAGACTGTCTGCCTGTATTGTACACTAAGGCTGGCCAACCAAGCCAACAATGAAAGGCTGGACAGAATCAATGGTCAAGCCATGATATACCCTGCCTTGGACCTGGCCTGATTCACAGAACAAAAATGACTCTTATTGTCAGTACCTGTTGGCTTGATCATCCAGCTCAAAGTCAGAGTGTGCATCATCCTATGCAAACATACCTGATATAAAGGTCAAAATAAATGCCATCACTGCCAAGTGGATGAAAGACAAGTTTGGTTCCATGTAACTTAGCACTGTTCACCTTTTGGTCCATGTATAGAGGACTCCTTTTTCACCCAGACAGATACTTTTTACACTAGATAATAACTCAAATTATACTCATACCAGATCCCTTCATCATACCAATGCCCCCCCCCCCCATCTTAAAATTCTCTAAAGTTGCAAAGATATGTATTGTTTGTCTTTAAAGTCTTCAAAGTCACACCTGCAATGACATCCTCAAAGTATTGGATATCTTCAAAGTCTGAGGTCTGAACACTGTGCCTGCCTTTTCTAAAACTTCAACCAAACATGACTGTTCCATGGCTGCAATATATCCAAGTCATACCTTCTGATTGAAGTTTGTCTTCAAAGTCCCTGAAGTTGTAGTATATTATTTGTCTTAGAAGTCCATTGTTTAGCTCAATCTGGCAATAGTCTATAGATTATCAAAATCAAATATCTGTTAGTCTCATTGTGTTTGCTAAATGAGTCCTCATCACTTGTTCCTCCCCAACATTATTACATACCCAATACCACTTTGACTTCTCATTGGAAACTCCAGCAAGTTTCATTTACTGTGACTACATGCCATTGTCAACATCATCACATACACAATACCACTTTGACCTCTCATTAGAAATTCCAGCAAGTTGCATTTTCTGGGACTACATAATACCATCAATAACATCTGCTTTACATCAAGATTACATAGGGCCAGCTTGCAACATCCTTGGAATTGATCACCCATCACCAACACCCTCTAAACCTCTCGTTGGAAATTCCAGTGAGTTGTTTCTGCATCAAATGAAATTCTAATGCCCCACTAACCTTACAACATTAAACCTAGGGCTCCAGGTTCCAAGCCCTGTAAAAAGGTTCCAGTCATGTTGGTGTCTCATCCTCTCCAGGTGGAGACATGTGCTCCCAGTGAGTCAAACTCTAATGCTAACTAACAGGACCTCAACTCTCTTCTCTAGAAAAAAAACCTGCATCATTATCATCATCAGAAGCTCTAGATTGGGCAGGGAACCCTTGGGATGAGATTGCCCCAGTAACTACAACACACAAATATGGCCCTAAAGGTATGTCAACTGAATATTTACCATTTCCAATCTAATTCATTCACTCCAGTTGTCGACTACTGCAACAAGCCAGGCCAATTCTGGCCTGACAGTTAAGAACCTTCTTTCAAAGGACAGAAACATCCCAAGCATATATTTGTCACCAAAGGCAAACACCAACCCTGCAAAGAGATCACCCACAACCACAAAGAAATAAACTGGCTGGTGGATGATGTTCAGGTAATGCAATCATTCCATCCACAAACTAGTGACATTCATCTCTACCATGACTACTCTGATTACAATGGTTCTGACAAGGATGATTTTTTTGAGTCAATTGACAATGATGATGTTCCACCTCATACTGCAGCTGCCCCCATTCCTCCACCTACCATGATTCTGGTACCTGTTACCCCCTCCATTCTTTCGACTATGATCATCCAGGTTCCAGTTGGAAAATGGATTGATAGAGAAGACAACTTGTTGGATCCTGATGACCTCAACCTATTAACTGAGATCATGCAAATTCCCCATGAAGTATACTACAAGTTACTTCCAGTCTCTGATGCCATTATAATGAACCTGTTTGAGTTAAAGTTGCCCAATATTAATGTTGGGTGCTTCACACAGACAGCAGAATTGTCCTTTGACATGGCTTATCTGAGCAACAAGCTCCAAATCTCCACAGTTATACCTCCCAATGCATGGGTCAATAGCCTCAGAGCATCAGTCAACAAAGTGATTCAGGACAGCAAGCAGTCAATTCTCCATCCCTGACTTAAACACCAACCACTGCCTTTCTGGATACTGGCTCTGTGGCAGAAGGCCCACATAGTGTGGGAGGCCCAAGGGAAGCTTCCCTTGTTCCCAGCATGTATCTCTGAAATCTCTCATTGTGTTGCATTTAGCATTGATTTTAGATGGAAAATTTTGTGTTACAGTAAGAAAATTTTGTTGACATGCAAGAGAAATAACGATTAGAAGGCAGGCAACTCTCTCAATCTCCAAGCTGGGCAAATCACATCTTTCATTCAAAAACTACAGTGGTGGCTTACTGCGCATTTTGATGGCCCATTCAAAGATGAAGAAAACATGCTACTACATACCATCTAATAAGATTCTGTTTCCTGTAGACTACTTGCCCTAAACACTATTATTCATAATGTTTTTGGCAATTCCCTTGGCATCCCAAATCCTGCATCTACATAAGTGTTGTGGTTTAAGCAGATTGCTTGCCCTTATATTTACAAGCTACCACAACAAAGTAATACTGCACCTACATCTATGGTAGTGCCCCCCCTCCTTCTTTGACACCATCAGACAGCTTACCAATGGGTCACACTGAAGGAGATGATGAGAAAAAAGAAAGGCAGTGACAACTCATCAAGAGATCCAAGGACAAAGTGAATTCATGGGCAGTAGAGGTCACATGTCTCAAGAAAGAGCAAGAGACATAGAGTGAGATTGAGAGACAGGAGGAGCTCAAATGTGAATGTCTTGAGTGCGAGCATCTGGAACATGAGTATCTGGAATGCAAACATCTGGAGACTGGCACCATGAGTGCATACTTTATTACTATCATCACCAACTTATTCTTTACATATACAGTTCTTGATTTGGGCGGTTCTGCACATGTCACAATGCAGCCTTCCATAATCATATCTACAATGCTACCTTTGATCTCTAGCACTTTGGCACTGCCAATGGGATTTTTACAGTTCCTGCCTTCATCCACCATTACAACTGTCATAGAGTTTAACAGGATGGGATCCCATCCTGTCCAAAACAGCACAACCCACTTCATTTTGGATCAAATGAGCTGCCTTTGCAGTACAACAATGCCAACCTGCTGTTACCATCCTTGCATAGCAACCCTTAAAACCACCTTCTCAACATCATGTTCTACCCCCCTTACCACCTTCTGCATGTTATTTCTTGTGGTAGATTAGTTGTATCTATGAGGACCAAGATGAAACTCCATCTATGGAGGGCCCAACATCCCACTGTGCCACTCTGGTTCTTCACAATCCACTGTCTCTCCCATGGACTCAATTGGTGGGTCTTTGCCAACCCCCAGCACCTTGTTGGCCCACTTCAGACCCTCTCAGGTCCATGGCCCATCTATCTGGACCAAACACCTCCATTACTCACAAGGGGCAATGGAGAGTTCAAATGCTATCAGGACAGCATTAGGGACATGCTTTGCCTTCTCTTCACCCACAGATTCTGCAGCATGGGTGGTCTTTTATAATAACTCACAATATAATATGGGCCAGACAATTTAATTTCAGCTGCCCTATCTGGCCCTTCAAGCAATGCCTATATGCATTCAAATAGTGAGCACATCAGCACCAATATCAATGACACAGTGAAGGACACTCATATCAAAATGCTGCTGGGTGTAACAATCAATAGTCATTCCTTGTGGCCTCCCATCAATATCTTCAAGAAGCACATGCAGTGGAAAGGAGAGTGGACTGCAATTTTAGAGACATGGTTCATGAAGCATATCATTATGATACAAAACATGGATATATGCACTTTTGCCACCCATAGCCAGTGGTCATCAAGACTTTGGCAACACACCCTAACTTTATCCAAAGACACTACAAAGGTTGTAACTGAGGCACAAGCACAGTTATTGTACTATGATATCAATTAGTTCAATCCAAAGTGTTTTGTGGTGTTGGATTAGCCTGTGTCATCATCATTTTAATATTTCTCTGATCATGTCACATAGCACACACACAGCAACCAAATGTACTTTTACATACATTGGGATATGGACTTTTGGGTTGTGGACTTTATGAACTTTGCATATACTACCTGGTTCCTGTCACATTGTTACTATGATCGCAATTACTGTTTGATTCATATAACATTTGACATCATTGTAGACATGCCTTTAATCACAGAGGTAGTATTCTGGAACCAACTGAAGTAGTCACTAAAGTAGCAGGAATATGACATGTCTTAGAAGTCTCTGAAGTTGCTCATGTAGTGATGTATCTTTAGAAGTTGCCTAAGCCACAGAACTTCTAAATCTAGTTGATGTCATGCAAGTCAGAACTTGATGAAATCTACCAGTTTTATCTCTTGTACTAATAATGAAAAGATATCTGTGAATTCAGCAATGAGTACCTAAGCCCAACCCCATTACTCTTCAATAAAATAATCCCCATAGCAAACTGCTTCCACAATTACCTCTACTTATGCTAGCCAGAATAGTCCATGCTCCATTAGTCTAGTAAATATATCTTAAGGTAGTATTAAAAATACAATATCCAATACATCACCTATTATAGTTACTTATTTTACATTCCCAACTTTAAAAGCTAATTGAAAGTCTTCTCTTACTATATCTTCCTAATAGGTGGGTAACTGTGGTTTTAGGATCATAGTATTTGATTCTAGGTTATGTACATCTATGGGTGGTGGTATAGTAGGTATGTATTGGATAATATTGTTGTTATTTTGTATATATGGATATTGAAGATGTTGTAGATGGTTAAAGATGTTATTAGATAGGAACTTGACAGCTATATGTATATATGATGATGGTAATGGCTGATACAATGCGGTGAAGAAATAGGTAGTTAGTTAGTAATAGGACTATAATAATTGACTACCAATCTCTTAAGGATGTGAGTATAATAATTGACCCAAAGGAGACTGCTAATGAAGCAGTTCCTTTTTAATAAGAGCAAGGAAGACCAATAGAAGGAGTTAAGATCTGTAAAGCTCCTAAGTGTGACAATCACTAAGACCATCAGCTAATTGTTAGTGAGACTGAAGGCTGATGGTGAATTTGACTAAGTAACTGGACCAAGAATGCTCTTGTCTGAGACTGAAACTGAGATCTGAATCAAAGGAGGGAATAACCAAAATTAGTCCATTTGAACTTGAGCAAATATCACCCAACTGAAGTTAATTCAGCCAAGTCAGGTCTCAAGTGAGGTAAGACTAAGCAAGAGCAAAGAGACTAAAACCAAATGCACTATGACTTATTCTAGGGGAATTTGGTAGCAGTCTGGGATACTCAGGTCTAATGAAGAGGACCTTTGTATAGTGTGCACTCAAAGGGTTGGTGTGTGAACCAAATTAAAGCAGCAAACAGGAATATATTGTATGAGACTAAGGCATAACTATACTAAGGGGTGACTTCAAAGTTATGTATACTATCCAAGGGAAGGAAAGTAAATTTCTAGTAGGTATAGGATCACCTTTTATCTTACTGTGTGACCATCTGAGTTTATATAGGCAAATATAATAGTAACATACACAACATAAGACATACTATGTAATAGGACCATGTGGTGCTGCAGGCTTGTGAAACATGTAATATGACTGCCATATCCCATACATTTGCACTTCTCATCCAAAGTTCTGGATACCAGATCCAATCAGATCTGTGCCAGATCCGTTATGATAAGTTTCTTCATTCATATCCTGTTCATATAATGTTAAACACTGCTTATTTCCTCCATTCAGTATATCTTCCCTTCTGGTATATTGGTTATGCTTACTTCTGGCTATGTTTACTGATCTGTTAACCTGTGATTAACTTCCAGCCTATGTTTGACTTGTAATAAGCATTGCGTATATATTGTGATACTTTGTGCATAGCCTTTTGCTTAGTTCTATTGTATATAAACTCTTGTATATGTCCTGTAGCACCCAGTTCAAATATCATCTTAGATTGTCCTCATTCTGCTATCCAGACTTGAGTCTTATTAACTCTTGTCACCCTCTGAGACTTAAGGATTGTATCCGATAGTCCAACATATCTGCCTCTATCTTTGGATAGTCTACACTTGATTAGTTTCTAGTCTCAGACTTGTCTAGAGGAACTCAATATTCAGCAGATGGCATTCAGGACTCAATATCTGGAACTTGGGTTTCAGGATGTGATATCTGGAACTTGACAGACAGACAAGGGATTCAGGACTTGATATCTGACACTTGGGTTCAGGACTTGATATTTGGCATATGCAATTTGGGACCAGATATCTGGAACTTGGGTTTCAGAACTTTATTTCTGGAACTTGATATTGGGCATATGGAATTCAGGACTCAATACCTGGAACTCAGGTTTCGGGACTAGATTTCTGGAATTTGATGGCCAGACAAGGGATTTGGCACTTGATACCTGGAACTCAGGTTTCAGGACTAGATTTCTGGATCTCAATGGCCAGACAAGGGATTCAAGACTCAATATCTGGAACTCAGGTTTTGGGACTTAATATCTGGAACTCAATATTTGGCATATTGGATTTGGGACTCAATATTAGGCACTTGGGCTTCAGGACTTGAAATCAGGAACTACTGGATATCTGGAACTCGGTGTGACAATCATATTAGTGCTGAGCAGGTATCAGCACTTATGCCCACTTTTCCCTTGATAATCACAGTGGAGCTAACAGACTGAACAAATTCCCATGACTGCCATCGCTTGTCACATGCTTACACAGAATTTGGTCTGACATCAGTATCACACTCCCCCATGTCCTGTCTATGTCTGCTTACCTCTACTGGTGCATCAATTTCCATTGTTATCGTCGCTAAAAGCTATTGGCACAGGTCTTATTACATGTATCCCCGTGTTGCACAGTGCCAGTTCTCCATTTACCTACAGATACAATGCACTGCACTTAAATCACTACAAGTTTCACCTATGCATTCCGCATATTCGCACACTATGATATAAGGACCATCAGTAGATAGTTTTTACTTACTTCCCCTTTCCGCAGGCAACTGTCATATAGCAGAGTCACCTAGTAATTCTCATAGTCTTGTGCAATTGTCAATTTCCTTGCCCTCTCTGTGTCCATGCATGCTACTTGAGTTCCTTCAGTAGTGTGCTACTACCTAGGTTCCCATTTTCGCAAGGTTGCACTAGTTGCCTAATAAGTTGCATGCCTCAGTCATCACACTTCTTCCACCAGTGCACTCCTCATTAATAGCTGTGCTCTTCCATTGTCACATCTTGCGCCAGCACACTGCTTGCCAGAAGTCGCACACTCTTATTGCCACATCTTGTGCCAGTGCACTGCTTGCCAGAAATCACATGCCCTTATTGCCGCTTCTTCTGCCAGTGCATTGCTTGCCACCACCTGCTCCCTTCTATTGCCACTTGTTTTCTTTGCATATATTTATGCTGTCCTTCGTGATACAGGGAAGGATAGTGATGGATCCATCAACCCATTGAATGGTGTCTGATTATTTATGAACTTGGGACCCAATAATAGGATTTGCCAGATCACAGAAGTCTAGGTCAGTAAGTGCAGACAAGGTGGGTGAAGAGTATACTTGGTCATCTGCAATGGAGGGCAAGTTGATGACAGATTTGGGGATGTTAGTCATTACTGCAATATCACACATTAGATAGAGTGTTGTAATGGTTGTAAGAAATTCCTATGCTAGCAGGACAGTGTTAATGAGAATGAGGTCAGATACTAAGCTGGATAGTCCCACATGACCTGAAGGTGCTTCATTTGATGAAATCCAAGGCCACTGCTGAAAAGTGTTCTGTTTCTTGATCTCTTTAGCACTGAGTGAATCATGTTTCTCATTGGTGAGCCATCTCTTTTGCTGTTCACATTGCCTGTCCTCAGAAGTTAAGTTAGAATTAGTGAGATTGGTGTGCTAAAGCCCCAGCTTCTTGCTGGGTTGCTTGAGCTGCATCATATGATTTCAACAAGGAATTTCTAAGGTAAAATAAGGGCAGAGGTATTTTTGGGACTGCTTGAGTTATAGTTAATACACTGAGTATGTGATGTCTAGAATGAAAGTCTTAAATGGGTTCAATCAGTATTAGATGAGAATTATGTATATTATATTGTTTGTAAGCCACTGTGGACTTACTCAGGAGTAGACAGCACTATTTGAGAAAGCACTTGTGGTAGCAGGTTTTAGAAGTCCTTAATGGAGCAGGTTTAATTTGGTCAATACTAAAGATGTGTTGTCCATTAGCACACTCACTGGTGTTAAGAGTGGCAACATTAAGATGAATAATAGCTTAGACATGATTAATTTTTGTATAGTACATTTATAATTTTTCAAGCAGCCTTGGAGGTATATCCATTATGGGTCTTATCCCAGATGTTCTAATATAAGACCTATGAAAAACCCGCACCTGTGCTGATGAGTATGGGTATTTGCCAGATTCAGGTATAGGGAGTATGAGCTTTGGTATCCAGGGGTTTACCCATGCTACTTCCTAGTTAGAAGGGAGGAAACCTTTGCTTGTGTGTGTAGCTTGAGAACATGATTGAACTGAATCATGGCAAAGGATATATGATGAGTAAAGTTCAGAATAACATTATGGATGGTGTATGGATCTTTACAATCTTTGAGCTTGACTTTGCTATGGGAATTGAGAGAAATAATGGTCATAAAGCAGTTGGATGAAATGTGGGTCAGTAACATGCAGGTTGCAAGTAGGAGTTTTTGAAATATCATAGTGGATACTGTGAGAAGGACAAGCAGATCACAGATTACAGAAAGTTTGTGCCAAACTCCCATTAACACAATACACCTGATGACAATACTAATAATGATAATGATTTTGATAGTAATACAGAAATGTGGGTGTTCTTCTGTCTATTGCTTATGATCTTCCTCATATTGTATTCTCATTGCAGGGACAGAGATATTGATTAGTATATGCACCAGTGAACAGATAACATAGGTGAAGCAATGAATTTCAATAAACATCTGTGTTAAAGACCATTGCACACCGGTGCATACAATCTCTTGGAGGGGTGAGTATGACTGACTCAGAAGGGTGTTGGCCTCAGCTTGTACACTGTGCCCCTCACCTGAGTACAGTGCCCTTAATTTTGGTTAAAGTCCAATAAGGTCCTAACAAAGTCTGGAGGACTTCAGAGGCAGACAACTCTGGTAGAGTATCTGAAGGACTCCCAGATGAGTGTGGGAACCATTCAGATGAGTGCAGGAAACTTCTGGACAAGTATCAGAAACTCAGATGGAGTTCCATCCACTTGATAGGAAGTGGATTAAATGCGTGTATCAATCCTTAGTAAAGACATGGGTAGATACTGCAATGGATGCAGTCCGAGGCAGGAATAGTGGTCCAGAGTTCTGGATAGGGGTTCAGGAGCAGACACAAACAGATATAGACTACCCTTAGGTAGAGACAGAGTTGGATAAAGATTGGAAGGAGTGTGAGTATCAGAAAGGCAAGACTTTGACCTAAGGATATAATCCTTTAGGCTTGAGGTAGGATCCAGAAATGGACAATGTCTGGAAACACAGAAGAGTGGAGCTCTGGCCTAGGGAATCAATCCCTAGGCCTGAAGGATAGAGAAGGGATCCTTACAACACTAAGGTGTGAGGACAATAATGCTGCAAGACAATGTAATATTCAAACTGAGGATCTATTGAGATTTACAAGAGTTTATATACTGTAGGTAGCTAATGGAATAATCAGAGGCAGTGTCCAAAGTTATGTACATTAGTGCAGTCAAAGGATAACAGATCAGTAAGCATATTGGATAGGTAAACAACCGAGTACCGGTAATAGACAAGCAGCGAAGATATCAAGTAAGTATGGAACCAGTTATCTGAAAAGTAGAGAATACCAAATAAAGGAATAGGCTGTGTTAATGTTATATGGACAGGTAATGAATAAGAAAGCTTATTGTATTGGATCCAGAGCAGATAGGCATATCGGATTGGACCGGACAGACAAGCAGTAGTTGGACAATTGCGATAGTGGATGAGACTGGAACTGGTTATGGATGAAGTCTAGGATTCTAATCTAAGGCTTAGTCCATATATCCAACTATAGGATAGGTCTGGAATCCGGGATATGACAATCTGGATTGACTTTATCCTGATGATAAAGCTTGAAGAGATGTTGAATAAGTAGATTTAGATGATAAACCCATAGATATGGAGCAGGATAAATTATTTACTTTTTCTCTCTCTATTCTCACAATAATTATTTAAACTCTATGTTTATAATGTTTTTGAGCACTAAAAGAATGGGCAGCAATATGGATCTTGCAATTAGACTTTTAAAGTCTAGTTATTCCAATCACATGCAATAATGTTATAAAAGGTTCTATGGCCTGAATAAAAATGAATAAATGCATCTAGTTGGTGCATGTGCTATATCTGATACCATTGGCTATAGTGAATATCAAAGTTTAGGTCAGTCTTAATATCAGACATCTGGGTATGCATTAGAAAGCTTGACAAATTCAAGTGAACTTGAACCAGCCTGATGTAGCTCATCTAAGCAAGAATATGAATATCATTCATCCTACCTCTTTGCTGCCTGCTAGCTGACAGTGATCAGGAATGCTACTTATGTGACCATCTGCCACCAGTGAATGTTGGAGTTCTGGCAGTCTTGATAAGGTGATAAGATTAATAAACAGCATGGTGTCTTTGGTCACCTTGTCTCCAAGTATCCTGATTTTTCCTGTTTATAGCAACATACTCATCACACATCCCATAGTCCTCAGTGGACCACTTTTAACAGGAATATTCTCAAAGTCAACCTGGTAGCCTATTAAATGCCTTTTATTCTTTCCTGAAAATGATTTCTGGATTCTTGCACTATCTTGTAACTCCTCATGTTCTAATATTTCACTTATGGCAATTTTTCTGTACTTTCAAAAAGTGAGTGGCAAAGACAATGTGGGCAATATGCAGCTTCTTTTGTGTGTTTTGGAAATGTTGTTAGGGACTTCTGTAGCCTTGCCTGAACTCTGTCAAATATTTATAACACTAGCTTCTATATCATAATTAGGGCATTGATTCTTTGGGTCAGTTGTAGGTAGAAAGGTTATTCCAGGCACAGTGGGAGGCAGGACTTCAGACTGGGTTACTAAAATGCTTGAGGTACTGAAGAATTGCAGTGATGTATTCATAATTGGAATATAGCCATCTATTGGGTATTCTTGTACTTGTGAATACAATATAACAGTGGAATCATTTTCCACTATAGGTGTACATTAATGTTCTGGCTAATGTATTTCTGTTATACTGTGGAGCTTATCAAAAATAGCAGAATATGGGGGTACTCCCTCTTCAACAGTCACCTGGCCCATATGAGGTTGTCCTGCAAATCAATAAAGCCAACCATAGCTGCATCATACTGCACTCATTCCATCAACAGACATCTGCAGTTTTGAATCAAAGTGAGGCTTCATTACATTCCAAAAATATCTTTTCAACATACTAAAACACATGTTTAATAACTAGACTTGCATGAATTGCAGATACTTACCTCTAAGCTATTGTATTGCATCATTATATTAGACCTTCAGAGAGAAGTTGTGGTACAATTTCAGAAAATTGCATTCTGGCTCCCAATCTAGAGGTATGGAAGGTGCTTTCACATAGCAACTAACAGGCCTGATTTTCTGGACAAATGAATCTGCCACATGTTGTTTGTCATACTTTAAGATGTCTCTGTTACTTATAAAAAGATATGTTGTCACTCACCTATCACTGCAACCTCTTTATAGTCCATAAACTTATGTGCTTACTTGACAGTTCATATCAACATCCTGCAGGGAACCAAAAATGTCTATTCCAGTGTCAACATTCTCAATGACACTAGCTTCTAGAGCTATGTGAGGTTCCTTGTTCAATTTCAAATGACTGTTGCCACATAATATTCATATGAAGATGGGCTGCAATTGCCCTATCAAGAAGATCCCATGTTTTGCTTCCATTAGCCAGTAACCTTAGAATTCCCTATCACTATATGTCAAATAATGATTGACAGAAACTGAAAATCAAGCTCACTTCACATATTGTGACACAGTATCCTTGGTAAAACATATGAGAATGACATATTCTTCATCAGATACTTTTCCTCATATTGTTATGTCTTGATTATATATTAGAAACTGCAGCAGTCAGAACTGAGCAGAGAGATACAGAGCAGCACATACTTCAATTATCTGAATTTCTTTCTTCTTGCTGGGTAAACTGGCTTCCACAGCAACATCTAAAAATAACATCCCATATATTTCTGTAACCTGAGTAATGTACTATGATATTTATTGTATAGGTACAGAGTCCAACATTATAGAGTAAAACCTCACAGGTGGCAAATATCTCATTTACATATAGTGGCTGGGTTGGTCATATGCACTGCCCAGCTTCAGGCTTTGGACTGGCCAGAGCTGAACATCATTATGCCAGGTGATAGTCACTGCTGTACCATGACCCCAGGCCTGGCTAGAGGTGTTGAAAGTCTGGGGCTGGAGGCACAAGCTATGCATGCATATAATATATCAAATTGCTCTTGAATCAATCCACAATAACTTCTCCTTGTCATTTAATCTTAATGGACCCAATTTCATATTATTCATCTTTACCCTTTTGTTCACTTGTTACCAGATTGGAGTGCCCAAGTACCCCACAGTCAATGCTCTACCTATCATAATTGTAGTACTCTTACCATGCCTATAAACTATTGTTATATCTCAGCAGCAAACTATTTCTTATTACAAGAACATCCACTGCTGGTGTGGCCCATATTCATTTTCCTTCTTATCCTCACTTTTATCTGCTTGCCAGACCCTCAGCTCATTCCCCTATGCCCTTTCCAATTTACCAGTGCTCACCCTATTATATCCTGAACCCCATACCCTACTATCAGTCCATGATGTCATTGCCCTATACCCTTACTGCATTCCTGGTTGGTGACTCAGTCTCCTGTTATCTTTACCATAGTCTTAGTCTGTGACTCAACCTTCCCCTTGCCCTTACCTTACCACTGGTCTCTGACTCATTCCCTTTCACTTACCTTTCTTTGTACTACTACTTACAGTCTGGTCTGTGCTTGTTTCCTCTACCTATATAAACCCTATATACCACAGCTGTGTTCTCTAACTTGAATCTACTTGGTTCTTCCTAGTTACCTAGTCTATGACCTCTTAAGCCTAACAAGCTTATACTTGTGATCATTAAACTTTGCTTTGACTCTTAGTTATCATGTCTTAGATCTTTGAAATCTTTGTTGTCATCCCTTATGACTCAGGCTATAGTTATCACTGGCTACCTGACAGCACCTGCACTTTAACTCATTGACTAGTACCTGTACTCCAGGTCTTGTGAGATTATCCAAGTAAGAAAGTGCCTAAGTCTAGTCACTAACATTTCTGTCCATATTTTATTCAGTGCTATCGCACAAGCCACATTTGGTATCTATCTTAGTCAAACATGATGCATGCTGTCAATATTAGATTTTGGTCTATTCCATCTGTCCTATATGATGCCCCTGTCATAGTGCTTATATTGTATATATTTATCCTATGTATCTTTGGCTCATTAGTAGTCTTACTAGTCCTACAGCTAGTGGGGCACTGCAAAAGATGTGGTATTTTTCCTGTGTATTATTTGGTTAACTTTAGTTGCATTAGGCATTATTCATGGTAGAAATATTGTATTATATATGTGGCCTCAAGAACCTTTCCCTCATACTCAGTCTGCCATACTTTGTTCTGATTTGGGGTATGTCTCTGATTGCTGACAAGATCAATAGCATCTTGTCTGCATTGTTATCCATCACTATTTACCACTGACTGACTATGAATTTATCATGGGAATATACAGTGGCTCCAAAAAGCATCCTAATATTTGTGGCTTTATATGTAATTGCTTTATTAGGAGTCAGGGTGTGGGAATCTGACTAAGCTATAGGGAGATGTTGGAAAGCTCTACCTCTTGGTGTTATGTTTGCTCCATGTAGTATGGGAAGAAGATGCCATCATGTGAAGATATGGTTATTTAATTTGGTGACTCATTGGGACACTTTTGATTTTTATTCTAACTAATACAATCCCTATAATTATAGTACTTTGTGTGGCTTTCATGCACTCTAATCACTTCTGCCACTCTTCTAGACATATAATCTATCAATTTAAGATATCTTTCCTTAGCAATCTTCTCCTATTCTACTGCAACTCTGTTCTATAGCTGAAATAGCCCCTATTGTAGACTTTGATAGGCTGCAATTTGCACAGGGTCTGCTGTTTGCATGCCCTAGATATAGATAGGAAAGTCTATTACTTTGATAAACCTGGCCCTGTATTCGTTTGGCCAAAGATATATAAGGCCAGTGAAGGGTGAGGGTCAGCTACAGAGATGAAAAGGCAGAGAAGAGTATGAGGGAAACTCTGCAGTAAGACCCAGGCATGAGGTATATACTCAACCCATAGGACAACTACTGAGAGGGAGAACCTCAGAATATGGGCAAGGGACTCTCTTGTAATGAGGAAGGGTGCTCTAAGGCATGCATGTGGAAAGCATGGGAAATGCAAAAGGTGTGATGCGTGTTATAGCTTAGGTGCACGGGTCATTGTGAGTGCAGATATGTGATAAATCCAGTTGTATATTCAGTGCTTTTAGAATCTAACTATAGCTAAGGAGTGGGGAGTGTGCAAAGTGTGTAAACTAAAAGTCCAGTGAGGTCTCTATATACTGTATCTATAAGCGCGAAGGCACACAGTACTGAGCCGAATAGTGCGCAGTCCCAAATAATTAGTATATATGTAACTATATGTAAGGTGTGCACTCGGATCCAAAGTGAACACTTCCGTAGCAATTGAGATGACTCACCAGTAGATCAGCAAGGACAAGGGATGGACAGGTGTGTGGAGATAGGCATGAGGCGTGCGAAGCACATGAGTGCACTAAAGCGTGCGCTCTGAGTGTGGTGATATAAGCATTGGAGTTCAAGCCTGTAGGACCTCAAAATCAATAGGTAGATGCGATGTTCCTTACACCAGGCAAACAAAAACAAAGAAATAACACTCTGTCTTGAGTAATGTTAGGATAGATTTAATAGAATCAAAGTTCATAAACTATTCTGAACATGATAAAACAGCAATATTATGGTCTTCAAACTATTTAGTATCTATCTTAGATGAATACTCCCTATGACCCAAAATCTCTTGATCACCACATTCTAACTGAATAGGCTGTTAATGCAACCAAGGCCACTAAATTTATTAATTCAATCATTTCTACAACTATCTCAACTCAGACAGTCAGTAAGACTCTTAAGATAACTAATCTTGAAGCTGTAACCAAGAAGAAAAAACTATCTGATTTCCAGCCTATACAAAGAAGAGATAAGCTTCTACATTAAAGTACTAGTATTGGACTAATTGGAACTGAATCATGGTTATATGGATAAGATGAGTCAAAAATATATAGGATAGGATCAGATGGACTAGGATATATGTAAAATAAAAGTAGAAACCTTACTAAGAGAAAGATAAGTTAAGCAAACACTCAAGTTTAAGGCAGGAAATTTGATGGTATAAGATTGTATTTCATGGAATTAAGTGAAATTCTCTTTAAAATGAAAGATAGGATAAATGAACAGTAATACATCTATATTTTAGAGAAGTGTCTGCTAAAAATTATATAGAAATCATGTATTAATGAAGAGGACACTATCTTTTAATAAAATAATAACTCTAAGTATATCTTTAATTTGGCCACCAATGGCTTGAGGATCATAATATTACTGTTCTATTATATTTAAAATAGTCTATAGACCTTGAATCAATTAAATATATCCTAACATTACTCAAGAAATTACTTGCAGCCTATCAAAATCTACCATAGGAGCTATTTCAGTCATAGAATTGAATTGCAGTAGAATAAGAGAAAATTGCTAAGGAGGGATACCCCAAATTGATAGATTATATGTCTAGAAGAGTGGTAGAAGTGATTAGAGTACAAGGAAGCCACACAAAGTACTATAATTATAGAGATTATGTTGGTCAAAATAAAAGTCATGAAGTATCCTAATGAGTCACCAAATTAAAATGACCATATCTTCACATGATATCATCTTTTTCTCACACCATATGAAGCAAATATAATGCCAAGAGGCAGAGCTTTCCAACATCTTCCTATAGCTTAGTCAGATTCCCACATACTCCTAATAAAGCAATTACACAAGGAGCCACACACATTGGGACACTTTTTTGAGCTACTATATCTCTTCACAGGTACTAGACAGCAGTTGAAGGAGCTAGTTGGAAAAACCCATCTATCTTTACTAGGTGATAATTAGGTGGAATTTTCTTACCCATGAAACACACTGTCCTTCATATCCATATATATCAGAAGTGCATTGTACAATCCAGTAAGTTTTTTTCATGGACTGATTCCACCATGGATACACTGCTGCCTCCACATACTCCACTTTCTGCTGCTGTCAGCACATAGGCAGCACAGATATCTGAAATTGAATTCAGCATAACAGGCCTCTAAGTCAATAATATGCTTGCCTCAGCATGTGACACCATTCTTGCCATTACATCTATGCAAATAGATAGAGGTGTTATGACTAGCCTAGTAGAGGAGCCAACATGTTGGCATTCCTTTACCAGTCTGTTACAGATAGTACAATGATGTATTTCCACAGCTTCTTCTGAATATTCCTTCTAGTCAGATCCAACAACCAGAATTCAACACACCTGCAAATTCTACTGACATATCTATCAGAGCCAAAGCATTGTCAGACACCTCCTTTTTGCACAGTGAGAAACATTTTTGGCCTCATATGCCAGTTCTTCACATCAATTCCCCCATCTCATAATATAAAAGAGGTTGTAATGCTTCTGGATATTAGTTCTGTCCCAGTTGTTAGTCTAGTAGATATCCCTATTAAACTCTCTGACATGTTATATCACCCATATCCCAACCAGTCATTTTTGAGCTAGGTCATTGATATTGGAATAGTAGTGTGCAGAAGTCTCAGCAAAGCTTCAAGGAATTAGTCTACATTAGGGGAGCTCACAGTAGGTCACTTCTGCTTTTGCATTTGCTTCTGTGTCAGGTGACACATGAGAGACAGGGGTTAGTAGTGTGTTATATAAGCAGTTAACTCTCTATACACATTAGGCATACTACTGTATTACTACATATAGCTTGCAGCTCATTACATCACCAATACTTAGAATCTTATATACTTTATGTGATCATTTGAGCACTCTTTTAACCTGCACAGACCTTTGAGGACCTCATGCCCCTTTCCCAAGTACTACCTGTATTTCAGAAAGAGTATATGTAGTGTATCTGAAGGTTTGGACTAGTATTGTATTACTATCCGAAACACATCCAGATATCAGATGGAAGTATATAGACAAGTCTTAGACTAAAAACAACAGAATATAGTCTATCTGAAGATAGAGGCAGATACATAGACTTATCAAATTTATCAAACACAATCCTCAAGTCTCAAAGGGTGACAAGAGTTTATTAAACTTGAGTCCAGAGGATGGAATGAGAATAATCTAAGATGATATTTGAACTGAGGTACTACAGGACATATACAAGAGTTCATATATGAGAGTACTAACTAAAGGCTATGCATAAAGTATAAGTAGTATATAAGCAATGCCTATTACAAGTCAAATACAAGCCGGAAGTTAATCATAGGATAGCAGATCAATAAGCAAATCTGGAAGTAAGGGTAACTGAGGTACTGGAAGGTAGAATGTACCAAAGGAGGAAATAAGCTGTGTTTAACATTATATGAATAGAATATAAATCAAGAAGCTTGATATATCAGATATGGAATGGATCTGTGCATCAGATCTGATCGGATCTTGGATCTAGAACTTCAGATGAGAAGCATGAATATATGGGATATGACAGTGTCCTCCCTTTAGGGCCAATCCCTAGAAGGCCAAGAATTGTAGACCTGGTGTGGCAATATCTTTTGGGCTGACCTGCAAACACCTTATTTTGCAATGTATGTCAAATCCCTATCCATCTCTAATGCCTTCCTACTATCTCTACATCTCCAACACTTCAGACCCACTTGAAGAACATTGCACTTGTCCTACCTATGTCCAGTCCAGTCCTGCTTAACTCCACTGGTGCATATCTAGTTGTTACACATTACTGATTGAGTTGGCAGTGCTATTATATGTATGCTTACAGGCTGCAGTACCTCATGGCTTGTTACATACTATTGGACCTGAAGTTTTGATACCTACTTTTGCCTATCCACTCTGGACTTTCACATAGCTAGTTATATAGGGTTGGGCGACTAAGATTATAGGCACCACTTAGTAGGAGGGAGAAATCCCCAATACTTGGTCATCCATACCTGTCCCTAGAGTTACCCTGATAATATACCTGTTTACCCATTATCTATTGTCCAAACCAGTTACCTCTCATTTCCTTGATGCTCCTTACCATCTCCAGCCCATTTCAAACTTACTTCTTACATCTCCTGCATCCTCCTTTCATCTCTGCATCTCCACACATCAGACCCAATGTCCCACACCTTGGACTTCATGCCTTACCTTCAGACTTGTTCCCCAACCTTAGGATTTTGTTTTCCTTGCTTAGTGCTGACTATCAAATGGTATAACCTTCAGCCTTGTGAACTATAAGAGGTGGCCACTGCTCAGGAAAGGTCATCCAATTACCTAGATAAATCATATCAGAGTATGTTCAACCCTACTTTGACTTAACACCAGGGCTCTCCATGCAGTATGGAGTATGATGTCAGGTCAATTTGAATCCCCTGTGGTCACCAGCAATTGGTTGGGCTCAAGAAGCAGAGACAAGATATCTACTACTCAGACTCCCTTACAACCTGAAAAGAAGAGGAGACAGGCAAAATTTGAATGAAAGGACTGATGGATAGTCATAAATCATGGCATGCTGACTCTCTGTAAGGACTCATCTGTGCATCCTTTGAACATACAGTTGCTGCATTGTGTGCACACTTCCAAGTTACTAGGGTGGGACCCATGTGCATGCTGTGATTGATCAGTTGAGATTGGTTATTATATTTGGCTTCTTTAGAATGGCCTGTGATGAATGCCTTCACTTTGTCAATTGTGGATTTGCCACCTGCTTTCAAGCCATGTAAATTGTGAAAGATGAATCTTGGGTTGCATGGAAACACCATTTCATTCACGATATCATGCAATCCATGCTGAGAGCAAGTCAGTTAGAGTCATCAACCAAGAGCATATGTTACAACTCTGTATGCCAATCTGATATTGGATGGGTCAGTCATCACTACTAACCTTACTAGCAGTGTGATGCCTACATTTTCCCTATCACTGTTATATATTTCAGGGTCATCCTGTGTATTGTAAACTGCAAACTCTCTATAGAATAGTAGTTTTTCCTGCATTTGCTCTTCCTCTAGTAAGGATCCTGAAGTGATGAAAAGGTGACAGTTATAGAGAAGGCTTGGAGTGGCCTTCTAAATAAACACTGCAGGATGTAAAGCCGAAGCCCTTTCTAGATCCAGTGGGCAATGGACATTCATATTGATGTAGCTGTGTACCATGAGGCATACATGACAAGTTCTTGCATTGTTGCATTTGGGATGTGAAAGAATTTCTGACCCTGGGTTTGTAAATCCATGCCAAAATTACAATTACCTGAACATATGCTTTGTAATGAACACTGTATCAATATGTTCAGATCACTTATATATTGTGAGGCAGTACTATACTGCAGTTGAATGCATCTGGGAAGTGATGTTAGGTTGCATCTCAAAACTGCTTGATAATAGTGTAGTGGGAGAAGGCACATCTCATTACCTCCCTGAACACTCTGGTGCTAACCCAGGCAGAATTTTCAACATGCCACAGGAGGCACACAGTGAGGAAGAATCTGTCCATGAGAATGTCGGCAAGATCAAAGATAACAAAACTAATGCAGCTCCATATCAACAGCAGCATGAGTGGCAACTTATATTTACAGCACTTTTGTTCTTGTATTTGTTTGGTGAGAAATCTTGCATATGGCTAGTGAGCATTTGATTGACAATTTGGTACTGATAACTATGCCTAAGCACTCTTCCTCACCTTCACATTGTTTGTATATTCATCCCTTCATACTCTGCGATCTCCCAAGCCAAGTGCATCTGAAAGGATTGAGAGATGAGAGACCAGAGACCAGAGTTAGGGTTATCATTTGACTGATAGAAAGTGTGTGTGAATAAGAGTTTGATTGAGCAAAGTGTGAGATCATTAGTTGACTATTTTTGTGGTTTGTTTGTTGGGAGTTGAAAAAGAAAGGGTTTTGAAAAAACCAGATGCAGAAGAAACAACTTGTACTGCTCAATGTGCTTGTGCATGGACCTAATGCTATAAAGTGTAGGACATATAAAATGAAAATCACAGTGTGGCTTACAAAGCCCTATATCCACATTTCCCACCATCCCTTATCCTACCATCTATCCCATTATCAACTGCCTCCTGTAGAAGGTCCTCATTGCAAATTTTTGTAGTAGAAAGGTTGTGTGGGCTGCTGTTAACTCAGAGAAAAGCAATGCACCAGCTCACTCACCTAATGATCTGCCACATAGCAAAAACTCCTTTCCCTCAGCAGCAGTCCTGCTCCACTTGTCCCCAATTGCAGGCTCCTGCCAAAGCCAGCTAGACTGGTGATCCTTTATGTCCTCTTCTCATGTCCTTGGAGTGACAGAAATGGGGCTAGTCCCAGCACCATTCATGAGGTCAAGATCATGATACTTTGTGAGCCTCTGTCATTGATTATCAACCCAGCCATTCTTTGTCACAACCTGGCCTACATAATCATTAAATTATCAGTCAGCTTGCAGATACTTGCTAAAAACTGTCAGCAGCAGCCAAAACATGTCATGATGGAGGTGGGAATGAGGATTTATTTGCAGTTTGTAAGAACAACATGGTGAGAAATCACAATTGGGTTCAGCAGTACAAGGTTTGCAATAACTTGATACACTGTGCATGACGCATGACTCACCAAAACATTGATCTGTTGATATACTACATCTACACATGTCATGCTGACTGCATAAAATCTCAGCACCTCCCTTTGAGGTCTATGTCACAGCAATTGTGACCTGGGGCAAATAGTTGATAAGCATTACCCACCATGCCCCTATGGTCAGGGGGTTTAAATATCTATGATGATGTAATTGAGGTGACATATCCCATGTCACCTGCACAAAAGTACACCATATCTAAGGTAGCATGATTCATGTAGAGGAAAGAACCCTTACCCTTAAAAGCAGCCTCTCTCAACTGTGCTAGTGGGTATCTATCTTCTGTGCCACATAATATCAAAGGTTTTATGCAGCCCACATCCTCCCAGAACCCCATCACCTAATCCTCTGCAAGCCAGTGGACCTTGTGCCACCAAACAATTGGGATCTGTGCTCGTGCAGGAAATGCCAATATCAAAGAGAATGTTTGGCTCAACACCATTTCCAGTCTCTCTTCTCCTGCAGGATGACATTAACATTCTGCTTGCCAAAGAAATGAAAGACAGATTCATAGGGCCAATGCCTGTGGAAAAATTTATGGATGACTATCTGCCACAACTACCTGGCCAGGAAGCCTGTCCTCACATTCATGAGTAGTATTTCTGTGAAATACCAGAAGGTGCATCCAACAAGTCATTCTACATGCTCCAGGTAAGGAATAGTAAAATTATTTGAGTAATCTAATAGTTTTGGTGTTTGTCAGGTAGATGCTATAAGGCCATTCACACCTGGATTTGAGGTCATTGACACTGTCAGCACCCTAACAGCAGCATTGAATGCAGCGGTTTCAAATTAAGACCTGACATAGCATTCTATCCTGAAACTGTGGCCACACCAAGATCATTGACTTCAAACTTATGGCCATGTTTTTGGAGGTCAAAAGTTTAGATAAGCATGATCCATTCGCAGATCCTCTGCAGGATATGCTCTCCAAACTTTTTGGCAAAGACCACAACATATTTCTGAACAATTGGAAATTCAAATGTGACATGATGTATGGAATGCTCATGAGAGGTCAGATGATCACATATGTGCTCATGTAGATTGGGTGTCATTTTCACCAATTTGTATTCTTGGTTGCAATTATCAACAAGCATGCTGTTAAGGTCGTGCTCAAGGGGTAACGGATCTGAAGGGCTTCGGCCTCAGCTCGTATGCTGTGCCCCTTTCCCGAGTATAGCCCTGTATTTCAGAATGCTGTAAGTATCGTATCTGAAGATCTGGATGGTTATTGTAGTGTATCCGAAGGTCCGGACGACTATTGTATGGTATCCAGTTAGAGAGGAAGGTAACATATTCCTATCCGAAGACAAGGAATAGTATCGTATGATATCCGAAGGTAAGGATTAGTATCATATTCCTATCCGAAGATAAGGAATAGTATCATATACGTATCCGGATGGCGTCCGGATATCGGACAAGAGTATAAGGACTAGTCTAGACAAGTCTAGAACTAGAAACTAGCAGAGTGTAGACTATCCGTAGATAGAGGCGGATGCGTATAGACTATCGGATACAATCCTTAAGTCTCAGAGGGTGACAAGAGTTGTTAAGACTTGAGTCCGGATAATGGAATGAGGACAATCTAAGATGATATTTGAACTGAGGTGCTATAAGACATATACAAGAGTTTATATACGATAGGACTATGTGAGAGGCTATGCACAAAGTATCGCAATGTATAAGCAACGCTTATTAGAAGTCAATCATAAGCTGGAAGATAATCACAAGTGAAGTGGATCAGTAAAACATAGCCGGAAGAAAGCATAACCGATAAACTGGAAAGGAGGATATACTAAATGGAGGAAATAAGCAGTGTTTAACGTTATATGAACAGGATATGAATGAAGAAGCTTATCGTGACGGATCTGGTACAGATCTGTGGATCAGATCTGATCGGATCTGGCATCCGGAACTTCAGATGAGAAGCGCAAGTATATGGGATATGACACATGCTCACATTATGTGCTGGGACTGTAGTGGGGCTGTGGTGATAGAGAGCTTCAACTATACAGAACAATCTTGGCTGCTTGCTGATCTGTTTTGGTGGTGTAGCCTGGCCAGTGTAGAGAGGATGGGGTTGGACCAGTCAGTAACAGAGGTTAAAGCTGATTTTGATGGCCAAAAGATTTGCACCAAGTTCAAATTGCCACCATCAACCAAGTTGTTTTATTGTGGGGTGCCAGATGATGACATAAGCCATGCTCAACAAGACGATCCTGATCTGACCACACTGTATCATTACATTGGACCACACCCTCACTTTCCATCATGATCACTAATAGGTTGTGCCACACATTGTCTCCTTGTATACAATCCAGTAAAGGACCATGTTGTATATCTGAAAGATACATGGAGGATCAACTCCAATGATGTGCAGAAGGAAGGTGATACCTACTGCCAACTGCATGGTTATCAAGTCCCTCACCTTGTGCCCTTCAAACATGGCAACAACTTAGAAGGTCATGGGTTGCATACAGTGATGCATGACTATGTAGAGGAGTTGTGGATGTGCAGTATGCCTTTTGCCACTAGTCACATGCACTATTGTATGGTGCTTAGTGTGGTTGGATGTGAGCTGTTGACATTCTGATCCATACATTGTTAACAACTAGACTTAGACACTTTCTTACTTGGATAATCTTGCAGAGCCTGAAGTATAGGTGCTGGCTGTGAGCCTCAGTCCAACTGCTAGGAAACTAGCAGGTCATTGAGCCAAAGCATGGGTGCTGTCTTGCAGCCGGTGATGACTATGGCCTGAGTCATAAGGGACAATAACAAAGCCTTCTGATTGTTCTAAATACAATGACCAAGGGTCAAGGTAAAGCAAGAGTTTACAAGTATAAGCTTATTAGGCTTAGGAGGTTATGGACTAAGTAACCAGGAAGAACCAAGTAGATTCAAGTTAGAGAATACAACTGTGGCACATAGAGTTTATATAGGTGTGGAAATGAGCACAGACCAGGCTGTAAGTGGTAGTACAGAAATAGGTAAGTGGAAAGGGAATAAGTCAATAAGCCAGTGGTAAGGTAAGGGCAGGGGGGGACTGAGTCACAGACCAGTGTGACAATTAAGTTTTCTTTGGGCTGATATTAGCTTTACTTACTTACCTTAACATTCATTACTTTTGTGGCTTAGATAAGCATGTTTCCCTTTCACCAGTACCTGTCTGAAGTTTGATGAGTTTTCAGTACCTCTGAGCTTGAGCCTAGATCAGAAACCTTTAGGGTCAAACACTGTCTTCTAGGACATAGCAGCTAGGCAGGATATTGAGTCATATATTAATTAGGGAGTGTTCCTACTACCTAGCCAAGTTGCATCATACCATGGCTATGGTAAGGGTAATAGGGGACTAAGTCATTGACCAAGGATGTGGTAAGAGTATGGGGTGGTGACATCATGGACTAATAGCACAGTAAAGAGTTCAGGATGAAATAGGGTGAGCACCAGTGAAGTGGAAAGAGGCATAGGGTGTGAACTGGGGATCCAGTGAGCAATTATAGTACAAGTAAGTGGAGAAACAATTAGAGGGACCGGAGCAATTAGATAGCTAAAGACATGGCAAAGATTGCACCCATGACATGGGACTTCCTCGATACAGTGTTGTCTGCAAGGACACAGCAAAAAACATGTGATGGAAAACACTGTGATCAGCATCAGCTCAAGGCAGGCATGGATAGTGATGAAGAAGCTTACTGGGAGGAGCTTGGTGAAGGAGATCTCAAAGGAATAATTTCTGGACTCACCAATGATGCAGAATCCAGTCTGGAGAATCAGCGGAAAGCCAAAACTTTGCTGGTGTGTACTGATCCTTTCAGCCTTTTAAATCATTGACCATCAAGGTAAATCTACAGAGAAAAGTCACAGTTTTAAGTATAATGATGAGAAGCACGAACCAAAGATCCAATACCTTGCAAAGCTTGATGGGGATGTTCCTGCAGTCCACACACACCCCACAGAAAGTGACTGAGACACTCAAACAAATGGGAGTCTCTGTATCTGTCAATGCAATCTTTGCAGCTACACGCTCATTATCAGCACAAACTTACACCACACTCTGCTCACTCAGACAGTCACTCCTCACTGCCTATGCATATGACAACTTTGATGTCGATCTGAAATCTCATGAGCACAAGATTGAAAACTCAAATGAATCATTGAAACATCTTACATCTGGGTTAATATTCCCTCTGCAGCACTGCACATCACCAGAAGATCTCAAATGCTCTGAGGAGCTATGGCTGAAGTCGTCTCTCAACCTTCGAGCAGAACTGTTGCCAAAACGGGGGTGGAAGGATCTGCTTAGCCTTCAACCAGACACACCAGATTCATCAGGACTTACCCAGGCATGTTTCTGCCACTGTGACCAAGAAGGAAATTTGTGTTTGTAAATAGGCTTGTACTAAAGTATTACACATTCGTCTAACTAGCACGCCGCATCTCCTGCCGCGGTGGCTGGCCTTTGTTTACAAACATTTTGTGCCAGCCGCTGCTGGAGAGGAGGGATAAGGTTGTGCTGGGTTTGAATAGTCACGTGGTATTTATTGGTTCCGAGTCTATCTATAGGCTGTACATATTAGACCGCCCTCCTACCTCTCCAGCTGCGGTGGGTACGAGCCTGCAACTTCATTCGATTCGCCTCGGCGGCAACACTACATTGTATGCAAAGCTGGGCTTTGTCATCAAGTGTTTAAACTCAGCTGGACTATGGGCCCCAGACTCTGACCCCAGTGTCCAAATCTCTGACTTTCTGAATGCCTCACGCTTTCGTTGTTGCAGAGTTTATGCCCCAGCGTTCGGCTTATTGGACATCTATTTATGGTTTCTTAACAGCCGCTTCCCTAGCAACTCGCCCTTTTCTGGCGCTGCGGATCTCGCAAGCAGACATAGGGTATAATAACTTCTGGCGTGAAGGAGACTTTTTATTTGCTATATCACCTCACAAGCCAAGTGGGGTGAATGAGGGATGCTACTTGACTCTTGGATCGTCACTAGATGAACGCCGCAAGACGTTGCACGTCGAGCCCCCCCTACATCCAAAAGGGGGTAATCTCTATGTCCATACATTTCCGAGGCTTCTCGAGCGTTTCGAATCCGAGCCGCCTGGCTCTGTGGCTCACCTCCCGCATCAACTTGAAAATTCTAGTTATCTCACCTTCTGTCGTTCGGTCTTGGACGACTATGACAGAATCCTGCATGACAAATACTCAAATGATGAACGCTCATCTGGTGGTAGCGAACCTGTGGGGGACGAATGGCGCACGTGGAATGCTCAACAAGAGACAGAAAGGGCGCTCAAACCAACCGGTTATATTTTCAAACATTTGGAACCACACAGTTTCGATTTGTCTGCTATCGAACCACCGTCCATTTATCAGGATTTACTTCTACACAATCAGTATGTTACGTCTATCTAGTGCATTTTATTACCCTCACTCTTTCCAGACTTACCGCAGACTACTCATGGTTGGGTATAACCGTTGCTGTGAATTGGGCTTTGATGTTGAGAAATGTGGGTCATTAAGACATCGCCCGCGACTTCTAATGGAAAGCTTT